>Ga0116185_1000005_pt1 | contig 303879 bp, 253 predicted proteins | sample AD_JPNNA7_MetaG_FD_89754 | JGI IMG/M metagenome (GOLD analysis project Ga0116185, IMG submission 89754) | Active sludge microbial communities of municipal wastewater-treating anaerobic digesters from Japan - AD_JPNNA7_MetaG | ecosystem: Engineered > Bioreactor > Anaerobic > Digestate | place...
AACGAGAGGCGGTATCACTCAAGCATTGGAATGGTACAGCCGTTGAAGTTCACGAAAGAACAAGTTCGGCATCTCACAATAAATCGTTTGCAGGTGGTTTCCTAAACGGGGCCCAGAACCCCGTCCGAGTAATCTGAACCCAAACCATCAGCATGGGTGTTCCAGCGATGGAACGAGTAATAATCGCGGCTGAATGCCTCTGATGCGTTTTCGGGTATGGTAACGTCAGACCCCTGGGGAACGATTTGTTCGGCCAGAGTACCCGTTCCATGATGTGCGTCAAAATTTATGTGCACCAGCAAGTCCCACACGGCATACAGGGTGGTATCTTCGGTCAAGTTTTCAATGGTTGCTCCATCCGCATAACTTGTTCCTGAACCGTCTGGATGGGTATTCCAGCCATGGAAATAATAACCAGATCGGGTAAATGTATTGGGGGGTATCGTAAAATCGGAACCTTTTAATACTGTTTCATCAGCCATCATACCGTCACCATCGTTGGCATTGAAGCTGATGTTGAGCTGTGAATCCCAGATTGAAAAAAGTGTGAAATACCCGGTAAGGTTTTCGGTTTTTGTGTTATTATTCGAAGACAAATTATAGCAGGCTGTCAAACTTGCGGCGAATAATATAAATAACAATATTTTTGAAATATTTCTCACAGGGTAAACTTTTTATGAAGTTGGTATTTTTAAATATTATGCAGCATCTTATTAAGCTGTCAAGGGGAAATATGTAAAAATTTTTTACTCAATCGAGATGAATTAATACATAAAAAACAGGGATTGAGAATATAGCACAAAAAAGCAAATTTAAGCAATTTTATTGTCCAGAAGGATTTTATGATCCCAGGGGGAAATCGTGGATGATTTTATTCTGAATAAGAAAGGCATTTCAAAGAATGCAATTATCCCTGAGACCGGATTGGACTTGCTCACGGAAGATCTTTCACTCAGGGCAATAGATGGTGATTTACAATATTTTCCCATGTCCCGGTTTTTATTAGAAATTGGATTGACAATAGTATTATTGTTAAAACTATTATCAAAAAAATATATAAATTGTATTTCCTTTGTGTTTCTGGGCCACACTTTAATTACATCAAAAATTAGAGAGAGACCGTATTCTTCATACGGAATAATACTATTATGAAAAAAATATCTAAAATCGATCTGGAAAATGAAAAAGTATTTACCCGCAAAAATTTTTTAAAGGAAGCAGGGAAAGCCTCTCTTTCATTTGCCGCTATTCCAATGCTCGGCGGCATTGCCTGTTACTCTCGTAAGAATAATAAATCCGGAGCCATGAGCGCATTACTTGCGTTGAATCATAAACCTGGTCCGGGTCCCGATCCGACTGATGGCCCGCAGGCGAATACCGTATATATGGCAAAAAATGGTGATTGTTTCCAGAACGTCGCAAAGGTTTTTGAAATGATGGGCGGGATCGGCACCATTATTGATAAGGATGACGTGGTCGTTATCAAGGGTAATGGTCAATGGCCGAAGCAGGGCTATACGCATACGGGCTGTATTAAGGCTGTTATTGATGCGATACTTGCTATCCCCGGATACTCAGGGGAGATTTTTATTTGTGATAATGTGCAGGAGTATGGATCGTCGGGAGCGCTCGGATTTGATGCCACGATAGATAATCGGACAAATAACTGGCCAGACCATAACTGGAACGAGCTCGCTGCGGAGTACCAGGCTGAGGGAAAACCTGTTACGGCAAAAAAATGGATAACCAGCCCTGGAACCATTTCAGGCCCCGCGGACGGGGAAGGGTGGATACGGGATTTTTTCAGCTTCCATGGAAATAATGCTTACCTTTCATATCCCATATTTGCCTCAACCCTGGTGTCGGGACGGATGATTGATATGAAAAACGGCGTGTGGGAAAGCGGGGTCTATACCGGAAGAAAAGTTAAAGCAATATTTATGCCAACACTCAACAATCACGGTTCCGGTGCTGAGGATTATGCAGGAGTGACCAGTGCTATTAAAAGCTTCTTCGGTGCAACGGAAATTCATGGTGGTACCGGTGGTACCTTCAGCGGCGCACGGAATATTCATGCTGCGAGTTATAATATTGATAATGCCACCTATGCCGGAGAGATGGCTGCCCGTTATATCACCACGATGTACAGCCCGGTACTGTATATCACCGCCGCCATGTTCAGCGGTCATGAGTCCCGGTGGGGAGCCGCAACAGAAACAAAGACGGTGCTCGCCTGCACAAACCCGGCGACCCTTGACTATATTGCCTGCAGGGATGTTATTTCACCCTATGCGTCATGGTTGAACCCTGATAATAACAATAATACCCGTAACCAGATACTGGGGTGTATTAACAGCGGTATAGGAACCATCACGACGGGATCATATTCTGTTGTCAGCTATGACTTCAATGCGTAATATGATATCAATACCTGCGATATCATCAATATAAGCAACTACGGTTTTTCTCTTCAACGATGCATGGCTCCCCGATGAGGCCATGCATCGTATTCCAGGCCGATGCCGGGTGACATGCTGTCCGGCATCAATTACCTTTCCACTTGTTATAACAGGCATTCAGCAGGGGGATGAATTCCGCTGTGGCCTTCTGGTGCCCCGCCGCTGTCGGATGGCTGTCAGAACCGACATAATAATACAATTCGTCCGGATGAGCTGGAACCGTTGGGCTGTCGGTAACAATATGCTCAACTACTGTCCCATTGACCCGGTGATGGTTCTTGGGATCGGTCAGGACATTATAATAATCGAACACGTAAACATTGTTGTGTGTCGTATTATAGGTTGCCAGCCACCCCGAAGAAGTATCAACAAGCCAGTTGGCGATGGCACGGGTCATAGCGGGGTACGTAATCGAGATTTCCGGAGGAGGTACAATGAGGACAAACATCTTGTCGGTGTGGGCCGCGAAATAGGTCAACAGACCGTTGTAAATGGCTTTTTCATCGTCAATTGACGAGCCAACCTCGCTGTTGGGGAAACAGGACTTGAACATGATTATCTCGTTTTGACCGCCCGGATCTGCCATGGTGTTGGTTGGATAATCCTCATGATGGGTGTTGTTGTACAGGGCAGTCATCACCGTATTATTGTTGAACCAGTATGGCCAATGTACGGTGTCAGTATAAGAGCCAATCGGGTTATATGTTGAGCTCAGCCCGGGGCCCCAGCCATAATCTGTTTCTGTTACATAATAGTTGTTGGCATTCAGCTGCTGACCCAGGTTGCCGTTGCCGGTCCTGATCCAGTCGGAGCCCGTGCTGTGGTGGATAAAGACATATTTCCTTGTTGTTGCAGGAGCTGCCGTGTTTACATTGGTCATGAGCGTCCAGGTGTGCCCTATCCCCTGCTGGGTTGCCTGAGTTGTGGCATTTGCCGCGCTGTAGCCGGAATCGCCGATGCTGTTATGGGCAATAACCCTGTAATAATAGGTCGTGGAAGCTGAAAGGCCGGTATCACTGTATGAAGTGACATTGGTCCCTACAGTGGTTATCTGGGAGAACGTAGTCCCATTTAAACTTCGCTGTATGATAAAATTGGTTTCATTCGTTGAATTGTCCGTCCATGATAAATTAATCTGTGAGCTTGATGCGGCGGTTGCCGTGAGACCGCTTGGCGCTGCCGGAGCCACATCGGCGGTTATGGCCGAGGAGACGTTGGAGTCTCCCGAATTGCCAACGCCATTATAGGCCCTTACCCGGTAATAGTAGGTCGTATTAGGCGATAGGCCCGTATTGATGTATGCAGTAATGCCGGCGCCGACCGTTGCAATTTGGGTAAAGGTGCTATTATTCGTGCTTCGCTCTATGGTAAAGCCTGTTTCATTGGTCGAATTATCGGTCCATGTCAGGTTTATCTGTGAGCTTGACGCTGCGGTGGCTGTCAGGTCTGTCGGCGCATAGGGGATAATATCGTTTGTCGTAGCAGAGGCCTCGTTCGAATAGCCTGAGTTGCCAAACGCGTTATAGGCCCTGACGCGGTAGTAGTAGGTGGTATTGTAGGTCAGCCCGTTGTTGTTGTACGAAGTTGTCCCGGCGGGAAGATCGCCCACGATTTCAGTGAAATTGGAGTTGTTGCCGGCGCTTCTTTCAATCCTGAAGCCGCTTTCATTCGATGAATTATCGGCCCAGGATATATTGATCTGTGTGCTTGAGACGGCGGTTGCCGTTACGGACCCGGGGGCTTCGGGGCAGATGATGACGGATGCTTCATTGGAGTAACCTGAGTTGCCGGAGCTGTTGTGCGCCCTGACCCGGAAGTAATAGGTGATTGTCGGATTAAGGCCAGAAGCGGTATAGGTTGTCGTATCCGCAGGGAGGGTCCCCGCGATCTCACTGAATTGGGCTTCTCCCTCGGCGCGCCGCTCAACAGCGAAGCCGTTCTCGTTGTCTGAATTGTCATGCCAGATGAGTCTTGCCTGGGTTCCAGAAATGACTGAGGCTTGCAATATGCTGGGGCTTGCCGGGACAAGCGGCGTCAAGCTGTAGGTGGTAGCGCTGGTTATGTTTGAATAATCCGAATTCCCGGCTGCATTGTAGGCCCGCGCCCGGTAATAATAGGTTTTCCCTGGTTCAAGGCCGGCGGCATCATTATACGATGTGACATTTCCCGGTATGCCGGCGCTGATTTCAATAAAGTCGGCGTTATTTCCGGCGCTCCGTTCTAGCCTGAACCTCCTGACGTTGCTGGAATTACTCTCCCAAACGAGGTCTATTCTATCGGTGGCTATGGCGGTGGACTGTAAATTGACAGGAGCGGCCGGCGCGATTGTGCTGTTGAAGAGGTTGATCCCCATCAGCGAAAATAAACTTGATCCTGAACCGGCAGTGAAGTCAATATTTCCGCAGGATGTTAAAATTATTTGTGAACAAATTATGGGAAAGATGAACAGGAATTTTTTCATTGTGTTACCCATATCCTCTGCGGGTTATATCATTTATTATTAGCAGAGATAATCATATTGTCCGCTCTGGTAAAAGCATGCTCGGAACAGGATGATATACTGCTAACTCGTAAAATGATAACCTGCTTTATATTTATATTGTGGTTAAACTTTTCAGGGATGGATCATAGTTCAAGAAGAATTTAATGAGTATGAAAAATCCATTTTCCTTTTAGTTAAACCTTTTTAAGCTAATAAAAAAAAAATTCTTCGGCAACAAAAAGTGACAAATTTCAAAGAAAATTTTTAGCGCATGTATTTTGTATACAAGTTTAGTCTCTCGGAATAGTCAGATTTGTATTATGGAATAATGACATCAACAGGTGGTGTTTTGAATTGAGGATTGCACTAATAATTTCTCAGGGACAATCAGAATTTATTTTGATGACCTACGTGTGAAATACGGTATCCATCCGGATCACCATAAAGCATGGGGCAGTTCGCGAAGGTGCGCCGTGGCCCGATTCTTGGCAGTGAAGTCTTTGAAAGATCTATTCACTGCCTCTATGGGGAGCTCCAGCACGCCGGCGACTTCCTCTTCGGGCACTTTGTTTTCCCAGGCATAGAGCAGGTGGTCCAGTTTTTCAAAAGGTATCCGGAAGAAAAATTCCTGGTCCGTGACCGGAAGGCTGAAGGTGTCCGGGCTGGGTGAACGCTGAATGATTTCCGGGGTGACTCTGAGGTGATTCGCTATCTGATAAATCTGGTTCTTGTAGAGGTATGCTAGAGCTTCGATATCGGTGCCCCCGTCGCCGTACTTGCAGAAGTCGCCCAGTATCATCTCAGTGCGGTTGGTGGTGCCGGCGACGATCATGTTGCTGCGCTCCGCTTCGTAGTATAAATGGATCATCCGCGAACGGATCTTAATGTTGGCAAAGGATGTTATCGCGCGGAAGGCGTCGATCCCGAGGCGCTTTTTTGTAATGGATCCGTCAGGGAACTGGACCTGGAGCACGTAAAAATTGAAGGAGTCTCGCTCCAGGAGGTCGGTCGGAAGGCTGATATTGTATTTATACCCGGGTTCATATTCGGGGACCAGGGACTTGATATAGGCGTCCCGCCTGCTGTATCCCCCGACGCTGTCAACGGTGGAGGTAATGTCAACCTCGCGAAAATTGATGCCGAGTTCCCGTGCATGCTTGGCGGCGAAGGAACCGCTGACGGGATTGGATTCCTTTTCCGGGAGGATGAGCCCCGTGACATATTCCGTGCCGACGGCTCGTACGGCAATGGCGGCCATGACGGCTGAATCGATGCCGCCGCTCAGCCCCACCACTACGCCGCTTCGGCGATACACGCTTTTCGTCTGGTCTGCGACAAAATCAGCGACCCGTTTGGTTTCAGCTTCCGGATCAATTTTCAGGATATCGATATTGAATTTCATTGTTTTTCCCGAATTATTGGTTGAATCTTTACCTGTACAGAGCCGCTAATTAAATCAAGAGTTTTTTATATCTGCTGAAATTTTGATTTACAGGAAGCGTCCTGATTTATTGGTGATGAATATTTAACTATTGTTTGAAATAATGACGCTGATGTAAAGAGTGCAGGAAATAAGCTTGACTGCACAATGGTTGCCTTTTTTATGCACAACTGAATACTTTTTACTTTACAACCCGTCTGTATTGCTTTATTACTGGATGCAATACGGTTACGGTATCATGTAAAAGCAAAAAAATACAATTGAGAGTTGTCATATGCAAAAAACCGAAGAAATAATAATGAATTATATCAAAGAAAATTTTATTGCGGGCAGGAGCAGCAAGATAGAATTGACGCCTGAAATTTCTCTCCTGGAAAGCGGCATCATGGATTCCACGGGGATACTGGAACTGGTTTTATTCCTTGAGGAACAATTCGCAATTAAAATTGATGATGAAGAGATCGTTCCGGAGAACCTTGATTCCGTTGCGAATCTACTGGTGTTTTTAGAGAAAAAGAAAGTCGCAATTACCAAGTAACAGGTTAACTCTCTCAATGACATCCATGCCGCAGTATTATTGCAAGGAGGCATCCGTCTATTGTTTCGCCAGCCGGGTCAAGAATCTGTCGGCAACGACCATTTTTCCCAAATCATTCAGATGGCCTCCGTCATAGGTATATGCCGGGACCATGAGGTTGTGTTTAACGCCGCCTTTGGCACCGGTGTAAAGGGCGCCATCGGGATTTGTTGATTCAAATTGCTCCAGGTCTATAATGTACCTGCTGCCGTATTTTTTTCTCAGAAGAATGTTGAATTCATTCCGTTTTATATTGGCGTCAATGCTTTGCTGGAGTTCCGTTTCTCTGCCCATGATCATTTTTACCTGCTCCTTGAGCCTGGTCTTGATGCCGAACAGTTCCCCTTCGGTTGTGAGAGGCACGGTCATGTGAAGAAATATCACCTCGGGATATTTTTTCTTCATCGCGTCCATGGCCATGGAATAATACCTGAATAGATCGCTTATATCGGTATCCTTGTTGAAATCAACATAACAGAATTTGAAAAAAGCACTATCAATGCGCTTTGCAAGGCCGCTGTCCATTGTTTTCACAAAAGCGTCAATCTTGGATTTTGGCTTCCCGTTTTCGCCGTTCGGGGAATGTGCGAACACGCCGTTGTTAAATGCACTGACATCTTTGGTTTCCCGGATATTCAACCTGATGGCGGGATTGCTTTTCATGATAGTAACGATGCCGTCGATGATGTTGTGGCCCACCGACTGGTGGCCGAAATATATCCTTTTTGCTGCAAGCTTTTCCCACTCCATCTCGGAAATGGATCTTGATTGCAGTTTTTGATCCATTGTGTCCATGGTTTTATCCCCACATGCCGCGATAACGAAGATTATTGCAATTATCCACGTAAACGGATTTATCAGTAGATTTATTGGTTTCATTCTTTTCACCTGCCGGTATAAATTACCTGATTTGTTTATGGAGATAATTGTAACTTGTCAATACTTTTTGGAGGGTTACTTTTTTATAATGCACTAACATGAAATTTTTGTAAAATATTTTATCTGATCCACTGTGAAAAAGCGGGTAAATCAGCCATTAAAAACATGCATTCATTAAGCCCGTTAGACTTATATAAAAGAGGGTTGACAAAAGTAATGGCCGTTAACTATGAGATAAAAAATCCATTTTCCACATGATATTTTGAAAGTTTGTGCCGGCTGCTTCGCGATGGTATTGCATTTCAGCGGATTCAGCGGGTTAGTTTATCATTCTATTATTAATTGGAAGGTCCTCCTATGAAATACTGCTCCCAATGCGTTTTACCGGAAACATTCCCCGGCATACAGTTTGATGATAAAGGCGTGTGCAATTACTGCAATAATGCCAACCTTCCCGATAAAGATAAAAAAAGCGAGTACACGAAAAAATTTGAGGACCTTCTCGACAGCGTCAGGGGGAAGCAGGACTATGACGTGATCATGGCCTACAGCGGAGGCAAGGACTCCACCTATACCCTGCATGTGCTGGCCGCCAAGTACAAGATGAAGATCCTGGCCCTGACCTTTGACAACGGCTTCATTTCCCCGAGGGCCATGGAGAACATACTGCACATGACCGACGTGTGCGGCGCCACGAGCATGGTGGTGCGGCCCTCCTTCGAGACCATGAAAAAGGTCTTCGCGGTGGCCGCGAAGGAGGACTTCTACAGCCCCAAGACCCTGGACCGGGCGAGCTCCATCTGCACCACCTGCATCGGCCACGTGAAGTCACTGGTTATAAAGACCGCTCTCCAGATGAACATCCCCCTTGCGGCGTACGGATGGTCGCCGGGCCAGGCGCCCATAACCTCGGCCATCATGCAGACCAGCCCGCGCATGCAGGCCATGACCAACAAGACCGTGCGCGACCTGCTCTTCAGGCGTTTTCCCGAAGAGCTCAAGCCCTTCTTCATCTCGGATGATGACCTGACGAAATACCCGGCGGACCGGTGGCCGATAAATATCCATCCGCTCGCCTTCATGAAATACAACGAAAACGACATCGTCAGGCTGATCCAGTCCCTGGGATGGGTCATGCCCAAGGACACTGACCCCAATTCATCGAACTGTACCCTTAATGCCCTGGCGAACCACATACACCGCGAGAAGTTCGGTTTCCATCCCTACGCGTGGGAGATCGCCGGCATCGTCCGCTCCGGGTCCATGGAGCGTCACGAAGGGATCGAAAAGACCAGCCAGCCAGAAGACGCGCGGATGGTGCGGTACGGGGCGGAGAAGATCGGGATAACACTAAAATAGAACGGACGGCAGGCATGGCCTTATCTCACGCCCTTATCCATCATTTCCTCGAGTCGAGCGCCGGGCGCTTTCCCGACAAGGTGGCGCTCATCCATGAGCAGACCCGCGCCACCTACGGCGACATCAACATCAAGGCCAACAGGATCGCCCGGGCCCTTGCCGGCATGGGGGTGGGGGCGGGGAGCCGCGTTGCCGTTATACTCCATAACAGCCTTGAATACGTGGCGAGCTATTACGGCGTGCTCAAGACCGGTGCGGCCTTCGTGTCCCTCGGCACGGACATCAAGGCCGAAAAGCTGGCAGGCCTCCTGGCGGAGATCGAGCCGGCGGCGGTCATATCGTCTGCGCGCTTCGAGGAGCTTCTCACGGACGCGCCGGTTTCATCATTCCCCCTCAAGGCGCTCATGCTGTCGCAGCCGAACATGGCGTGGAGCGGCATGCCCTTCCCGGTGATAAAACTTGAGGAGATCTTTGCCGGCGGCGACGGGTCAAACATGGACCTTGACGTGGATCCTTCGAGCCTGGCATGCCTTATCTATACCTCCGGGTCCACCGGCGTGCCGAAGGGCGCCATGCTCACGCACTTCAACATTGTGAACAACACGGATTCGATCTGCACCTATCTGCATCTTACTTCAGAAGACCGCCAGATGGCGGTGCTCCCGTTTTTTTACGTGATGGGCAAATCCCTCCTCAACACCCATTTTGCCGTGGGCGGTTCCGTGGTCATCAACAACAAGTTCGCCTACACCGGGGCGGTCATCAAGCAGATGATTGACGAGGAGGTTACCGGGTTTTCCGGCGTGCCCTCGACCTACGCCTACCTCCTGCACCGTTCGCCCCTGGCGGCGAGCAGGGACAGGCTGACCAGCCTCCGGTATTGTTCCCAGGCCGGGGGCCACATGGCGAAGCAGATCAAGCAGGACCTCAGGAAGGCCCTTCCGGACCATACGAAGATATTCATCATGTACGGCGCCACCGAGGCGTCGGCCCGGCTGAGCTACCTTGAGCCGTCCGAGTTCGAAGATAAAATAGACTCCATCGGCAAGGCGATACCGGGGGTGACCCTCCGGGTCCTGGACGAGGCCGGGAACGAGGTCGCGCCGGGACAGACCGGTGAGCTCACTGCTTCAGGGCCCAATATCATGCAGGGCTACTGGAAAGACCCCGAGACCACGGCACGGGTGCTGGACAAAAACGGGTATCACACCGGCGACCTTGCCTATATGGACAATGACGGTTACCTGTACCTCGTCGGCCGCAAGGACAATCTCCTCAAGGTGAGCGGTCACCGGATCAATCCCCAGGAGATCGAGGACGTGATGATGGAAAGCGGCCTCCTGGTGGAGGCGGCCGTTATCGGCAAGCCTGACGAGCTCAAGGGTAACAAGCTTGTGTCGGTGGCAGTGCCCATTGAGAGCAGCTGCACGGCGGACCAGGTCATGGCTTTCTGCTCGTCGAAGCTCCCCCGGTTCAAGCTTCCCGATGAGATCAAATTTACCCGCGCCCTGCCGAAAAAGGCGAGCGGGAAGATAGACAGGGCAAAGTGCGGGGAGATGGTTGATTGACCGGAAATTTCATCGAAACATCTTTAAGCAGGATATGGGGAATCCCAGGATAATTTTGCTGTTAGTAATATTGCTTGACATGGATCGATGTTGTTTTTTTATGTATAAGATAAATAAACAGTTTCTTCCACAAATTTCTGATCATTACGTTTTTTCTTGTTCTTCAAGTATGGTGCTTGGCTTATGCATAAAACGCCTGGCATGTTAATACCATGTTTTTGTAGAATGTCGTATTGATATTCAGTCATTTAAATGATATACATAAAATGAAACGTTTAATCCTCATCGCAATTCTTTCGTCATCCATCGCGTCTGTGTCGTGCAACACCGACCGTGGTACTATCCTGAACATGCCCTTTTTCAGCGTGTTCGGCAACAAATCGGCAGCTATTACCTCCTTTGCCATCAACGGCACTGATATCACCCTGACCCTGCCTTGCGTCGGGACGCTCAATGACCTGGCGGCAAGTTTTACCATTACCGGGGACCGGGTGGAGGTCAACGGTGTCGAGCAGGAAAACGGGGTGTCCCGCAACGATTTCACGGTTCCTGTGGTGTATACGGTCTATACGAAAAACGGGTCATCGAAGGATTATACTGTCCGCGTCACCATCGCCCATTATTCCGCAAAAGACATTACTCTTTTTTCCATCAATGGCATACACGCAACCATATCCGGCACCAACATCAGTCTGGTACTCCCCTATGGCACTGACCCTTCATCCCTGGTGGCCACCTACAACACCACGGGGCGTTTGGTCAGGACCGGGGGCGCCATACAGATAAGCGGAGTAACGCCTAACAATTTTTCTTCGCCACGAACATATACTGTCGAGGCATGCGACGGTTCGACTCAGAATTTTACCGTCACCGTGACCATTGCCCCCAGCAACGCACGGGATATTACCGGCTTCACCATAATGGGAATAAGCGGCAATATCGGCGCCGATACAATAACGCTGACCGTGCCCTTCGGAACTGATCTGGAGCATCTTACGCCAACCATCACCCACACGGGAGTGAGCGTGACTCCCGCCTCGGGTGTCTCAAATGACTTTAGTGAACCGAATGTGGAATACACGGTGATTGCTGCTAACGGAATGACGAAAACCTACCGTGTTACGGTGTCAGAGGCTCTCAATCATGCCAAGGATATACAATCCTTCACCATACTCGGCATACCAGGCACTATTGGTGCAAATGCCATAACGCTGACCGTGCCGTTCGGATCTGATCTGGAACACCTTACGCCAACCATCACCCATACAGGCGCAAGTGTTAGTCCTCGTTCAGGAGAGACGGTTGATTTTACTGATTCAGTTATTTACACCGTAACCGCCGCCAATGGTACAACTAAGGAATATGAAGTTACGGTAACTGAGGCGCCCAGTAATGTGAAAGATATCACGCATTTCGAGATTCTTTCAATAGAAGGAACCATTGTAGAGGGCGGCGGAATTGATGACAACACCATAACGGTGAATATTCCGTATTGGACCGATAGATCGAACCTGACGCCAACAATAACCCATACAGGCGCAAGCATAGATCCGGCTACCGGATTACCTAATGATTTCACGAATCCGGACATAGAATATACGGTAACCGCGGCCGACGGCACAACCAAGGTGTATCTGGTGACGGTCAACGTTGCCCCGAGTCCTTCCAAGGATATCACCCGGTTTACCATTCATGGCAGAAACGGAACAATAACAGAGAGCGGAGACTTACTTAATAATACGATAGCAATTACCGTCCCGTCCTGGGCGAACCGATCCAGCCTCACACCGGGAGTTACCCATACCGGCGCGAGCGTAAGTCCCGCTTCCGGCGTTTCACAGAATTTCACCAACCCGGTTCCTTATACAGTGACGGCACCGGATGCCACGACAAAGAGGTATACGGTTACTGTAACACAGTCAACAGACGTTCTTATGCCTGGAACGTATGCGGCCGGGTATTACCATAACGGCACGAACACCGTCGCGTGCCTCTGGGATTTAACTGATCCACTGAGGACTAGAATTGACCTGGAGAGCGCCAGTTCAAAAGCCGTCAGCGTCAGCGTCGATACTTCCTCGGGAAACACGGTATATGTCGCAGGCACATACGGCAGCAATGCCTGCTACTGGAAGATCAATGGCGCCATTACAACAAGGGAAGACCTTCTCAGTTCAGGCGGTATCCTGGTCGAAGACTCGCTTATAAGCGGCGGCTATTTGTACATTTCCGGAACATGCAATGTGACCGGAACCAAAGAGGCATGTTATTGGAAAATCAACCTGTCCACCGGCGGAGTGGGTGATTTAATTTCCCTGTCAGACGGAAGCGGTGCCAATGCCTATGAAATGACCAAGTCAGCCGACGGGACCATTTACATCGCCGGGACTGCGAATCACCCTCCCTATAGCAGTGCGTCACCATGTTTCTGGCTCATTGACAAGGACACAGGAGCCGACGTGCAGCATTTTGTCTTTAACAACGGCAGTAGTGCCAAAACAGTTATGCTGGACGGATCACATGTAATCATCGGAGGGTGGTTTGAGTATAACAGTCCATATACTCAGGCAAAATCATGGACCTACAGCGGTTCTCCGGTTCCGGGCGATAATCTGCTGCCCGAGTTGAGCTCTCCCAATGCTTCGATTGTATCATCCTCGTTAAATAGTTCTACCGTTGTACGATACATAGTGGGGCAGCTCAACAATAAGGCCTGCTACTGGGTAAACGAAACCTATGCGAACACAATGAACGACGGTGATCCCTCCTTTGCATATGGAATTGGGGAAATCAATTCGCAATTATACATCACCGGGTATTATACCGGCACATCCGGTCCTGTGGCAAGTGTGTGGGTCATCAATGGGGCGACGACTCTCAGTCTCCCGACCGGCACAACCGCCGAGGCCGCCGCCAGGGATGTCTTCATTAAGAATTAAGTATGCCAAGCCGGCACTGAGAGGGCTGGGCATGATAGCGAAGGATTAATGCAGACCGGCTCAGTCTCCGGTCAGATATTTTCCAGGTACTCCGTAAGTTCGTTCAGTTCTTCCTGGTCATTGACCTAATAATCGCAGATGCAATTAGTAATGAGATGTAGGTTGTTAGTAAAATAATAATTGACATTACATTAAATATCTCAAAACTAAATTAATGGAAATACGATTTACCGATACGTCTTTTAAGCAATTAGCGAAAATTGCTAAAGGCGATAAGTCATCGGCAAGAAGAATTAAGGAAAAAATTAATGAATATGCCTGCAATAAATCGGTCAAGCATGATGTCAAGTTATTAAAAGGTGACTTGGGGACTATATATAGACTTCGGGTAGGTGATTACAGAATACTCTTTACTATTGTGAAAAGAGTTATGATTATAGCTGAAATCAAGCACAGACAGGGCTCATATCATGATTAAAACTCAAATAATTGAAGAAAATAAAAAACCGAAAGTTGTTATTCTGGATTATAAGGAATACCTCCGGCTTAAAGAAAAAGCGGATGATTATGATGATTATGTGAGTGCCGTAAAAGCCATTAAATCTTCAAGAAGATTGCACACGCTTGAAGAGGTCGAGAAAAAACTCGGCTTATAATCAGTCCCCGGTCAGATATTTTTCCAGGTACTCCGTAAGGTCGTTCAGGTTCTTCCGGATCATCGACTTGAACTCGGGCGGTATGTTCTGGGACATGACGACCTTGTAGTAGTTGATGGCGTCCCGTACTTTCCTTTTCTTGATGTACTCATCTGCCTTTTCCAGCATCGGCTTGTACTTGTAGAAGGCGTACTCGATGATGTTCTTTTCCCGGGAAAGGCCGATCTCGTCGGGAAGCTTCGAGAAATCGTAGCTCACCTTGAGGATCGGGAGCTCCTTGGCCTTGCGCTTTGTGGTGGAGAGGAGGCGGCGGTAGAAGGACTCGTCCTCCCGCTTCTTCAGGTCGATCTCGTCCGTGGTGGTGACGTCCTCGCCGCGGCGCTCCTTCTTTTCCCCCAGGATCTCGAAGTCGCCCTTTTCCCGTTCCTTCTTGTCCTCGCGGAGGATCTTCTCGAAAATCTCGTCGTCCGTCAGCTCATCGCCGGACTTGTCCTTGCCGTATTCGCTCAGGAGCTCGAAGTCGTCTTTTTCTTCGACGTCCTCGGTGGAGCGCCTCAGGTGCTCCGATGCAGATGTTCCCGGACCGTCCGGTGACGTGCTCCCCGGTTCCGCAACAGCGGAAGACCCCGGCGCTTTATGCTTGGGGATCCGGTCCAGGAGGTCCCTCAGGGAGCGGGATTCTTTCGCGGCCGCAAGGGAAGGCTCCCGGTCCGCCTGGGGAATGCCGGCCTCTGCCATGTCCCTGACGGCCCTGCTGAGGCTCTTGAATTCATGCTTAAGGTCCGAGAGCTCGTCGGCGCTGGCGGCCCCGCCTGCCGCGCCGACGCCTACCAGGTCACGTGCGGCGTCCACCCTGTCCAGGCGGTCGCTCAGGCCGGACAGCGCCTGGGCAAGCTGGGTCTGCGCCGCTGCGGTCTCCCCGCCGGCCGCGCCGCCGGCGCCCTCGCTCCTGATCCTGTTCAGCTCCTCGCGGACATCGCTCAGCTCGCCCCGCAGCTTCTGCGTCACGTTTTGTACTATGGAATCCACGTCCACGTTCTTGGAGGGGTCGACGATGCCTATATGTATGGTTTCCGGCAGCGAGTCGATCTGTATGGCGTTGGAGGGCATGCCGCCCAGCTTGATCTTGATCTCGTCCCTGCCGGCGAGGGCGCCTCCCTCGCCGCTGATGCCGCGCTTCGCCTGCTCTTCCTTGCGCCTGGCCTCATCTTCCTTTTTCTTCTTGAACTGTTTTAGGTATTCGATGTCAGCGTCGATCTTGAACCTGGTTTCGACGTCCTGTATCCGGGACCGCACTCCTTCAAATAAAGATATGGCCGTGGCAAAATCGCCCTTGCTCGCGTAGATCTCGGAGTTTAGCAGGGTCCTCCGGTATATCCTGAAGCGCGACGTTTCGGGGATGATCTCGTCGGCGAGGTAGGGGAGCTTGAACGCAGCCTGCTCTTCCTCTTCGGGGGCCTCGGCCTCTGACGGCATGAGGTCGGATTTCCTTCTCCTCTGCGGGATCGGGCTTTCCGGGAAGGCCTTTTCGATCTCCTTGTCGCTGGCCCTTCTCCTGAAGGTTTTGTCCTCCTCGGTGGCGCCGCCGGCGCCTCCCTCCCTCCGGTCCAGGACATCGCCCTTGCCGCCCATGAGCGCCCAGATAAGAAGGAGTATGATTACCAGCAGAATGATGATTAATATAATGTTCATGATGTCAGTACATTTCTTATACTGATAAAGTATATAATTATATGTATTTTGTAAATATAAAAAGTTTTGATATACATGACTTTAATAGTGTAATAACATAACAAGGGTGGGAGTTATCCCGCGAGCAGGCGACATGGATGTCGCCGATTCCGCGGAGTCCACATGGACGTTATACGAGGCGGACGAGTGGGATGGCTCCCACCCTTGCTATAAAACTACCGTCATATCCATATTTTCGACAAAAACATTTGACTTTGGTTGACAAAATGCTATAGTTAGTAAAAAAAGGTGGAAAGTTTCACCGTGTAACCGTAAGAGGTTCCAAATATCAAAATACTCACAAGGATGACACTATGGCACAGGAAAAAATAAATAAGGATATGACCTTTGGAGACCTTCTGCGTCAATTTCCCAAGGCAGGGCCGATCCTGATGGGATACGGCATGCACTGCATAGGCTGCCACATCGCCGTTACCGAGACCATCGAGCAGGGAGCGCGTGCCCACGGGATGGATGACGCCATGATCCAGAAGATGATGCAGGACCTCAACCTGAAGGCCGCGAATTAATTAAAATTACATATCCAGGATAAACATGTAGGGGTACGGCATGCCGTGCCCCTACGCGTATCATGCCACCAGCACCACCGTCGACATTTTCCTCACATAATAGATGGTTCCCTCAAGATATGGCTCCTTGCCGGCTTCAAATATGTCCCCGGGCGGCTCATTGGCGGTGTCAATCGCCACTTTCCATCTGCCGCCGGACGGCGCAGGGGGTATTTCGAATTTCCTGTTGATCCTCCCGCTGTGAAATATGATGTACAGGTCATTGTCGGGTCTGCCGTCGGCTGACTCGCCGTAATACCCGCAGAGCAGCATGGCAATGGACCGGCTCTCGGGCCTCCAGTCGGGTTCGCCGGCCCTGAATCCGTGCCACGAAATGTCGGGATGGGCCTTCCCGTTACGGGCTTCCCCGGTGAAGAAGCTGCCCTTGCGGAGGACCGGGTGATCTTTCCTGAAGCGTATCATCTCCTTTGTGAAGCGGAAGATGTCCATGTTGGCGTCCATCAGACGCCAGTCGACCCAGGATATCTCGTTGTCCTGGCAGTAGGCGTTGTTGTTCCCCTTCTGGGTCCTCCGGAACTCATCGCCGCCCAGGAGCATCGGGATCCCCTGGGAGAGGAATAGTGTGGCGATGAAGTTGCGGATCTGCCTTGTCCTCATCTTCGTGATGAGCTTCGTGGCGTCCGGGCCCTCGACGCCCAGGCTGCAGCTCAGGTTGTGGTCCTCGCCGTCGGCATTGTCCTCGCCGTTCTCGATGTTCCGTTTCCTCCGGTAGCTCACCAGGTCGTTCAGGGTGAACCCGTCATGGCAGGTGACGAAGTTGATGCTCTGCAGCGGTCCCTTGCCGGCCGCGCCGTACAGGTCTGAACTGCCGGTGACGCGGGTCGCGAAATACCCGACGCTGTTCGGGTCGCCGCGCCAGAACCGCCGGATGTCGTCGCGGTACCTGCCGTTCCACTCTGCCCACCGGCCCGGGAACTCGCCCACCTGGTAGGCCCCGGCGGCGTCCCACGCCTCGGCGATGATCTTGGTGTTCCTGAGTATCGGGTCCTCGTGGATGACCTCTATCAGGGGCGGGTTGCTCATGATGCTGCCGTTCTGGTCGCGCCCCAGGATCGAGGCCAGGTCAAAGCGGAACCCGTCGATGTTCATGTCGATGACCCAGTAGCGGAGTGCATCGAGGATGAACTCGCGCACCAGGGTATGGTTGCAATTGAAGGTGTTGCCGCAGCCGGAAAAGTTGGTGTAAAAGCGCCGGTTCTCTTTCAGAATGTAGTAGATGCTGTTGTCTATGCCGCGGAAGGAAACCGTGGGCCCGGTCTCGTCGCCCTCGCCGGTGTGGTTGAATACCACGTCGAGGATGACCTCAATGCCCGCCTCGTGGAAGGCGCTCACCATGTCCCTGAATTCCGCAACCTGCTGCCCCATGCTCCCGGCCGAGGAGTAGGAGCCCTTGGGAGCGAAAAAAGCCATGGTATTGTAGCCCCAGAAGTTCTTGAGGCGCTCCCCGGTGCGGGGGTTCACGTTGGTGTTGTCGTCCTCGTCGAACTCCTGCACCGGCATCAGCTCAACGGCGTTGATGCCCAGCTCCTTTAGGTAGGGGATCTTTTCCGCGAGGCCGCGGAAGGTCCCGCCGTGGGCCACCCCGGACGATTCATGGCAGGTGAACCCCTTCACGTGGAGCTCGTAGATGATGTAGTCCCGCTCCGGTATCCTGAGGGGCATGCCGTGGAGTATCCGCGGCCGGTCCAGGGCGATGCAGCGGGGCGTGTAGGGGATACTGCTTGACGTTGAAAAGGAAAGGTCCAGGTCCGGAGACCCTGCGTCATAGCCCTGCGCCATGGTGAGGTCCCACCGGCGGGTCCCGGTTATGGCCCGGGCGCAGGGGTCGATGAGGAGCTTGTTCCGGTTAAAACGGTGTCCCTTTTCCGGCTCATAGGGACCGTCGATGGAATAGCCGTAGATATGCTGCACCGGCAGGCCCTCCACCAGGATGTGCCAGATGTCCCCGGTGCGGTGGAGCTCCGGGTCCAGGGGCACCTCGATGAAGGGCGAATCCGCCTCGTCCGACTCGAACAGGAGGAGCGTGACGGAGTGGCAATGCCTGCTGAATATCGAAAACTGTATGCCGTTCTTGGTGACATGCGCACCCAGGGGCAGGGGAGACCCGGGCATGGTTTTCAGGTTCCGCATGTCGCCCTCCGCGTTACTTGACCTCGACAGTCAGTGTCAGCTTAACGGCGGCCTGATCCGGGTCATTGGTATAGACCATGACCGACTTGGTCAGCTTTCCCGGATGGGTGCCGGTTTTTAATGTTACTTCAATTTCTCCGCTGCCTCCGGCAGGGATGTCCTTCTTGGAAAGAAGGACGCCGGTGCAGCCTCACCCGGCCGATATTTTATCGATAAGGAGCGTGCCGTCACCCAGGTTTTTAAAGGTGAACACGTGCTTTACTTCAATATTCTGTTCCTGCACGCCGAAATCATGGGTCGGCCGGTCAAACTGGATCTTCGGCTTGCCGTTGCAGAAAAGGGCCGCCGGCACCAGGAGCAGCACTAGCAGTTTTTTCATAGGGAAAAGCCTCCTTAAACGCATATGATAGATGCTCCCGGGATTTTAAATTATCAAGCATTTTTTTAACCTACCGGGGCTCTGTATTTGAAATTGAAAGAGGGTTCGCCTGATCTTAATATCAAATATTCAAAAAAAAGAAATTTTTTGAAAAATGATGTAAAGTAATCCTACATCTCATCCGACCATATAGATGATTATTATTGATACACTCCTATCAAAATTTACCAGGTTGAAGGCTTTTGCAGCTCGCACTCCTGCAAAAGCCTTTTATTTTCTCTTCACCTGCCTGCCGGCCCGAATCTCAATTTTGTTTAATAATATTTTAACGCCTTATATACGATAATATATATAACAATTTATGAATAGGAAGGGCCTCCGCCAATGAGTTCAACGGGAGTCCTTGAAAGACCAGGAAGCATGATATTCGTCATCAATGAACAGAACCCCCAGAAACGGCTTATCGACAAAGCCGTTGAAGTGCTGAAGCAGGGGGGCGTCATAGTGTACCCCACCGACACCGTGTACGCCTACGGCTGCGACATCAACGACAAGCGGGCCATAGAGAAGATCTACTGGATCAAGCATATCGGGCGCAACAAGCCCCTGAGCTTTATTTTCAGCGACATTTCGGAGATCAGCGAGTATGTCAGGAACATTTCCGACAGGGCCTTCAAGATAATGAAAAAGGCCTTCCCGGGCCCCTATACCCTCATATTCAACGCCACCAAGCTGGTGCCGAAGGTGGCCATTACCAACCAGAAGACGATCGGGGTCAGGATCCCGGACAACAATATCGCCATGGAGCTGGTGCGGACCCTGGGGCGGCCCATCATGTCCGCCAGCGTCAGCACCTCCACCGGGGAATATATTGTGGACCCCAAGGACCTTGAAAAGATTTACCGGAACGAGGTGGACCTGGTCATAGACGCGGGTCCGAAGGTTTCCGAGGTATCCACGGTCATTGACCTCACCGACGGCAACCCCGTCGTGTTGCGGGAAGGAAAGGGGGCGATTTTTTTTAACTTTACAAGGGACGGCGTGTTCTAATTATAGTCACGACAACAGGACAGGGGATTGTCTGATTGATCCCCCCCCAGAGGGATGCTTAAAATAGAATTGAACCCGGAAGTCTCCCTTGGGGGGATTTAGGGGGCTTTATCAAGCCGCCGATTATTAATTTGAGGTATCATTCAATGGAAGGATTACGTGATTTTTTAAAGGTTGTGATAGCCATCAGCATTTTCCTGGGGCTGGGGGCGATCGTGTCGTTCATATATTACAATATCCGCAAGCGGGACCTTTTCGGCGGCTATATCGGCGGCCTGGTGGTCGGCTTCATCGGCGCCATCATAGGCGGCTATATCCTTGATTATCTGTTTTACAATATCGCCGTGACCATCCTCGAGTTTCTTTCCCGGGGCATCGGCGTCAATGTCATTGCCGGCTTCATCGGCGCCTACGCGGCGCTCTATATCATGAACCGTCTGAACCATGACCGGGAGCGCAAGAAATACTGATCTGGACATCGATTCCCACGAACTATACAAAAAGAGGGCTGACATCTGATGTCAGCCCTCTTCGCTTTGTCGCTTGCTGATTCTCTAGGCCCCATCAGGGCCTGTTACGCGCCCTTCTGCAGCTTCCTTCGCCGGATGTTGATCAGCACGACCGCGGTGATCATGACGCCTATCAGGGCGCTGATGGCGGCGATGCTGGTTACATGGCGGTTCTTGATAAGATACGCAGTCAGGGCCGAGCCGCTCGGTACCGGGAACGTATAGTTGGTGTCGGGATTCATATACCATTCCTTATATTCCTTGCCGTCCGATTTATACCATTTCTCGAAATCGGGGTAAGCCTTGAATATGGTGGCCCCTTTCTTCCCGGTGCTTTCATACGGCCACATCCACTCGTCGGGCACCAGCACCGCCCAGGGGAACTTGTCGGTATCGAGGACCTTGCCCACGAACTTGGTGGTCACGAAGGGGAGGTGCACCTGGTTGTTTTTGTCGCTGTTAGCCATGATGAACGGGTCATAGGGCATCGGGGCGATCTCGGTCCTGGCGACCGGGTTCTCGAACACTATGTCAAGGGAATGCACCTTCGCGTCGACATAGGTTTCGTTCTCCTTGGCGTTCCATTTCTGGTTCAGGTCACCCTTCGGGTCTTCGATCAGGAGATAATCGGTGCCTAATATATTCATATAGAACTTGTTCTTGTACCCGGCTCCGGCGGCAAGGGTCTTGCTCCGGATGTTGATTTTGCTGATCTTGTTCTGCGGGTTGATGTATTCGGTGATGCCGAACTTCACTACCAGGTCGTTGAAGTCCGCGTCGCCCTTGTTGGGATACAGGTCTTCAAAGGCTATGGTGTACTGGTTGGTCACCGAGGCGATGAGGGCCGGGTCATCGGGGAACTGGTCCGCGGCATCGGCAACGCCGTCGCCATCGGAATCTTTCACGGTCTCCCCGGCCTTCTTCTCGAGATAGATCACCCGTGAAATGGTGGCGAGGTCCTGGGCATTCTCAACCGAGACGGTCTTGGAAACATAGCTCGGGTGCTCGACGACGATTTCCAGCGCATTGGCGGCCTGGTTTATCGTGGCAGAGAAGGCGGCTTTTCCTGCATCGTCCGAAATGGAAGAAGTGACCCCTTCGCCGTTGGAGCTGACATTGACGGTCGCCTTGGCTATCGCGGCGCTGGCGGCGTCCATGATGGACAGGTCGAAATTAAGGGTTTTGACCGTGGCATACTCGAACCCTTCGTTTGAGGTCGTGTCCTTGTTCTCGTCAGCAGGGGGCTGGGTGGCCGCGGGAGGTGTTGATCCCTGAGTTCCGCCGGTAGAACCTTGCTGTTCCTGGGTCTGCTCTTGGTTTTGGTTCTGTTCACCGCTGCCAGGACCGCTTTCCTGGGTAGCTGTTTCGGTGTTTGCCGCGGTTTCGGTAGAAGTTTCACCGCTTACCGTTGACCCTGAATCTTGAGGAGTGGTGGGGGTCGTCGGATTTGTGCTGGAGGAGCCTTTATCCGTTACCGTGGTGGTTTCCACGTTCGACGGGTCCACGCTGTAAAGCGGGAAAGCATCCTTCTTGGAATCCTTGCAGGCGATCATGGTTGCCGACACAACCGCGACGGCGAGCACAAATAATTTTTTCATTTAAAAGCCTCCAAATTGGGTTAGTGTTCTGGATAAATTTATTAAGATCAAATTAATAAAAATAAGTGTAATCGTCAATAAAAAAACCCACCCAAATGGGCTTTTTTATTGTTTTTTGTATACTGTTTTTGAAAAAAATTAATTTTAAGTGGACAAAATATTAAATATGAATATAAATAGCAATTGAATCAAATCTTTTGTTCAAATAAAACAGGAATCAATAATTTCTTGTGATACATTTTGAAGAAACTTCTTTGCGTCATCCATTGCGACGAATGGCCTTGCAAGAATGATATCCGAAGCAATTTTCCTGCTAATGCCGGGAATCAATTCCAGGGATTTTTGGGACAGGGTATTGATATTGATCGGACAAGGAAGAGCAAGGAGAGAACGCTCACGGTGTGAGATTATAACGGCATCACAGAAGCTGTTTAATGGGAGCTCCATCGGGAATTTTAAGGTTATGGCGTAACTGGCAATCTGTTTTCCGTACGAATAACCCGCCTGTGTTTCCAGCACCTGGCACTGACGAATGATCGTGCCGGGAGGATAGATCCTTTCAAGCATGGCATGCTCGATTTCAGAGCGTATCCTGTCGCGGTAATAGACAAAGCGGTTCTCCACGCTTTTTCCCGGGACAAATTTTTTCATGTGGGCCGGCGTCCCGGGAAAGGTAAGGATCTGGCGGATATTAATCCGCTTCACGAGAAGTCCCCGTTCCATGATATCGGAAAGATAGCGGAAATTGGTCTCGAAGGTGCCCATGGTCTCACCGTCGAGGCCATGGAGCAGGTTCACGCCCGGAAGAAGGACCGGAACAGAGCCAATTCTTTTTCCGCCGATTTCGTTGATGATCTCTATGGCGCGCACCGCGTCTGACGGCGATACCTTCAGGTTGTTTCTGCGTACGACCTCTTCGTCGAAGGACTCGACGCCGAGGGCCATGGTGTCTCCCGGGGTTACGGTGGCCGCCAGGTCTTCCAGGATCACCGACGATTCTTCCGGAAAAACCGCTATGGTTCCGGGATTGGCGTTGTCTATGTTCAGGACCGATATGAGCCCCCGGTCCTTCCTGGTCCGCAGCTCCGCCAGGAGCTCCCGCAGCGGCGATACCTCGGGCCTCGGGAATCCCCTGATGAAGGAGGAGCAGTCAGAGCGGTACTGCAGGATGTCGGCCTGGCGTCCCAGCCTGAACCGGGATACGCCGGCGGCGATCAGGGCGTCGACCTCGGCGATGATGTCACCGCCTTCCCGGAACTCAACAGGGCCGTAGAGGCCCTCGGAGCAGAAGGAGCAGTGGCTCTCCCGGGGGCATCCGCGGGAGGTCTCGACTTCGCAGATGATGTCGGGAAAGCGCGGGTGATGCCGCACGACCCCGGCGCCTTTCACGGCCCACCGGGCGATTTCGCCGGCGGAGCGGCGTTCATCGGCCCCGCCGCCCCGGGCGAAGGCAAAGGCGAATTTCTCGATATCGTTATGGACCAGGATGACGTTGTCGCCGCCGGGCAGGACATGGCTGATGAGTCCGCCGACGGCGAAGCGCTGGTTCCGGTTGTTTTCCGCGATGCGCCGTATCTCCGCGGCGGTGCCGATTTTGCTTCCCAGGTACCGGCCCGGCACCACGGCGCCGCCGATGAGGAAGACCATGTCGTAGGCCCCTTCCAGGCGGTATCCGCCGGCCCTGAGGGAGTCGATGGTGAGATAGTCGATGCGGGCACCGTCGGCGCCGGCGTCGGCCAGGGCCCCGAAGATATACCGGGGATAGGGCGACACGAAGGGCGGGACGCCGAAGCATGCCGGCTCGTCGACGTAGCAGTCAAGGATGCAGCAGTTCAGCATAGTTCCGCCACGATCTCCCCGATATCGCGGGTGAGAAAGCCCTGTATCTTACGTTCCACCCGGAGCACGAAATTCTTGTTCTCGGTTATGAGGGTCACGATGCGCGGGTTGACGCCGTAGCGCCTGACCAGGTCGTCGACGCGGTCATCGATCGAAACGATCCGGTCGTGCATGACCCGCTTGTCGGCGTAGAAGACGAGCTCCCGCTCCTCGAGGTCGCCCTCGGGGCTGAAGCCCTCGAAGACCACGTGGGAATCGACGATCTCCGCGATGGCGTCGTAGCCCAGCTCCCGCATCATCCGGCCGCCGATCAGGTCATGGCGCAGCTCCCGGGACCCGATGGTCATGGTCTTGGCGATGTCATGGAGGAGGGCGGCGGCCTGCACCAGGCTGGCCTGCACGACACGGGGGTCCCTGAGATTGGCCACCAGTGCCATGGCGACGTTCATCACCTGTTCCGAATGCCTGATGATGTTCTCCAGCATGTCGTATCGCCTGATGAGCTCGTAGCATTCATCCATGGAAGGGACCGGTACGTTACGGTTCATTGATACGCTATTTCTCCTGAGATTTTTTGACCTTACCCGCGACCTGCACGGGGCTGTCTCGGGACACCCCCCACCCCCCCCTAGGGGGGCTTTAAAGACTGTTCCGATTATATAAGTCCCCCTCCGGGGGATTTAGGGGGCTTTTAGGATGTCCCCTTACGTGTAACACTCATTCTTTCCGCTCCCCTCTCCATTTCAAGGAGAGGGGCCGGAGGTGAGGTGCTACTCATGGAGCAGGGGCGCGGGTCGTCGATAACGGACGGAGCGTCAGCTGGTCCCCTATGCTCATCCGGTGCTTTTCGGCAATGGAACTCATGCTCAGAGCAAGCTCGATAAAGCCGGAACTGCCCCGGATGATGCCGCACTGGCCCTTGAACAGGTCGCCGTAGGTCCGGACGCATATGGATTTGAACCGGTACCGTCCCGAAGATACCGAATATAACGAGCACGCTTCAAAGTCAATAGTATTTACGGGTAGGGATGTAATGGCGTTGCCGAATTTATCGATATGGATGATCCCGCATTTCATTGACTCCGGGGCCGCCGTGTACCGAGGAAAGGGGGCCGTCACGACTGAATCGGCCGGTTTGCCGTACCGCTCCGGCGGGGTGCCCCGGGAAAGGCCCGATGCCACCGGCGCGAAGACGTCCCTGCCGTGAAAGGTGGAAGACGCGTTTTTGAACGGGGCCATGTCGATGTGATACAGCTTCATCGTGTCGGTAATGACCGCGGAGATTATGCCGTTGTCCGGCATGACAAAGAAGTACCGGCCGTCGGCCGCGATAAGTCCCTTCCGTTCGGTGCCCACCCCGGGATCGACGATGACGCAGAAAACCGTTCCCTCCGGGAAGTACCGGTACGAGGAGTAGAGGATGAATTGCGCGTTGAGTATCGAGTAGGATTTTACGGAGTGGCTTATGTCGACGACCTCCGCGCCGGGATCAAGGCTTTTCAATACGCCCTTGACGACGCCGACAAAATGGTCGGTATATCCGAAATCCGTAATGAGTGCTATCATAGGGGACCCTGTGGGCGGACTGCCGTAACCTGTTTACATGGTATCCTTTTTTAACAGTGTCTCGCGAGTGACGTCCCCCCGGCCTTGAACAGGGGAGAACCGTTTGCCGGGCGCGGTCAATGCAATCGTCGTTGCGGAATTTATCCTGGCCCGCAGAGCGGCCCCTCGCGATAAGCGATTGAGTCAATAAGTGTTCCAGCACGGAATTATTATTACATTAATATTTCTGATTTGAAGTCAATCTTTTTCCGGTAATAACTATTATTGCATCAGCTTATTAAAAAAAAGTTGAAAAATATGAATATTATTTATATGGTAATGATGAGACGCATGAAAGATGTATCTCTATCGGGAATATTGTTTGCCGCAGGCACATGGCACTCATGGAAAGCCATGGGCATATCGGATGCCGAATAATACCGGGTAGACGATAAAATTAATCTATGGAGAATGCAATGAAAAAACTAGCCCTTCTGCTTGTCGTTGTCTTCGCGGTGTCGGCCTATGCGCAGGATAAGCCGGCGGAACAGTTCGCAAAATCAAAGGACATCCAGGTGACCCTGACCAGCATTTCCCTGGAAAAATACGGGCCGGCGAAAGAGGACAAGACGTTCAAGGCGGGGGAAACGGTATTCATTAACCTCGAACTGAAGGGGCTCCAGGCCAACGACCAGGGGCAGGTGGTGGTCCAGGCCGACATCAGCGTGCCCCAGCTCAGCCTCGACAGGAAGAACCTGATAGACGGCTCGACCGGCGCCGAGGACGTGGTGCCGATGTATTTCCAGATCCCCATCGGGTCGGTGCAGAAGGGCGGCACCTGCTTTGTGAAGATCACGGTCCGCGACATGGTCGCCAAAACCTTCGTGGAATACAGCACGACCTTCAAGCTGACGAAATAACTCGTACTATTGCCCATGCATGACACGCCGCGCGCGGCGCGCTACAGCACGAAAATCGTCCCCAGGTCAACGGCCGGCATACGGCCCAGGGGGACGATTTTTTTTCCCCGCGTAACGACAAAATCCTCGATCAAACTGTAATCGGGATGCTGCTCCAGGGTCCCGGCGCAGAGGACCATATTATCCCACATCCCCGTAGCCCCGCCGATAAAACCGTACCGGTATCCCGGCAGGTCAATGTGACCGGCGCTGATAGGCAGCGACTCGACTCCCCGCGATGTTGCTGCCCGGTGGATCGACATGTCCGCGGTTATGATAGAGTTGTCGTCGACGATCAGGGTGGAGCATTTGGCGTAGCCCTGGCTCACGCCGACCGCGGCGATTTTTTTTGAGCGCAGGTATTCTTCGATGCCAGGGTCGGATCCGGCGGAATGACGGAAGGCCCATTGACCGGCGCAGGCTATATTATACGGGACATCGGCGGGATATGCCCGTGTGAGGGGTGTTGAGCACAGTGTCACGTCCGCGTATTTTTCCATCATATTTACAAATGATACAGATATATCCGGATGGCAGAAGATGCGGTCCCCGTGGACGAATATCTGTATATCCGGATGGCCGGCGAGGGGCCCGTCCACGAGCCCTGTTTTTGGAATGAGTATGGGTTCGATGTCCATCTTTATCAAATTCTCGATGATTTCTCCCGGAGCGTCGGGATTTATGACGGCAATGCGGTCCATGATTAATGCATCCAAAAAGTATTGACATGGATTTTCGGGTGCAATGATGATGTTACGCAAGCAGTTTTTCGATTGGACATACATCGGCCATAGGCGGCGTCGCCTTTCAGCGAGCAGGCAGCCAGGATGGCTGCCGGAGCCGCTAGGACAGGATGTCCTATTTGCGGCGGAGCGAGCGGAAGGTGCATTGCTTGCTATGGAATAAATCAAGAAGAATAATATAAGCAGGTAATGACATGAGATTATCCAGATACATACTCCCCACATTGAAAGAGGACCCCTCCGACGCCGTGGTCCTGAGCCACCGCCTCATGGTGCGGGCCGGACTCATCCGCAAGGAATCCGCGGGCATGTACGTGTACCTGCCCCTGGGATGGCGGGTGCTCCGGAAGATCATCGGGATCGTCCGCGAGGAGATGGACCGGGCCGGCGCCCTGGAATTCCTGATGCCGGAGCTCACCAACGCCGACCTCTGGAAAGAGTCGGGCCGGTGGGACACCATGGGGCCGGAAATGTTCCGCATCCGCGACCGCAACGCCATGGAATACGCCCTGGCGCCGACCCACGAGGAGGCCTTTACCGCGGCGGTGCGCGGACTTATATCATCCTACCGCGACCTGCCGGTGAACGTGTACCAGATCAACACCAAGTTCCGCGACGAGATCCGTCCCCGCTTCGGCGTGATCCGCAGCAAGGAATTCATCATGAAGGACGCCTATTCCTTCGACATGGACGAGGAGGGGCTGGAGAAGTCGTACCAGGCGATGCGGACCGCCTATCGGCGGGTCTTCGAGCGGTGCGGCCTCGAGACGATCCCGGTCGAAGCGGACACCGGGTCCATGGGCGGAAGCAACTCCGAGGAATTCATGGTGGCGTCGGAAGTGGGCGAGGAGTCATTGCTCCTGTGCGACACGTGCGGGTACCGGGCAAACCGTGAGAAGGCCGAGTACGGCCGTCCGGCGGCTTCGTCCGACGCGCCCAAGGACATGACCGAGGTGGCCACGCCGGACGTGAAGACCATCGATGACCTGGCCGCGTTCTTCAAGTGCCCGCCGGACCGTTTCTTCAAGAGCATCATCTACGTGGCCGACGGCAAACCCGTGATGGCCGTGGTACTGGGAAACCGTGAAATCAACGAGCTGAAGTTGGCCCGGGCGGCAGGCGCCGCAAGTCTTGAGCTGGCGCCCGATTCAGTGGTCGAGGAGGTAACCGGCGCTCCCGTTGGATTTGCCGGACCGGTGACGAAGAAGAACATCAGGATCATCTTCGACCTCTCGGTACAGGGAGTCGTCAACGGCATAACCGGGGCAAACAAGAAGGACGTCCACTTCGACGGCGTCAACCCGGGCCGCGACTTTGCCGTAAAGGAAGAGGCGGACATTACCTGCGCCGAGGAGGGTGATCCCTGCCCGAAGTGCGGCGCCGCCATGTACGTGAAAAAGGGCATCGAAGTGGGCCACATCTTCAAGCTCGGCTATAAGTATACAAAATCCATGAATGTCAAAGTGGTGAACGAGCAGGGGACGGAAGTGACCCCCATCATGGGCTGTTACGGCATCGGCGTAAACCGCACCATGGCGGCCGTGGTGGAGCAGCATAACGACGACAAGGGGATCATCTGGCCCGCGGCCCTGGCGCCCTTTGACATCCACCTGGTGGGCCTGGGCAAGGGCGACGATGAAGTCAAAAAGGCCGACGAAATATACGACCTTCTGACGGATAAAGGCTTTGAGGTCCTCTATGACGACCGGAAGGCAAGCCCCGGCGTCAAGTTCGCCGACGCGGACCTGGTGGGCCTGCCGGTGCGGATAACCATCGGGAAGAACTATTTCCAGACCGGGGAGGCCGAGGTCAAGCTCCGCAGTGGCGGGGATGTGCTGAAGGTTAAAAAGGATGAACTGGCGGACAAGGTGCGGGAATTGCTTCGATAATATCTGCCGGCCCCGTGTTTAAATCCGGCGCCGGCAGATGCTCTCCGTTGGGAAAAATCCATCCCCAAAAACCGTTAAAAATCAACCGGTGACGCCTATTAATATTGACATTTAAATATATGTTTTCAAGAATGTTCGACAATAGCCATACCCATCTTTTTTATGTTGGCGATCAATCGATAACTGGTATCCATGCGGCGGAGATGGAGAGCGAACTACACGCACAGGTGTTATACATAAATCACGGTTCGTAAAATTTAATAAAGGGAGTAAGGAGATGAAGATAGCTGTCTGTCTAAAACAGGTTCCAGACATGGAATCCAAGTTCAAAATCGTTGAAGACAAAAAAATCGATGAATCACAGATCGCTTTCAAAATCAATGATTTCGATAACTACGCCGTTGAAGCAGCCCTCCAGCTGAAAGAAAAGTTCGGCGGGGAAGTCGTTATCGTTACCTGCGGTCCCGAGCGCGCGGCCAAAGACATCCGTCAGGCCTTCGCGATGGGAGCGGACTGGGGCATCCATGTGAATGACCCCGCGGTTGAAGCCGGCGACAATTTTGTCGTTGCCTCTACCCTGCAGAAAGCCATTGAAAGCATCGGCGGCGTTGATCTCGTCCTCACCGGCGTCCAGGCCGAAGACGACCAGGCTGCCGTTACCGGCGTTATGCTCGCCGACCTGATGGGCTGGCCCCACTGCACCAACGTCAAGAAGCTGGAAGTGAACGGCGCCGCCCTCACGGTGAACCGCGAACTCGAAGGCGGACTGAATGAAGTTATCGAAATGAGCGCCCCCGCGGTCCTCACGGTGCAATCAGGCATCAATGAGCCCCGGTACCCGACCCTTCCGGGCATCATGAAAGCCAAGAAAAAACGGCTCGATGTCAAGAAAGCCGCCGATATCGGCGCATCTGCTGCGTCAAAAACCGATTTCATCAAGATGTTCTTCCCTGTATCCGATCACAAGGCGGAAATTCTCCAGGGCGATGCGGCGACGGTTGCAGCGAAACTCGTTGAGAAATTAAAGAATGAAGCCAAGGTGATATAAGGAGGACGGTACAATGGCAAAGATATTAGCTATAGCTGAACACAGAAATGGAAAACTGACTGATGCCACCCTTGAGCTCTGCAAGGCCGCGAAAGCGCTGGCATCCGCCCTGGGCGCCGAGCCGGCAGCGGCGATCATGGCCAAAGACGACGCCCTGGCAAAGGAAGTCGCGAAATATATCCCGACCGTTTTTTGCGTGGCCAACGCCGCCCTCGAAGGATATACCGCCGACGGTTACACCCAGGCGATCAAGGCCGTTGTGGAATCCCAGGACGTCAAAGGCGTTCTGATTCCCCATTCATATGACGGCGTCGACTATGCCGCGAAGGTCGCCATGGCGATCGGCGCCGGCATCGTCTCGAACTGCAACAAGGCCCGCGTAGACGGCGGCAAGGTGATCTTTACCCGGAACACGTATAATGGAAAGATCCAGGAAGAGAAATCGGTTAATACCGACAAGTTCGTCGCCACCTTCGAAAAGGGCGCCTATGACATGGAAGCTGCCGGCGGGGCCGGCGCGGTGACCGCGGTTCCCGCGAACATCGCCAGCGTGCGGACCAAGTCCAAAGGCATCATCGAAACGATGGCCGGGGCCGTTGACATTTCCCAGGCCAAGATCATCGTTTCCGGCGGACGCGGATGCAAAGACGCCGACAAGTACAAAGAATTCATCGTCAGCCTCGCCCAGAAGCTCGGCGGCGAATACGCGGCTTCCCGGCCGGTGGTCGACTCCGGTTGGACCGATGCGGCCCGCCAGGTAGGCCAGTCCGGCAAGACCGTTGCCCCGGATCTCTATCTGGCATGCGGTATTTCCGGCGCCATCCAGCACGTGGCCGGCATGAAAGGCTCCAAGTGCATCGTGGCCATCAACAAGGACCCGGAAGCCCCCATCTTCAACATAGCGATGTACGGCATCGTGGGCGACCTGTTCGAGGTCATTCCCCAGATTAAAGAGAAACTCTAAGACTCAATTGAATAAAACAAAAAAAGCTGCCCCTTCGGGCAGCTTTTTTTTATCCTTTTCCCCGGAGCAGGGGCATTATGGCCGGGAGCCGGCCGGGCAATTGTTGAAAGGGGAAGAGGGTGACTTCCCTCTTCCCCTTTCGATCCCCATCACCCCGCGCCTGCGGCGTGCTGGGCGTTAGCTAAGAAAAAGCATTACTTTGATCGGCGTTCGTATACAGCCTCCTGCAGACGAACGCCTCCCGCGACATCCCTGTCGCGGGTTTATATAGTATGAATTATAAAGAAAGTCGCCGGACAGGAGGTCCGGCGTTGCGAGGATGCCGCACGAGGCGGCTTCCGGAGCGAAAGCCAGTAGGTGCTTCTCATCATTTAAAAATATTAGAATCATGCGACGATTGTAAAGCATATCCTAGACTGAGCCTTTAAAAAATCCGCCCGTAGGGCGGATACCGATCGGGGTGGTGTTTGAGGCGAGTCCCACGCAGTGGGCGAGCCGAGTTCACCCCGTAGCCCGTCGCGGCGCCTGAGCGATCCGAAGGGTGGAGCACGAGGAGGGAGGCCGGGGAGGCCTTCCTCCTCGTAAAATTGCCGACCGGCTCTCGGTCACCATCCTGCCCTGGTCACAGGCAATCAACAATATGATTGCTGTAAGCGTAATGATTAATAGAGCAAAAGATGAAATTCCTGATAAAGGGATAAGAATTAAAGCGCAGCCTGCTCCGCGGGAGCAGTCATGGGAAAGATGTTGGTCCTGAACATCACCCCGGCCTGGACCGTGAGGCCGATGAGGTGGGATACGTCGTTGTTATGCTTTATCATCTGCGTGACGTAGAGCTCGCCCTCTCCGCCGAAGAAGATGTCGACGTAGGCGACCGTCCTGAATTTGAAGAACAGGCCCAGGGTGAAGCCGAATTGCGACGGGTATATCATGGACATCATATCCATTTTCCTTCTGTAAACCGACAGCATCTGGTTGTTGTGGGTCATCCGGGAGGTGATGATCTGCGTGTACTTGATGCCGGCATGTATCTGGAATGAAAAGAAAGACGCGTTGAGGGACGTCACGAGGGAGAGGGGGAAGCTGAAGGTCCACCCCTCGACTTTCATCTTTGTATAGGCCAGCGACATCGGTTCGATGGAGAGAGAGGTGATCCGCGACTTCAATTTCATTACCAGGTTCATCTGGTTGAACCAGAGGCCGGTGTGGATCCCCGCGATGTTGTTGAACATCTTCTCGAAGACGAAGGCGCCGCCGTAGCCCGGGGCGAACTCGTGCTTCAGGATCATGTCGCCCCCCTTCCGCAGCCAGTTGTTGTACCATCCATATGAGCCGGCCAGCCCGAAGGAAACAGTGGGGGCAGGGCCCGTTTCATCGCCGGCCCGGGCCGGCAGTGCCGCGCCCAGCAGCAGGACGGCCGAGAAAAGGCTGATAATCAGGTGCTTCATGACCATCGGGCGGACTAGTTCTTATCCTCCATGATGCAGGTCCCGTTGAAAACCGATCCGGACTCTATATTCAGTTCCGGGGTGACCAGGTCTCCGCTGGTCTTGCTTTTCTTGAATAGCTCGATTTTCTTCGATGCTTTGATCTTGCCGCTGAAAACGCCGCTGACGTTGACCTCGCTCGCCCGCACGTCGGCGCTTACCTTGGCCTCGCGCCCCACGATGAGCTGGCCTTCGGTTTCAATTTTTCCCTCAAAGGAGCCCTTGATCTTCAGGGAATTTTTGAACTTGAGGTTCCCCTTGAAGGTGATGTCGTCGGCGATGACCGTGTCGATTTTATTTTCGTCTTCCAGTAGTTCCTTTGGTTCTGCCATTGATGTCTCCGTGAGTTGAATATATCATTGGTTAACGCGGGCAATGCCCGTGAATCCGGTGTTAGTAAACATAGAATAGCGTGTATAAAATGTCAAACAGTATTATGCACACCGGGATGATTACACGGGCGCCCGCCGTGCTGTTTTTTAGTGCCGGCCGGAAAATAATCTTGAAATATTTCTTCTATTCAGACAGGCTCCATCCATGAATGAGGATCTGCATGCCATACTTCGGCAGGCCGGGGAGCTCGGTCGCCTTATCCAGTCCACCGATATTTACCGCGACTACATGGCCGCGTCAGAGTCTCTCAATGCCGACGGCGAAGCCGTAAAGCTCCTTGAAGAGTACACGAACCTCTGCCGCTCCATCAAGGAACGTCAGGACCTGTCGGATATCATTGAAAAATACGAGTTTGAAAACCTGGAGAGCATGACCGGCCTTGTTTCCGGAAACGGGACAATCATGGGCTTTCTCGGGGCGCAGAAGAGGTATCTGGACCTGCTGACGCGGATCCAGGAAGAGCTGGCCGATACCGGCTTAACCGGAGGATAATTATAATACCTGGAACATAACTGCATGAAATGATAGTACCGGGCCGCCTGCGGCAGCGGACCATGGATTATTGCCGATGTTTTGTCATTATTGACTATGAAAATTTATCAGCTTTTTTTCTTTATTTCTTGACTCGCTCTTTTATATCCGTAATAATACAACGTTAGTAACTAAATCGCCTGTTTCTTGACATACGTATCTTGATTGAGTATTATTAAGAACAACTCAAACAAAAATAAGGAAGAGAGTGAGGCTTATGCAACCAAATCTTGATAATTTAAAGAAGAAAATCCAGGAGAACCGTGATCTGATTGACCGGATCACCGTAAAGCTTCCCGGATTCAAGGGATACGTGGAAAAAGCCGAAAGCTACGCGGCCGACAAGATCGTCAGGGATCTGCTGGCTGACAGGATACTCGGTTTCAAGAACGAGGTGAACGCGAAGATGGTCGAACTGGAAAAGAAACAGCGGAGGGACAGTCTGGGCGACCTTGATTCACTCAGCCTTAAGATGGAAGCAATGATAAAGAAATGCCAGCACGCCGATTTCGGCAGGGCGGCCGCCCTGTCAAGCATGACCATTTCGGAGGACGACAAGAACAGGCTCCTGGAATATGACTGGAGGCTCATCTCTGCCCTTGACGGCATCGAGAAGAGCCTGGGAGAATTACGCAACGCGTCGGATGCTATCGGCACTGTCATCAGCGGCATTGGCGATGCGCTGCGGGCTTTTGAAAAGAACTTCGACGAACGAAAAAATGTATTACTGGAGGTAATCTAAATGGCATTGATTGATGTAGTCGAATGGAAAAACAAACAGGGCGAGGTGCTCTATCGCTTTCCTGAAAACGCCATCTCCATGGCGGCGCAGCTTATCGTCATGGAAAACCAGGAGGCTGTTTTCTTTCGCGAAGGCCGCGCCCTTGACAGCCTGGGCCCCGGCAGGCATACCCTGAAATCCGGTAACATCCCCATTCTGGAAAAGCTCGTGAACCTTCCCTTCGGCGGAAAGTCGCCGTTCCCCGCAGAGGTCTACTTCGTGAACAAGACCGAGATACCCAACCTGAAATGGGGCACCAAGCAGCCCATCGACCTCCAGGACCCGGTCTATAACATAGCGGTGCCGATCCGCGCTTTCGGCAATTTCTCTATCAAGATCAAGGACACCAAGGCGTTCCTCACCATGGCCATCGGCACCTGGCAGGCCTACACCACCGAGGCGATAGAATCGACCATCCGCGACCAGGTCATACTTCCCAAACTCTCCGACCTGATAGCGGAGTTCATGCTGAAGCAGAACGTCACCATTCTCAAACTCGCTCAGTACTACAACGAGATCGGCGTTTCGGGCAAGGCCAACATCCTGGACGATTTCGCCAGCTACGGCCTTGAACTGGTGCGCTTCGCCGTCGAATCGATCAACGTGCCCCAGGAGGACGAGTCGGTCAAGCGACTCAAGAAGGCCCTGGCTGACAAGGCGGAGATCGGCATCATGGGACAGGACGACTACAAGATGAAGCGCACTTTCGACACCATGGAAAAGGCCGCCGGCAGCGACGGCATGGCCGGCGGCATGATGGGAGCCGGCATGGGCGTGGGCATGGGACAGCAGATGGCCGGAATGATGGGGGCAGCCATGGGCGGCGCCCAGGGCGCAAAGGCCGTCTGCCCGCACTGCAACGCCCAGAACCAAGCCGGGGCGAAATTCTGCGCTTCGTGCGGCAAGGAAATGGTTGTGGCGGCCATGGCCTGTCCCAAGTGCAACGCCAAGATCCCGGCCAACTCCAAGTTCTGCCCCGAGTGCGGGGCCAGCACGGCCGGCGGCGCCTGCGTGAAGTGCGGGGCCAAGCTGCAGCCCGGGGCCAAGTTCTGCCCGGAATGCGGGGCCCAGCAGGGATAAACGGTTAGGCCATGGCAGCAGCGCAATGCGCCTCGTGCGGCGCCCCGGTGGAGATAAAGAACAGGTTCAGCAAGGTCCTGGTCTGCTCGTACTGCGGCACCCACCTCAAGGTGACCGGCGACGGGTTCGACGCCGCCGGCAGGCACCCGAAGCTGGCGGAGTTCCCGTCGATCTTCCAGGTCGGGAGCAGGGGCACCATCCTGGGCAAGCCCTTCACCGCCCTGGGGCGGATGCGCTACAACTACCCGGGCGGGCATTTCGACGAATGGTTCCTCGAGTACGACGGGGGCACCGCCTGGTTCACCGAGGACGAGGGGACCTATTCCCTCTTCACCGAGGTCGAGGAGGCGGTGGAGTTCCCCGATATCACCACGGTGCGGGCCGGCCAGAACGTGATGGTCGGCGATAAAAAGGTTATGGTCAAGGAAAAGGGGACGGCGGAGGTCGCCGGCGCCGAGGGAGAGCTTTCCTTTTATGTCGAGCCGGGCACCAAGGTTGTGTACATGGACGGGGTCTCTGAAGGGAAGAAGATCGCCATTGAGGCCACGGAAGACGAGATAGAGCTCTTCACCGGCAGGCCACTGCTGGCGAGGGATATAATAAAATCCTGATACTGACGATCCATCCGAGGATTGAATGGAAACCGATAATCCGGAACTGAAGGCGTTGAAATGCTCCAAGTGCGGCGGCGGCCTGGTCAAGAGCTACCGGTCCGAGTACGACGATGAAGAGGAGGAGAATGTCAGCGTTCCCATCGGCAAGTGCTCCTCCTGCGGGCAGGAGTATGACCGGAAAACTGAAGAATACTACGGGCTTTTCGCCGATGACCTTGCCGCAGACAAGGACAATTCCGTGTTCAAGCTCGGCGTCAAGGGGACGCTGAAGGGCGTTGAGTACGAGATCATCGGCAGGATACGCTACCAGGACGAGGACGAGTGGGAAAAATGCACCTGGGACGAATGGTTCGCCGTGGCGTCCGACGGCTCCTACCACTACTTCGTCGAGGAGGAAGGAGAAATCCATTCCTACGAGGATTACACGCCCCAGTCGGTCGACCTTGAATCTGACCCGTCCTCGATAGAATTCGAAGGGAAAAAGATATCAAAAGACGGGGCCTACGTGGGCCGCATCGTGTTCGCCGAGGGCGAGCTTCCCTGGAAGCCGGAGATCGGCGAGCCCGCCACCATGTACGATTTCAAGAAGGACGGCGCTAAGTTCACCATCGAGCAGTCGGAGGGGGAAGTTTCCATTACGAAGGGCGAAAAGCTCTCGTACCATGATGTCGTTGCGGCCTTCGGCGGCGAGGAACACAAGAAGCTGTTCAATGAAACCGTAACGAAACGGAAGAACTACAGGCTCAAGGCGGTGCTCTACGCCGTAGCTTCCGCTGCGGTATTGGCCCTCGCGGTGGTAAACTGCCTCACCACGGCGCCCGTTGCCGGCGTCATGAAAAACAAATACGATCTGGCCGCCAATGTCCCCGTCAGTGAAGGGGGGCAGAACATGTACCAGAGCGAGGTCCTCTACGGGCCCTTTGAATTGAGCAAAGGCGACGCTCTGTATGCGGCCCGGGTGTTCGTCGATGATTCGATACAGAAAATGAGCCTGGAATGGCAGTCCTTCCGGTTCCTGCTGGTTCCCGAAGACCGGCTCCTCAAGGCGGTCAATCACCAGATGACCCCGGCGGCCCTGAAGGACCTCTTCGACGAGGTGGACGCCATCCGGGAACCGGTGGAGTGCTACACCTTCAGCGGCGATTTCTGGGACGAGGAGGGGACCGACGACGAGGGCTACTGGCACGAAAGCGACCTTTCCGTGGAGGATGATTTCGTCCTGGAGAAGGCCGGCAGATATTACGCCTACCTTGAGATGACCAGCCAGAAGCCCCGCGCCACCGCGTCCATAGGCCTGGAGCTGACGCGGGTGAAGAGCTATCGCTATTATATCATCGTGATGGTCGTCCTTGCCGGACTTTCCTTCTGGAACCGGGCTAAGGCGCGGACGTTCAACGCGATGCCCTTTGACGTCGCGGGATAGGGGGAGGCAGGGAGATGATACGGAGCATACTTATTGCGGCATTGCTGATGGGAGGCGGGTTCTTCGCGTCCGCATTCAATGTGGGATATTCAACGGCGGGACAGAAATACATCGCCAAGCACCGGGACGAGCGGAAGTCTCTCAGGCCCGGGTATTATTACGGACGTCCCGGTTACGGCGGCTTCAGGGGCGGGAAATAATTACGGCTATACTGCGGATTCCCCGCTTCCATCGGCTGCGGGGCATATATCATTACACTGCGATCAATACCAGGAGGAAACGCTACTATGAATTGGGGAAGCTTGCTGCACGGGATAATCGACACCGCCATTTACAGCCTTGTGGGGATCATCATGATGGGGATCGGCATATTCATTGTCATCATGATATCTCCTTTTTCGGTCAAGAAGGAGATTGAAGACGACCAGAACGTGGCCCTGGGCCTCATCATGGGGTCGATCATCATCGGTATATCCATCATCATTGCCGGTGTGCTGATGTCCCCCGGCGGCGACTACCTGAAGAAAAAGATCGGCCCGGCAACGGATGTAAAAATCGAAGAGAAAGCCGACAAGTAGAGACTTCCGGTGAAAAATGAGATGAGAAGACTGGAACAGAGGATACTTCTATTCTCTGTTTTTTTTCTGTCCCTGTGCGGGATAATTTACGAACTGGTCCTGGGTTCACTGGCGACCTACCTCCTGGGAAACCCGGTGCAGCAGTATTCCATAACCATCGGCTTTTTCCTGAGCTCCATGGGCCTGGGCTCCTACCTCTCGCGGTTCTTGACCAGGGACATGTTAAAAAACTTCATCATGATCGAGGTCGCCCTCGGCTTTGTGGGCGGCCTTTCGGTATTGATACTCAGCTACCTGTTTTCCTTCTCCGCGACCTACTACATGCTGCATATCTTTTTTCTGATCGTCATCGGGACCCTGGTCGGCCTGGAAATCCCCATCATAACCCGCGTCCTGAAGAGGTACGGCTCCCTGAAGGACATACTGTCCAACGTGCTTTCCCTCGATTACATCGGCGGGCTTGCGGGGTCTCTCCTGTTCCCGCTCCTTCTCTTTCCCTTCCTGGGGAGGATGCTCACCAGCGTCATCATCGGTGCCCTCAACATCCTGGTGGCGATCGTCATCATCATCAAGATAGATTATGAGAACAGGCGGAAAACGGACCTGCTCATCCCGATGGCCGTTTTCATCCTTCTGCTCGGCATGGCGGCGTCTTCCGACCGCATCAACACGATACTGCAGAAGCGGCTCTATTACGACGATATCGTTTTTTCCAAGCGGTCCCGGCACCAGGAGATCGTGATGACGAGGAACGACGCCGATTTCCGCCTCTACCTCGACGGATCCCTTCAGTTTTCATCGGTCGATGAGTACCGGTATCACGAGATGCTGGTCTTTCCCTCGCTGGCGATTCACAAAAGCGCGAACAAGCGGGTCTTGGTCCTCGGCGGCGGGGACGGCCTCGCGGTGAGGGAGATACTGAAGTGCAGGGACGTGGCCGCCGTAACCCTGGTTGAGCTGGACCCGGCAATGATCGACCTGGCGAAGAAGAATTCCTCCCTGCGGGTGCTGAACGGCGACTCCCTGGATGATCCCCGCGTTTCCGTCGTCGTGGGCGACGCCTACGCGTACCTCGTTGGAAACAGGAAGAAATATGACGTGATCATCGCTGATTTCCCCGATCCCCATGACGAGACGATATCGAAGCTTTACACGGTGGAATTCTACATGCTCCTGCGCCGGTCACTTGGGCGCGGGGGGGTATTTGTCACCCAGTCGACATCGCCCCTGTTCGCGCGGGAGGCCTTCTGGTGCATACACCATACCATGAAAAAGGTCTTCGGCTCGGTCACGGCCTATCATGTCTACGTCCCGTCCTTCGGGGACTGGGGATTCAACATGGCGTCCGAGGGGGCCCCTCTCGCCGCCCCGGTCGGCGGTCCGGCGCCGGGCCTGAAATATTATACCGCTGAAACCTTCAGGGAATCCCTCCATTTCCCCATGGATTCCTCGGCCACATTGACGGATATCAATACCTTCAACAAGCCGGTGCTCTACAGCTATTACCTGAAGGGATGGAAGTATTACACGGAGATGTGACCGCCTATGAAAAAAAGAGGGGAACTGAATTTTGACCTGAAACAGCTGCGCTCGTTCATGGAAGTGCTGAACGAAAACAGTTTTACCAGGGCGTCACGGAAGCTCAGGGTGGGTCAGGCCACCATCAGCCATCATATTATGCTGCTGGAGAAGGCCCTGGGGGTGAAGCTCGTCAACCGCACCGCCCGCGACGTGTCGGCGACCGAAGAAGGCAGGGTCTTCCGGACTTTCTGCGAAAAGCTCTTCAAGAACATCGAATCCGTGAGGGCCGATCTTGACCGCGGGGCGCGGTCGGGCACGACCAGGATAGCGGCAAGCTCCATTCCGGCCGCCTATATCCTCCCCGGCATACTGGCGGCGGTGAGGCGGGAATTTCCCGGCGTCACGTACCGGCTCCAGGTCACCGACAGCAGGGAGGCGGTGGAGATGGTGAAGGAAGGGAGCGCCGATGTCGGAATCGTGGGCAAGGAGCACCGGCACCCGTCCCTGTTGTACACTCCCTTCTGCAGTGATGAAATCGTCCTGGTGGGACCGAAGGGGAGCCCCGCAGCGATCAGCGTGGCAGAGCTGACCGGCATGCCCCTCATAATACGCGAGGCCGGCTCCGGCACCAGGAAGAGCAGCGAAGAGGCCCTGGGGAGGCAGGGCGTCACGCCGTCGGCCCTCCAGGTGGTGCTGGAATCCTCGTCGACGGAAAGCATAAAGGAGTCGATAGCGGCGGGGCTCGGCGTTTCCTTCCTGTCGCGACTTGCGGTTCAGCAGGAGAAAAGGGCAAAATCCCTCACCGTGATCGGAGTTAAGGGGCTTGCTATACAAAGGTCGTTTTATTTCGTTCACGGCGGCAGCAGACAGCTGTCGAGGGCAGCGCAATTGCTCCTTGATTCGTTGATCGAATTCGGGAAAATGCGTGATTGACAGGGAGGGGTGATCCGGCTGAATTACTTCAGCCGGAAACGCGGTTAAACGGCCTTTAAAACCTTGCCTGAACGAATGCAGCGGGTGCAGACGTATTTCCTCACAGCGCGGTTGTCCTCAAGGACTTTTATCCTCTTGACGTTTGCATGCCAGATCTTCTTGGTCTTCTTGTTGGAGTGGCTGACGTTGTTACCTATCTGTATCGCCTTGCCGCAAACTTCACATTTAGCCATGGCTGTTTCCTTTCTCGCTTGTTGATTGGCCACACCGGGAATCCCGGCGGCCCCGCATGTGTCATTATTAATATGGAATGACACTATTATTTCACCGCTTTTTTTTTCAAGCACTTTTTTATGCAGTGCCCTTGTCAGGGCGAGACTTCGACCGGGATCCGGGCGGGATTATGCGAGAGGGAAGGACACTCCGTCCTTCCCTCTCGCGCACTCCCATCCCGGTCGCTCAGGCGCCGCGATGGGCTTGAGGTTATAGTGTTAGTGCATTTTATTGATGTGCTGTTTGGTGTAAATTCGTTGCCTTTTCACGCTGCTTTATCGGGCGATGCAATATTTCTTCACCGCTTATCGTGGGTTCCGGCTCCATCCTCGGCGCGTTTTTATTTGAACCCGGGCATCCATGCCCGGCTTTTTTAAAGATCTTTCTCATGAAATAATTTTAGGGATATACACTTATACTTATATACTTACAAGTCGCCGTGCAGGAAGCACGGCGGTGCGAGGATGCCACAGGAGGTGGCTTCCGGAGCGAAAGCCATCAGTATCGTATTACATTCTTAAAAAACTTAACATTATAACAATCCAGTAAAAAACAGATAAACCTGGAAATTACAAACAACATCAATACTAAGCCCCCGCCGGCGTTGAGGCGGCGAGGGTGGCGGGGGTACGGGGGGAGGAGGTAGCCGCGGTGCTACCTCCTCCCCCGAATAAGTCCCGACCCGGTCCGGGGCACATGAAAGACCGACTCTCGGTCAAAGAGATGGGATTCTTTTTATAATAATTCTCTTGACTGATATGAGAAAAATTTCATTTCATATAAAATTAAAGACATTCCATGTAATGGTATAACCATGAAAATAACAAAATCAACAAAAGCCCCCGACGCAATAAAACAATCCCCGAATATCATGAAGGTATTCAAAAAATACGACCTCTACTGCCCCCGGTGCAAGGGAATCGGCGAGGACACGGTGGAAAAAATCGCCATCTGCAACGGCATGGACGTGCAGGCCTTCGTGGACGAGCTCAACAGCGCGCTGGAATGAAATGGGCGGCATACGGGTAACAGCCGGCGCACTGAAAGGGAGATTGATCCCCTTCGACAACCGGAAATTCGACGATGCCGACATCACGCCCCAGAAGGTGAAGGGCGCGATTTTTTCCATGATCGGCGAGTGGCTCAATGGCAAGGGATTTCTCGACCTTTTCGCCGGATCCGGCCAGATCGGCATCGAGGCCCTCAGCAGGGGCGCGGACCCGGTCGTCTTCAATGACACAGACTATAAACGTGTCCAATTCATGAAAGCCTGCCTCGATGGATTTGGCCTTGAGAAAGTTCCACTTGTGCTGAATCTTTCCGCTGACAGGGCACTGGCCTTTCTTAAGTCCAGAGGCCATACCTTTGACTATATATTCCTTGACCCTCCCTATGTGAAAGCGAGGGAAGGGGTTTCCTATCATCGGGAGCTGGTAAAAGCGATAGCTGACTCGGGGGTGCTTTCGGAAAAAGGCGAGATCATCATACAGCATTTCAGCGGCAACACCATGGATGGGGGGATAGGTCCCTATCACCACAAGGCCACGAAAGTATATGGCAAGACGGCGCTGACGGTTTATTCGCCTCATTAAAAGATATTTCATTACTGGATTCTGATTAACAAGGAGATTCTCTAATGGCCCCTTCGCTTTATGCAGGTAAAATACTCTCAATAAACCTGACAGACCGTACAATTGGTTTCATTGGGACAGAACAATATGCTGAACGGTTTCTCGGGGGAAGGGGCATAGCCACGGCCCTGTACTATGACATGGTGCACCCCGATGCCGGCGCCTTTGATGAAAGAAACTGCCTCATAATGGCAGTGGGCCCGCTGGCGGGAATGCCGGGCGGCCTCGGGGGCTCGCGGTGGGGGGTCTATTGCAAATCCCCGTTGCCGCGGATGAGCCATAGGGGAAAGGACCTTTTCTGCTACGGCAATCTCGGCGGCACCTTCGGGGCGGAGCTGCGCTTTGCCGGCTATGACGCCATTGTGGTGACCGGCAGGTCCGAACGGCCCGTGTATATTGAAATTGCCGATGACAGTATCCGCTTCAGGCCGGCGGATCATATATGGGGGGAAACGACCCATGCGGCCATGGAGGTTCTGGCCGGAGAGGTCCCGGAGCGGTCACGGTCCATGGTCATCGGGCCGGCGGGGGAGAACATGGTCCCCCTCGCGTCAATACTGGCTACCGGCGACTCCAGCTGCAGCGGCGGGACCGGATCGGTCATGGGAAGCAAGAACCTCAAGGCAATAACGGTCAGGGGGACGCACCGGAATATCGTCGTCGAGAACAGGGACAGGCTCAAGGAGATAGAGAACTGTATCAGGTCCTATAACAGGGGGAACACGAAGGTCTGGGGCATGGACTTCATGGCCCACGGGCCCAAGACCACCAAATACCCTTGCTTCGGATGCATGGCCCACTGCCTCAGGGTGAAATATAAGGCGGACGACGGCACCAGCGGCAAATTCATGTGCCAGTCGCGTTTTTTTTACATGCCCCACGCCTGGGGTTATTACAATGAAGACAATGATGTGCCCTTTTTCGCGAACCAGCTCTGCGATGCCTACGGCATAGACACCTGGGAGATGCAATCGCTCATGGAATGGCTGCTCCTCTGCATTGCGGACGGCATCATCACCGAGGAACAGTGCGGTCTCAACCTGAAGGAAGTGGGAAGCCTGGAGTTTATCCGCAAACTGGTCCACATGACGTCAACAAAAACGGGATTCGGCGAGATAACCCACCGCGGGGCCCATGGCGGCGGCAAAGCGATAGGCGGGAAGGCCGCAACGATCTACGCGCGCACCGACCCCTACGACCCGCGGTACTGCACGGTCAACACCCTCATATTCCCCTTCGAGTCCCGCGAACCGATCCAGCAGCTCCACGAAGCGGGCCTGGTCCTTTCACAATGGTCAAGCTGGGCCAAAGGGGTAAAAGAGGCCCACATATCGAGCGACGTCGTGCGGGGCATCGCGGAGCGCTTCTGGGGAAGCGCCGATGCCGGCGACATGACCACCCTCAGGGGCAAGGCCCTGGCGGCAAAAAAAATCCAGGACCGGCAGATAGCCAAGGAGTGCGCCGGCTTCTGCGACTGGATGTTCCCCATCATAGATATCCCGACCGGTGAGAAGCACGTCGGCGATCCCGCCATAGAAAGCCGCATCCTCTCCGCTGCCTTCAACAGGGATATGACAGAAGGCGAATACTACCGGTTCGGCGAGCGCGCCTTCAATCTCCAGCGGGCGATCATGCTCCGCGAGGGCCATCGGGCCCGCGCAGATGATTACCTGCCACCGGAGTGGCATGACCGGCCCCTGGAGACCCATGTCGCCGATCCCGAGTGCCTGGTGCCGGGTAAAAACGGCGTCATTGTTTCACAGATCGGAAGGAAGGTCGACCGGGATGCCTTCGAATCGATACGGGACGAGTATTACGAATATCGCGGGTGGGATGTGAAAACGGGCCTTCAGTCGGAACAGCAGCTTGCCGCTCTGGGGCTCGGACATGTCGTCCATGATCTGGCACAGCGGGACCTGGCGGTGAAGAAGTCGCGCCAGACGCCGCTTGCCGTAAAAGCCGCGCGGGTGCTGTCCCGGACGGTCAGGTCCCTGAAAGGGAGGATCCCGGCACAAGACAACGAGCTTCTCGCGGAGATAACGTCCGGCAGCAGCCTCACCCATGGGGAGATAATGGCCATCCTGGAGGTTGACGCAAAAAAATATGTAAACGAGAAGATCGCCCACAACTTTGCCGGTTGGACCAAGCACATGCAGTACCACTTCACCGACATTGACGCCTATTATTCCATTGAATTCGTCAATGGCATGACCAGGGCGCCGGTGAAGCTTTCGTCACCCCTCAAGAATCCGGAGATCGTCTATGAGATGGATTCGCGCGTCATCAAGGCCATGTATGAGGGACGGATAACCGGCGAACAGGCATACCTGAAGCGCCTTCTCCGGCTCAAGGCCCCTTTCACGGACATGATGAAGCTCCAATCGCTGAGCAAGCTCTGAGCGCTGAAGAATAGTCCACAGGCATGCGACAGGGGCGCCGCGGGCGTTTGAGGCGGCGGGGTGGCGGGGAGCCCGAGAGGAGGAGGGTGCGGACACTGAGCAAACAGGATGTTTGCCTGCCGCCAGCGACAGGATGTCGCTACAAAGGCGGCCGTCCCCTCGGAATATTGCAAACCCGCATCCGGGTTACGCCACCACGCCCCGGCCCGGGGCAAATAGCAAAAATCTATCCGGAATTATCATTCCAGACGACAGAGGTTCAATGTGTGGTTACCATCGGGGCAACATCATACCACGAAGCACAGAGGAGTACCCTATGGAAACCATCCGGTACCAGCAGCCGGCGCAGCGGAACGAGCAAGGCGCCTTTATGAAAATGACCCGGGGGGACGATACCGGCACCCTTCGGATCATGAAAATCCAGCGGACCTGCGTCCATGACGGTCCCGGCATACGCACCACGATATTTTTCCAGGGATGCGCCCTGAGGTGCGCCTGGTGCCAGAATCCAGAGGCGCTGACGGCGGATCCTGAAACGGCGCCTGACGGTTCCCTGACACTGTCCGATATTCTTGAAACAGTGTGCCGGGACAGGGACTATTACTCTGCCACCGGGGGCGGCGTGACCCTGAGCGGCGGCGATCCCCTTCTGCAGAACAGGGCCGGCCTGCTGCGGCTGCTGGCCGCGCTGAAAGATGAGGGCATTCATATTTCAGCCGAAACGTCCCTCCATGTTCCCTGGGATACCATCGAGGAAGCGGCTCCTTTCATCGATCTTTTTATCGTTGACCTGAAGCTTGTCGGCGACGAAGCGCGCCATGCCGCGTGCACGGGTCAGACCGGGGAATTGATACGCGAAAACATCGCACGGCTTATCGGCCTGAAGGCCAACGTGAGGTTCCGGATGGTGATTGTCCCCGGCTTCAACGATACCGATACCGACATCAAGGCTGCCGCATGGTTCCTGAAGTCTGTCGGGCACAACGGCATTGAACTGCTGAAATATCATAACATGTACGAAGACAAGGCCCGGCGCCTCGGCCTGGCGGTAAAGCCGCTGAATATCACGCCGGAGCAGAGCCTCGATGCCGTCCGGCGCGCCGAAACATTGTTCAGGTCAATGAATATCAACGCCGTATGCGTTGACCTCGATGCCCCCAGGAACAGGGCTGTTTTCACCCGTCGGGTGTATGACATACAGAACGATATCCGGGAAAGCGGCCACAGCCTCTGCTTTGAAGTGTCCAGGCTGAAGACGAAATATTACCGCAAAAACGGATTCAGGAAACCGACGCCCATCCACCGGGCGGAGCGCCTGGCCTACGTGCTGAAGAACAAGAAGGTCATCATCTATCCCGGAGAGCTGCTGGTAGGCAATTTCACCTCGAAAAGAAGGGGCGGCCAGGTTTGGGAGGAGCACTATGGCATCCTCTTCATGTCCATCCTCCACCAGATCAACCGCCAGACCCCTGTGGCCTTCCAGTGCTCCCTGAGGGACAAGCTTTCATTTTACTTCAACATTCTACCCTTCTGGGTCCGGCACAGCCTTCTCATGAAGGTGAACAGGAAGCTGTCGGACCTGGCGCTTACGGTGGCGCGGTGCTCGGAGATGAATACCGGCTTCAACAACAACATGGCCGCCATCGCCCATTTCATCGTAAACTTCGAACGCATCCTCCAGCTCGGGACCGACGGCATCATAACAGAAATCGAAACGATGCGGAAGGAACGGCCTGGTAACAACCGGGACTTTTACGATGGCGCCATTATCGCCCTCAGGGGGATTGAGGAGTTCGCCCAGCGGTACGCCGAACGCCTGAATGTCATGGCGGATGCGGAGGCCGATCCGGCCCGCCGCGGAGAGCTGGCGGAGATGGCACGCATCTGCGGCCATGTCCCGAAATACCCGGCCCGGACTTACCATGAGGCGCTCCAGTCAATGATGTTCATCCATATCGGGCTCTGCATCGAGTCGTATGAGAACGCGGTTTCCCTGGGCCGCCTTGACCAGGTGCTCTATCCCTACTATAAAAAGGACCTTGAGGCGGGCCTCATCACCTATGAAAAGGCGAAGGAGCTGCTGGCGCTTTTTATCCTCAAAATGGACGAGGCCATACTGGTGAACGACGGCGATACCTATCTCAGGATCGGCAGGCTCTTTGAGACCATGTCAACGGACCAGGCCGTCACCGCCGGCGGCCTGGGGAAGGACGGCAAAGACGCCACCAACGACCTGACCTACATGCTGCTGGACATCTGCGAGCTCCAGCCCTACGCCGTGAACATGACGGCCCGCATCAACAGGAACAGCCCGCCGGAATACCTGGAGCGTCTCGCGGAGGTATACATCAACGGGGCTCCCATGCCGGCACTGTACAACGACGAGCTGTATGTGGACACCCTGATGAAGCATTATGACACCACCATCGAGGACGCCAGAAATTATGCCGTGGTGGGATGCGTCGAGCCCAATGCCTCCGACGACCATTACGGCAATACCGACTGCGCCAACATGAACGTCACCCTCCCGTTCCTGCAGGCCCTGAAAGGCGAGGAGAACGATCTGTGGAATTTCGGCAGGCTGGAGCAGCTGGACAAGATGGCGGCAAAATTCGTCGAGTATGCCTTCAGGGGCGATAATACGTTTTCACGATTCATCTCCTCCCGGTATGCGGACGCGCGGCGCAGAAGAAAATTGAAGAAAGCGGCGCCGCGCTATAACCCCCCGGCGACCATGGAAGAGCTCCTTGGCCGCTTCCAGGATCGTCTGAACGTCCTGGCGGCGTCCATTCTGGCGGACCATCAGAAAATCGAAGGGGAGATACGGAAGAATTTTACAACGCCCCTGGCGTCGTCCCTGTCCCGGGGATGCGTCGAGAGCGGGAAGGACGTGAACGAGGGCGGGGCGAGGTTCAACAGCAGCGGCATACAGGCCGTGGGAATCACTGACGCCGCGGATTCGCTCCATGCGATCGATGAAGTCGTTTATAAAAAAGGACTCTACACCATCCGCGAAATCATTGACGCGATCGACGCCGATTTTGAAGGGGAGCGCAACCGGGAGATCAGGAACGCGTTGCTCGCAGTGAAAAAATTCGGCCAGGATGAGTCCCGCGAAGCGGTCGAATGGGTCAACAGGGTGCTGAATATCTATGTCAACGCACTCAACTCGGTGAAGAACTGCCCGCGCAACGGCATCTATACCGCCGGCTACTATGCCCTGAACGTGAGCGACGTGTACGGCGCGAAGACGCAGGCCCTGCCGTCGGGCAGGCTCAGGGGTGTGCCCCTCGCGAACAGCATCACCCCCCATTACGGCATGGAGGTGTCAGACCTGCTGTCATCGCTGAATTCAGTCGCCGGAGCCGATTACGTGAGCTATGCCCCCAACGGCACCACGGTGACCTTCACCATCGATTCCGCGCTGTTCCAGGGTCCCGACGGGGTCAGGAACCTGGCGGGTATTTTCAGCACCTATTTCAGGAAAGGCGGCATGCAGTTCCAGCCCAACGTGATCAACAGGGAGATACTCCTGGACGCGTATAAAAATCCGGAAAAGCACCCGTATCTCCTGGTCCGGGTTGCAGGCTACTGCGCCTACTTCAACGATCTTTCCGATGAGCTGAAAAAGATCATCATCAACAGGACCTGCTATTCGTAGTAGGTGAGGGGCCGTCGGGGCGGGCGGTATTGTATATCACCCCCCCCGCCCTCGGGGGGTGAGTCACATCTTACGGCTTGCATGTAAGAAGACGCCATCGTGCCTGATACTCGGAAGCTAGACGGTCACTCATTTGCTCAGCGGCTTAGAAGAATCATTAAGTCCAGGTAAAATTCCTTGCAGATCCCGCCTTTTGCTCTGATAATGAATGAATATTGAACCAAACAACAGTATATTTCTTGACGTATATCGCCGGTGGCGTCTGTTATCATAATCAAAGGCGCTGTCGCGTATCGGCCTGTGGACCATGACCGCGCCGAGGAGCAGGATACATGGAAAACGTCGAGAAGACTTCCCCAACAAATTTCATCAAGGATATCATTGACGAGGATATCAGGGCCGGCAAGAACAACGGCCAGGTGGTGACCCGGTTCCCGCCGGAACCGAACGGCTACCTCCACATCGGCCACGCCAAATCCATATGCCTCAACTTCGGTCTGGCAAAGCAGTACGGCGGCCGTTGCCATCTCCGCATGGACGACACCAACCCCGAGAAGGAGGACGTCGAGTACACGGACTCCATCATCAATGACGTGAAGTGGCTCGGTTTTGACTGGGGCAATCACCTTTACTACGCGTCGGACTACTTCGAGCAGATCTACCAGTGGGCAGTTCTCCTGATAAAAAAGGGCCTGGCCTATGTAAGCGAAATGACGCCGGACGAGGTGTCCGCCACCCGGGGCACCCCCACGGTGCCGGGGAAGGAGGACCCGGGCAGGAAGCGGAGCGTCGCGGAGAACCTGGACCTGTTTTCGCGCATGAGGGCCGGCGAGTTTCCGGACGGGTCGCATGTTCTGCGGGCCCGCATCAACATGGCCTCGCCGAACATGCACATGCGCGACCCGGTGCTCTACCGGATCAAGCGCGACGGGCACCACCGCACCGGGAACAAGTGGTGCATATACCCCATGTACGATTTCGCCCACGGACAGTCTGACTACATCGAGGGGATCACCCATTCCATCTGCACCCTCGAGTTCGAGGTGCACCGGCCCCTGTACGACTGGTTCCTCGACCAGATCGCCGAGCCCGGAAGGGCGCGGCCGCGGCAGATCGAGTTCGCCCGTCTGAGCCTCTCCTACACGGTGATGAGCAAGCGCAAGCTCCTGGAACTGGTGAAATCCAATTACGTCCGCGGATGGGACGACCCCCGCATGCCCACCATATCGGGCCTGCGCCGCCGCGGATATACGCCGGAATCGATCCGCGATTTCGCCGACCGCATCGGCGTTGCCAAGGCGGACAACATGGTCGATATGGCCCTCCTGGAGCACTGCGTCAGGGAAGACCTGAACCGCCGCGCCCCCCGGGTCATCGCCGTGCTGAACCCGCTCAAGGTGGTCATCGAGAACTATCCCGAGGATAAAACCGAAATGATGGAAGCGGTCAACAACCCGGAAGACGAGAGCATGGGCAAGCGGGAACTACCCTTCTCGAGGGTCCTGTACATAGAGCGCGAGGATTTCCGCGAGGAGGCGCCGCCCAAATTCTTCAGGCTGGCTCCCGGCAAGGAGGTGCGCTTCAAGTTCGCCTATTACCTGAAGTGCACCGGCGTGGTGAAAGACGACAGGGGAGAGATCATCGAAGTGCGCTGCACCTACGATCCCGCGACCCGCGGCGGATGGTCCCAGGACGGCCGCAAGGTCAAGGGCACCATTCACTGGCTGTCGGCCGAGCAGGCGGTTCCCGTGGAGGTGCGCCTCTACGAGCACCTCTTCACCGACCCCAACCCGGACAAACCTGAAGAGGAGGGAGCCGACTACAAGAGCCTGCTGAACCCTGATTCGCTGAAGGTCCTGGACCGCTGCCTGGTGGAGCCCTCATTGAAAGGAGCGAAGCCCGGCACGTCCTTTCAGTTCGAGCGGCTGGGATATTTCTGCGTGGATCCCGATTCGACGCCGGACAGGCCGGTGTTCAACCGTACGGTTACGCTGAAGGATTCGAAGGGAAAGGATTGATGCAACCCCCCTCCCTTGATGGGATGGGACAGGGGAGGGTGGGTACAATTCACCCCCACCCAGACCATCTGCCGGACAGGAGGTCCCAATGCCGCGGAGGCCATGGATGGCCGAGAGCGGCCCCCATAAAGGGGGAGGAGAGTGTTGTTCTCATCTGCCGATATATTCCACGGTCATGTCCTGGATCGCCGACACGGCCCGCAGGTAGGGAAGGGGCGCCTCGGCTTTCAGGTTGTGATAGGCGAAGGCGATGTACCGGTTGAGCTTCTCTTCCCCCGGCCTGGTGGCGTCAACCAGGCGCCAGCGGCCTTTCCAGTACGCCTCCGCCCACATGTGATACACGAATACATTCCGCTTACCCAGGAACTCCTCGGATAGATACATGCCGACCACGGCGCGGGCCGGCACACCCAGTTTACGCAGCAGGGCCACTGCCAGGACGCTGTGCTCAGTGCAGTCGCCGCGTTTCATCCGGAATACCTGCGCCGCCGGCACGATCGGTAGCCCCAGGGTTTTGTCCGCAATATGGCGGTAGACGAAATCTTCAACGGTCCTGACCGGATAATCCGCTTTGTTCAGCTGAGCCGCCGCGCCGGTTATCTCGGGCGACGACAGGTTCAGGAGGAGGGTATTTTTAAGATATCCTGATAGCTCTTCCGGTGTGGTCGCCACCTTCTTGATGAGGCCGGTTTCAATATCGATAGTTTTTTTCTGATTGCCGATGCGCTCCCTGATGGTACTCTGGTATGGCGTACCGATAAGGGTGAATTCAAGGTCTGATGATTCAACGCGGAACCGGGAAGATTTTTCGCCATAAATGGATGGTTTGAAGTTCTTGACCTGGACGGAATAGTTGAAAGGGTCGGCGGCAGGAAGGGTTTGCGCTGTGAGGATTGAAAGCAGAAAAAACAATATTGATTTGTTTTTCATAATGAAGTGTTTCGTATGGTTGATATACCCCCAACCCTCCGGAGGGGGGCTTCCAGGACCAGTTCGGATGGGGGAAGTCCCCCTCTGGGGGATTCGGGGGGTCATCACTCCAGCACCAGCTCCAGCCTGTTGTTGAGCATGGTGATGACCGTCTTCTGGGTGATGCCGTCATTGTCGATATAGGAATCGATGTTTTTCAGGTTTTCGATGGAGAAGCCGAGGTGGATCAGGTTCTTTGTTTTTCCATTGATGCTCACATCTTCCCTGCCCAGGACCTTTACCAGCACCAGCACCGGCTCCTCGGTGTCGACCGAGGGCTCATAAATGTGATTCCTGATGATGGTGCCGGGCTTGAATTCGTTCCTGATGAGCTCATTCATGAAATAATTTCCTTCCAGGATAAAGGGTTTGGTGACGGTGATGGTGGATTTTCCCTCGCCGGTTTCGAGCGCTACCGTATTGCCGGTGAAGGTGGCGATGGTTTTGACTTCGCTCACCTGGCCGTTCTGGATAGTCCTGTTGTGTGTCTCCATCTTGACCGGCTTGAAGTCAAGGGTCTCGGTGATGACCTGCCGGGACGTGTTCTTTATGTACCCGGCGTCCATTTCCATGTCCGTGGTGGAGACCCAGGTGTTGTTCACGATCCGGTTGGTGACCACGGCCCTGCCGATGGGGGCGCCGTTGACCATGAGGCGGTAGTTCCATGTCCCGGACGGTATTTCTCCGGCCCCCTTGCGGCACGCGCCCGCCGACACGAGGAGTATGGCGGTGAAGACCAGCATCTTTTTCATGACTCTCATCCTTATCCTTGCCCTGTTCTTCCCCCGGTTACTTGCAGTACCGGTCGTAGCAGAATTCCGTCCTCTTTTTGCACTTGTCAAAGCCTATTACCGGCATGGACTGGTCGAGCTCCGGGCCTTTCTGCCTGCCGGTGATGATGGCGCGGAGGGGCATGAAGAGGCTCTTCCCCTTCAGGGCGGTGTTTTCCTTGACGCGGTTGACCAGCGTGGAGGCGAAGTTTCCGGCGTTGAGCTCCGACCGGAACAGGTCCCGCGCGGCCGCGATCACCAGCCTGCCTTCTTCGGTCCTGAGCATGGCGTCCGCGTCGCTGTCCGGCTCGCTCACCTCGTCGAGGAATATCCCGATGAGGCCGCCGATGTCGGACAGGAGCTCGCATGATTTCCTGACAATGGTCACGATGTCCTCGAGGGTCTTCCGGCCGATGGCTTCCGGATTGTATCCCGCTTCCTTTATAAACGGGATGAAGAGGTCGGTCAATGCCGGCACCGGGTACTCCCGGATATACATGCCGTTCATCCATTTCAACTTCTGGAAGTCGAATATGGGGGCGTTCTTCGAGAGCTTTTTTAAATCGACCTGGCTGATGATGGCTTCAAGGGGAAGTATCTCGTCGCCGCTCTCCGAGGCCCATCCGAGCATGGACATGTAGTTCATAAGCGCCTCGGGCAGGTAGCCCTGGCGACGGTACATCTCCACCGAGGTGATGCCGTGACGCTTGGAGAGCTTGGACCGGTCGGGCCCCATGATGAGGGGCAGGTGCGCGTATTCCGGCTCGGGGAGGCCCAGGGCGCGGGCCACCAGGAGCTGCTTCGGCGTGTTCGAGAGGTGGTCGTCGCCGCGGATGACCAGGCTGATCTTCATCAGCGCGTCGTCGATGATGACGATGTAGTTGAAGACCGGCACGCCGTCGGACCTGATGATGATGAAGTCGCCGCCGATATTGCTGCTGTTGAACTCCACGGGGCCCTTGATCCGGTCGTTGACCACGATGGAGGTGTTGTCCGGGACCCGGAACCGCACCGTGGGCTTCCGCCCCTCGGCCTCGAGCTTCGCGCGTTCATCGGCGGTAAGGTTGCGGCACCGGCCGCTGTAGGTGTACGATTCGGCCTCGCCGTCGGCGCCCTTTTTCATGGCGTCAAGCTCTTCCTTGGTGCAATAGCAGTAGTAGGCATTGCCGTCGGCTATGAGCTTCTCGGTGTAGTTCCGGTATATGTCGAAGCGCTCCGACTGGCGGTAGGGGCCGAAATCGCCGCCCCGGTCGGGGCCCTCGTTCCATGATATGCCGAGCCACGCCAGGTCCTGGTAAATGGATTGCTCGGATTCCTTCGTGCTCCGCTCCATGTCGGTGTCCTCGATCCGGAGCACCATGGTGGCGCCGTTTTTTTTCGCGATAAGATAGTTCATTATGGCCGTCCGGGCGTTTCCCACGTGCAGGAAGCCGGTGGGGCTCGGGGCGAATCTGACTCTCATGGGGTTCTCCTTGGTAATTCTCGGTTGCATGCCGGCGGGGCGTCAGCGGGAACGCTGTCAGTAGTCGTACAGGTTGGTCGATGGCTTGCCGGTCACGATCTCCTTGGTGTCGCGCTCGATGCGGTTTACCAGCTGCTGGATCTTGTCCACGGTCTCTTCGGAGTAGAGCACCTTGTCGCACCGGGTGCATTTGAAGGCGGGAATGTTGTCGATGATAAGGGAAAAATGCTTTTTGCTCACGCGATATGAGCTCTTACCGTCTATCAGTGCGCCGCCGCAATCGCAATTCATGGAACGCTCCCCCTGCTTTCCTGTTGTCAGGACCCGGAAACATAAAAACGGGAATCCATACTGCCGGATGCCCGCATCAAGACGGACATAGTATTCAGAACATTGAATTTCGGTGTCAAGATATAATTTCTTGACAAAACTATTTTGTTCCGGTGGGATTTGACGGTATCCGTCCTTCCGGATTGAAACGGCGCCACATCAGAAAAGGGTTATCGCCATGGACAACAGCATTGACAGGGCCGCGGAGGCCATCACGAGGGCGAAGCATGTCATCGCCCTGACCGGCGCGGGCATTTCCACGGAAAGCGGCATTCCGGATTTCAGGAGCAGGGGAGGCCTATGGGAAAAGTTCGATCCGGGCGAATACGCCACCATAGATGTATTTTATTCAAATCCGGAAAAGGTATGGCGGATGCTGTTCGAAATGATAGACCTTGTCAGGACGGCCAGGCCCAACCCCGGCCACACCGCCCTGGCGGAGCTTGAGAAAATGAGTAAGCTCGCCTGCCTGATAACCCAGAACATTGACAACCTCCACCAGGAGGCGGGGAGCGTCAACGTGGTGGAATACCACGGCAACGTGAGCCGCCTCGAATGCCTCCACTGCGGGACGGTGTACGGGCAGGGGGATTTCGACGTTGACGCCCTGGTCTCCTCGCGGATATCGCCCCTCTGTAAAAAGTGCGGTTCGGTGCTGAAGCCGACGGTCATTCTCTTCGGGGAATCGATACCCCATGAAGCCACGGTACGCTCCGAGGAGGCGGCCCGGAAGGCGGACGTTGTGCTGGTGATCGGCACCTCGGCGGTGGTGTACCCGGCCGCCGGCATACCCCTCATCGCCAAGCAGAACAGGGCCCATATCATCGAATTCAATCTGGAGGAAACCGGCCTGACATCCTACGCGACCGATATTTTCATCAAGGGCAGGACCGGCGATACCCTTCCCGAACTGGTGCGGCGGCTGCAATCACTATGACGGACCGGCCCATGGAACGGATCAGGCTGCTGCCTGACAGCGTCAAGAAGAAGATCGCCGCCGGCGAGGTCGTCGAGGGCCCCTTCTCGGTCATCAAGGAGCTGGTGGAGAACGCCATCGACGCCGGCGCCTCCCATGTCGACGTGCAGGTCCTCGAGGGGGGCCTGCGCAAGATCACGGTGCGCGACGACGGCCGCGGCATGCACCGCGACGACGTTCCCCTCGCCGTGATGGAGCACGCCACCAGCAAGATCGAGGACATCCACGACATCGAGCGCATCAGCTCCTACGGGTTCCGCGGCGAGGCCCTGTCGAGCATTTCATCCGTATCGCGCCTCACCATCCTTTCGCGGCGGGCCGACGAGGCAACCGGCGCCCGCCTTGCCGGAGCGGACGGCGCTGTCGAGGTCAGTGATTACGCGGGTCCTGCCGGCACCACGGTCATCGTCGAAAACCTGTTTTACAACGTGCCGGCGCGGAAGAAGTTCCTCAAGACCGTGCGGACCGAGACGCGCTTCATCCGGGAGATCTTCGTGAAGCTGGCGATACCCCACCCTGAGATCGCCTTCTCCCTGGACGTGGACGACGACCGCCAGGTCACGCTGAACAGGGCCGGGAGCGTCGAGGAGCGGCTCGGACAGATATACGGCGGCTCGATAATGGACGACCTCTACCGGGTCGAGCTCCAGGACCTCAAGGTTTCCATGAGGGGATTCCTGTCGAAGCCGCACTACCTCAGGTCGAACCGGGCCATGCAGATGCTCTACGTGAACAACCGGCCCGTGGAATACCGGTACCTGGGGTTCCTCCTGTCAAGGGCCTACGAAGCCGTGGCGCCCCGGGGCAAATATCCGGCCGGGATCATCTTCATCGATATCGACGCTCGCCTGGTGGACGTGAATATCCATCCTGCGAAAAAAGAAGTGAAGCTCTTTGACGGCCATTACATTGACCGTCTGATCCTGGCACTGGGCGAAAAGGCCGTGAGCCGGGAGCACGCGGTCAGGGACGCTGTCTTTTCGCCGGGAACGTCCGATAAACAACGCCCCCCAACCCCCCCGGGGGGGGCTTATTCAATCAATAATGCTAACCCAAGTCCCCCTCCGGGGGATTTAGGGGGCCGCCTGATGTTTGGTGAAAATTTCGGGAGAATGTCAAGCTGGGAAAGAGGCGGCTTTTCCCCGTCAACCTACGTGAAGGACGCGGCTGACCTGTACCATGACATTGAGGAGAGCAGGAAGACCCGCATCATCGGGGTCGCCTTCGGCACCTATATCATCCTTGAAAAAGAGGGCCATCTCTATTTCATCGATTTCCACGCCGCCCACGAGCGCATCCTGTACGATGCCCTTCTGGCGAAAGGGGATGCCCCGGAAAACCAGCGTCTTGCCTTTCCCCGCATAATGGAGCTTTCCGTCGAGGATCACGCCCTGGTCATGGAAAATATTGAAATATTTTCTGAAAATGGGTTTGACATAGAGGATTTTTCTGACAATTCAATAAAGATATCCTCGGTGCCGGAAATTGCCCGGGACGCTGACGCCGCGGACCTGGTGACGGATTTTCTCGAGTCGGTGCGGGGCGAATATCGGGCTTCCGATGTGCGTGAGCGGATCGCGGCGACCGTGGCGTGCCACGGGGCGAAGCGCGCCGGCGACCGCCTGACGGAGCGGGACATGGAAACCCTGGTGGCGGAACTGTTCGGAAAAGAGCGCCAGCTGGTCTGCCCCCACGGCCGTCCCTTCGTGTACAGGATGGAGAAGGGCGATATTGAAAGGATGTTCAAACGCCAATGAAAAAAATCATACTGGGCATATCGTCATCAATAGCGGCCTACAAGGCCTGCGACCTCATCAGGCTCTTCGTCAAGGGAGGATACTCGGTCCACGCGGTTGCCACGGAAAACGCCCTGCACCTGGTATCGCCCCTGACGCTGGAGACCCTGTCCGGCAACCCGGTATACAGCGAGCAGTATTCCCGGGAGCGCCGCGAGATGGGCCACATCGAGCTGAAGTCCGGCGCGTCCCTGTTCCTGGTGGCGCCGGCCACGGCCAACATCATCGGCAAGTTCGCCGCCGGCATAGCCGATGACCTGCTGTCCACCACGTTCCTGTCGGTCACCTGCCCGGTGATGGTCGCCCCGGCGATGAACCCGAACATGTACCTGCATCCGGCCGTCAGGAGAAACATAGAGATACTCAAGGCATGGGGCGTTGCCTTCATCGAGCCTGCCTCGGGCGAAGTGGTATGCGGTGATGAGGGCATGGGTAAGCTCGCGGATGTTGAAGATATCTACAGGGCCGCCATCAATGCAGTTAAGTGAAAGAAAAGCCATAATCACCGGCGGGCCAACCCGGGAATGGCTCGACCCGGTGCGGTTCATATCGAACCCCTCCACCGGGAAGATGGGGATCGCCATTGCCGACGTCTGCGCCGGGCGGGCCCGGGAGACCGTCTTCATCCACGGCCCCATCGACCCGTCCCTGGTGGGCACGAAAAAATACCGGTGCGTCGGGGTGGAAAGCACCAGGGACATGCTGAACGCCGTGGCCGGCGAGCTGTGCGAAAACGCGGTCCTCATCATGGCGGCCGCCCCGGCCGATTACTCCCCCGTTTCCAGGGCGGACAGAAAAATAAAAAAATCTGACGAGAACCTCGTCCTCGAGCTGAAGAAGACCCCGGACATCCTCAAGGAAGTGGCGGCAATGAAGCGGGACGGCCGCATCGGCGCGGTATTCACCGTCGGCTTCGCCGCGGAGACGGACAACCTGGAGGAATACGCGATACGGAAGCTCAACGAGAAAAACCTGGACATGATATGCCTCAACGACGTGTCCCAGAAAGGGGCCGGCTTCGGCTCCGACACCAACATCATTACCATTTTTTTCCGGAACGGGACACGAAAGGATCTCCCTCTCATATCAAAGCGCGAGGTCGCGGCACGCATCGTTGACGAGATTGAGGCACGGCTTCCCCGATACCTGATAACCCAGTGACAGGAGGTATGCCATGTACCGTAGAAAGCCCGCGGTGGCAGGGTCGTTCTATCCTTCAAATGCGCAGCGCCTCGGGATGATGATCGATTCGTACCTGACGGAGGCGCAGGGGCCTTCCCCGAAGGGCGAGGTGGTCGGCGTGATCTCGCCCCACGCGGGGTACGTGTATTCCGGTCCCGTGGCCGCCCACTCATTCCACCGGCTCGCCCCGGACACGGAGCTCGTCATTGCCCTGGCGCCGTCGCACCGGGCGCGCTTCAACGGCGCCGCCATCCTTCCCGAAGGCATCTTCGAAACGCCCCTGGGCGATGTGACCATTGACGCCGAGATGGGGTCGCGCCTCAAGGAACGGGATTATTTCGGCGTCATCAAGGAGGCCCATGAGCTCGAGCACTCCCTCGAGGTGCAGGTGCCCTTTCTGCAGAAGGTGCTGAAGAGCTTCAGCCTGGTCCCCATCATCGTAGGGACCGTTGACCTCGCCATCTGCCGCGCCATCGCGGAAGGGATCCATGCGGCCCTGGCCGGGGAAACGCGCAAGTTCGCCGTGGTCATTTCAACGGACCTGTCACATTACCACTCCTATAACACGGCCCAGACCCTCGACAGACAGTTCAGCGACGCCCTGAAGACCTTTGACGAACGCAAGGTGCAGGACGTCATATCGGCCGGCAAGGCCGAGGCCTGCGGCGAGGGCCCGGTCCTGGCCGGGATGGCGCTCTGCCGCCTCCTGGGGGCGGTGAAGGTGGATATTTTGAAGTACGCCAATTCCGGTGACACGGCCGGTTCCAAGGACCAGGTAGTGGGGTACCTTGCCGCCGCCTTCGTGAAATAAGGAAACAGGAGGATGTTCGGCATGATGGATCGTGACTCAAAAGTAACAAGAATGGAATACCTGCGCCTCTCCGGCGCCGGCATGATCGCGGTCGCTGCTCTGTTATCCGGAAGCCTGAGCTGCGCCGGCAGCACTACGGGAAAGAAAGCGTGCGCCGATTGCCCGGCCCGTAAAAATTACGACAAGGACCCGACTTCGCTATCGGGACGTTTGTGGAAATGGCACATCCAGTTTTGCCCGGGATGGAAGGGCTACGTCGGCTCCCTGTCCGAGCAGGAGCGGAAGATGATCGAGGAGAAGTACCGCTAACGGCGGGTTTAAACCCTGTTATTCCAGTATCCCCGCCTCGGGCCGATAAATCCAGAATTTTCCCCCTGTCATGTAATTGAGGTCCACCTCCGACGTGATGACATAGCGCTTGCCGTCTGAATTCTGGTGGGCCAACCGGTATTTTTTCTTTCCTTCAACGCCGATGATGACGGCCGTGTGGTCCGGGGCGCCCATGGTGTGGAAGAGCCTGCCGCCGTTTTCAAGCTTTCTTTCTATTTTTATTGATTTGAACTGGATGATGTCTCCGGCCTTTATCTCGTCACGGTCCGGATGAAGGAGCATGCCGAACTGAAGGGGCCGGTTCCAGTCAGCCCCGGCTCCGTCCAGGGCCTCCTGGGCCAGGTCCCAGCATTCGCCGGAGCCCACGGTCTTTCCCGTGACCCTCTTCACATAGGCCAGGATGCTTCGGCTGATGTCAAGGCCGCCGAAATTTTTCGGCAGTTCGGCGTCGGACCGCACCGTGAAGGCGCACAGGCCGTTCATGCTCGCGGCGTTCAGGGTCTTCTTGCCGAATACGGTCACCTCGTAGTCCCCGGTGCCGTCCTTGATGACATAGCTGAAGCTGAAATTTTTCGAGCCTTTCATGAGGTATGTGATCTGCCTGACCGGGGCGTTTCCCTCTTTCTTCTTAACCCTGATCACCATGGCCGGAAGGGAGCAGGCGCCCCTGAGAGGGAGAAGGTATCCTGTCGATGCCGGGGGAGGGGCCAGGGTAAACACGCCCCGGGCATCGGTGTAATAGATAAACGACGACGGGAAGTTCACGGCTTTGACCTGCGGTTCGGATTGGCAGGCGGGGATCATGCCGATTATTATGGCAAGCGCCATTAAGAGTGAGGACTTTAATGCCGGATTTTTATGTGTCATAGGTAATTTCCCATATTATTAAATTAACCTATTATAATTCTTCAATTATATATATCAATTATTTTCTTAAATTCCGGACGTTACCGATAGCTATCGGTGCAGGTTTTGCCCCCCCTCTGGGAGCATTTATTTTAACCGGGATCCGGTCTGAATTTTGAAAGGGGAAGAGGGTGACTTCCCTCTTCCCCTTTCGATCCCCATCACCTCGCGCCTGCGGCGGGCTGGGCTGAATGTTAGAGTGACTCATAACTGCTTGGCGCTCGTATGCAGCCTTTTGCAGACTCGCGCCTCCCGTGGCTTCCATGCCACGGGTGCTGAATCCCTTGCATTCTACCCTTAAAACATTGCCATTTTTCAATTCAGCTTTTTAAAGACTGATCTAGTCGCCGGGCACGAGGCCCGGCGTCGCGAGGACGCCCCAGGACGGGGCTTCCGGAGCGAAAGGAAAAATTTGAATGATTATATTTAAAAAAATATTAATACAGCATATCATATTAATATGTTACATAAATGATTCAATGCGGTCAAGCAACCCCAACATGTCCGCCGAAGGCGGACAAACCAAACAAGGGTGGATGTCTGAGCCGATTCCGGCAAAGCCGGATCGGCGAGTTCACCCGGAGCCCGTCGCGCCGACTGAGCGACCGGGGTGGCGGGGAGCCCGAGGGGAGGAGGGTGCGCAAACCTCATCCCCTCGGGAAATTGCACGACCCGTCCCGGGTCAATACATCAATTTGAATTGACATCTTCGCAAGGATATTAATAATGATGACTAGTTATGGACGCATGCACCTTGCATATGATTGGAGCATGTTTCCCCTGCCGGAGGCGATGCCATGGTAGAACTTAACAAGGAACAGCAGATAAAGCTCCTGAAACTGGCGAGAAACACCATCGCCGATGCCCTGGGGATGCCGGCCGGTGAAAAACCGGAATTTAGCGATCCGGTCTTTGAAGAAAAATGCGGGGCCTTCGTTACCCTTCATATCCGCGGACGCCTCAGGGGCTGCATCGGGTACATCAAGGGCGTGAAGAATATCCCGGAGACCATCATCGACATGGCAAAGGCTTCGGCCTTCCAGGACCCGCGCTTCCCGCCGTTGGGCAAGGATGAGCTGGAGAGGGCCGATATCGAAATTTCGGTCCTGTCGCCCATCGAGACCGTGGAAAGCGTCTCGGAGATCAAAGTGGGCAGGGACGGTCTGATCATCTCCCGCGGCGTCAATTCGGGGCTCCTGCTGCCCCAGGTGCCCACGGAGCAGGGATGGGACCTTGATACCTTCCTCGTTAACACCTGTTACAAGGCGGGACTTCCCGGGAACGCGTGGCAGCAGAAAGGCACAAAGATCGAAAAATTTTCGGCCCAGGTCTTCGGAGAAAAGGAACTGGGGATGCTGCAATAATCGGTAACAACCATGATACTGAAAGACACTATAAAGCTTATGGCTGACAATTTCAGGGGAATCGAGGGCGATTCCCTCTTCCTGGATATGACAAAGCTCCGGGGCGAGTTCGCCTATTGCGGCCTCTGGTACGGAAGGGACGGCAGCGCTGAAAGCGTAATAACCGCCTCGCTCTATTATGCCGCCGGCGATGAGCGGCCTGAAGACCCGGCCGAAGAGCTCAAGGAGAACAGCTTCCAGCAGGCGGGGCGCTTCCGGGTGCCCGTCGACCGCGGCAACGTGTGGATCGCGGCGCGGGCATCGGATGATGCGTACTGTAACATGCAACTGTCGCCCTTCCGGAAGGAATCCGCCTATGTCAATTACAAGGTCATCAGGCACCGGGCAGGCGGCGTCGAGGTCTTGGGCAGCGGCGTCCTCCGGGGCGGCGAGGCCTGGTTCGCGAAGATCGGCGTCGAGGACCGGTCCGGGGCCGTGGACTTCAAGGACGCCGTGTTTTACCTGGTGCTGATATCGGACCCCCCTCCCGGCGACTGGGAGGCGGCGTCCTGCATCGGCGTACAGGGGCTCCCGGTCCTGGTGCCGACGTGCCGTTTCGCCGTGGACCGTACATATTCGCCCTGGAACGGGCAAAACCCTCTTGACGGGACCGGCGGTTGAACCATTATGGGCATGTTTTAAAAGGGTTTCTGGTGATCCGAATTGCAACTGTCCGCGTGACCGTAGCAATGACCCTCCTGTACCCCGGGGTAATAGGAGGGTCCATGATGATTGTTTCGTCGATTTCGCAATCACATTGTGAAACCCTGTCGTTATTTTGAGCGTATCGGAGTCTTTGATGAAAAAAACGTGCATCGTGGCAGCAGCGCTGTTTCTGACCATGACGGTTATCTCCTGTAAAAAAGAGAAAAAATTCGCCGAGCCTGAATATATCTTTGCCAAGTGGGCCCGGGCCATTGAGACCCTCAATTACAATGATTACGCCTCCTGCGAGGCCTATCCCAAGAGCGAAGGCGTGTTCCGCGAGATGTTCCGCGACACCTATTACACGGACCTCATGGTGACCGATGTCGAGAAATTGAACGAGAAGAACGTCCTCAAGGACCACCAGGGAAAACCCTACCTCAAACGGAACGTCCAGTTCGAATGCTCGGAGATTCGGCGGCGGGACCGTAAGCCCCTCCGGCTCCTTCGGGGCGACGTCGATTTCATCAACTATGTCGGCAATGACCGGCCCAAAAAGGGCTGGCTCATGTGGAACCGGAAGATCATCCGGATCGAGCGGTAGGGGGCGTGTCTGCGCAATGAGCCTGTACGAATTGTTCATAGGGTTTCGCTATCTCAAATCGAAAAAGAGCCAGGGCATCGTGTCCACCAACACGTTTCTCTCGATACTGATCGTGTTCCTGGGCGTCTTTATCCTGATCGTGGTCCTCTCCGTCATGAACGGCTTCCAGGCCGCCATCAAGGACAAGATACTCGACGTTGATTCCCACGTGACCGTGCAGAACATGTACGGGCCGGGGGAGGGCCTCGGGATACGGAACTACGAGGCCCTGGTGAAAAAGATAAAGACCGTCGAGGAGGTGCGCTCGGCCGACCCCTACATCATGTCCCAGGGGCTGGTGCGCATCGGCTCGAGCATATCCCCGGTCATGGTGCGCGGCATCGGCCGGCACGGGGTCATTCCCGGCGACGTGTCCAAGTTCATTGTCAAGGACAAGGACAATTTCACGAAAAAGGGAGTGCGGCGCCTTTCGGATAAAACAAAGGCCGAGTTTTTCAACACCCCGACCGCCTTTATCGGCCAGGAGATGGCGACAAACAACAACATCATCATCGGCGACTACATCGAGCTGATCGTGCCCAAGGGCGCTCTTACCGTCAGGACGGGCCTCACGCCCGGCATGGAGCAGTTCAGGGTCATCGGCTTTTTCAAGACCGAGTATTATGACTATGACACCAAGCTCGTCATCCTCTCCCTCCCGCAGGCCCAGCGCCTCTTCGAGATAGGTGACGCGGTGACCGGCATCGGCATAAAGATCCGGGACGTCTACCGGGCGACCAGGGTTTCCGAGCGGATCAACGCCCTCCTCGGGTACGAGTACCTCACCATGACGGCGGAGGAGAAGAACCGCAACCTCTTCTACGCGCTCCAGCTGGAGAAGCTGATCATGATGATCATCCTCTTCCTGGTCATCGTGTCCGCCGGATTTACCATCATGGGCACCCTGGTCATGGTGGTCATGGAAAAGCGGAAGGCGGTGGGCATATTGAAGTCCATGGGGGCAAAGCCGAATTCGATCATGGTCATCTTCGTGCTGGAGGGATTTTTCATCGGCATCATCGGGTCCTTCCTGGGGGTCGTCTGCGGGATTGCCGCCGCCCTCAACCTCGACGCCATCATACGGTGGGTCGAGGACGCGATCAACGGAATCATGGGGAGCATATACGCGCTTTTCAACATGGGGCTCTACGCCAAGATAAACCTGGTGCCGAGCCATGTTTATTATATCGAAGGAATCCCGACCGAGGTGAACCCGGAGCTGGTGGTGTTCATCGCCATCATTGCCGTGTTTCTCTGCACCGTGGCGGCCATCTTCCCCGCCTGGAGCGCTTCCCGTCTCCAGCCGGTTGAGACCATACGGTACGAATGACAGGCGTCGGACCGCCCGGTGCCGGTTTTGCACATGTATCACAGGATGTATTGATGGAAAACAACACGATAGTAAAAGCTGAAAACCTGGAAAAGATATACGGATTCGGCAGGAGCGCCCTCCGGGTCCTCAAGGGTGTTTCACTGGAAATCGGGAAGGGGGAGATCGTGTCAATCGTCGGCCCGTCCGGCGCGGGCAAGTCAACCCTTCTCAACATAATCGGGTGCCTCGACTACTTCCAGAACGGCTCCATGACGGTCATGGGAAGGGACGTCACCAATCTGTCCGTGGAAGACCTCTCCGGCTTCAGGAACAGGCACATTGGCTTCATCTTCCAGTTCCACAACCTTCTGCCTGAGTTCACCGCCCTGGAAAACATCATGATACCCCTCCTGATACGCAGGGTGAAAAAGGCGGAGGCAAAGGCCCAGGCCCTTGCATACCTTGAGCGATTCAAGCTGGCGGACCGCGGCCACCACAAGCCCACGGAGCTTTCAGGCGGCGAATGCCAGCGCGTCGCCATCGCGCGCGCCATAGTCGGGAAACCTGACATACTCCTGGCGGACGAACCGACGGGCAACCTGGACCAGGCCAATTCACGGATGCTCACCGACATGCTCCTCGCGCTGGGCCGGGAGGAGGGCACCACCATTGTCATCGTGACCCATGACAGGGACATCGCCGCCAGAACTGAAAAGACCATAACCCTGATTGACGGCAGGATAGAGGGTCAATCCGCATCATGATAGCCTCCATGACAGGTCCCGCTGCTGCGGGATCAGGAAAAACCCTTTGGTAACCGGTATGGGATTTCCCGTCTAATATGAAAAAGACGTGCCAGCGGATTTCATTATGACGGTTTTTTATGGATTTTTTTTAAAATCTCTGTTATATTATGTGAGGCGGCTGGTTTTAAATAGCTCTTCCGGGGGTTAACCGAGAGATTCATGGCGGAGACGATTAAAACAATCACCGACCGGGGCCAGTTCGAGGAAATTTTCAAAAAATTTTTCTCCAATCGCGATGTTTACATCAAGACAAAGAGCGGTGATCTCGCGGTCCAGTTCCTCGGCTACAACAGCGGCAACGTTGCCTTCAGGATCCCCAGGGTCAAGAAGGTTCCCGACACCATCGTTGTGCTCACGCGCCTGGGCGACAACACCATTTACGCAAGCCTGAAAAGCCTTGAAGGGAACGAGGACACCTTTATTTTCCTCCCCATCAAGTTCCAGATAATTTCCGAGGCCCGGAAGGAAGAGCGCACCAGCCTCGGCCCGGGGGAGGGCAAGAGCGTCCTCTTCGCCACCAACGTTATATCGGAATCGATGATCCAGGGCGCCCTTGATTCAAATGAAAAGAAGCTCGCGCACGTCAAGGAAAATATAGCGGCAGACCTGAAGGGAAAGTTCAACAGGGTCAGGGTTGTCTTTCTCAACGAGTCGCGGATTGATCCGCGGATGAAGCATTTTATGGCGTCATGGAACCCCATTTTCATGAAGGAGATGGGGAAGGAGCCCTCGGAGGCGGACAAGAAGGATGTCCAGTTCTACCTGAGTGAAATCTACGCGAAGGACTACAAGCTTTCCGGCCAGAAGGAATTCATCTCCGAGGTTTCCGTTCCCTTCGTTTATAAAAACATGATCCCCTACGGGTACATCCAGGTCAACAATACCAAGCCGATGGATGAGAACCACCTCACGGTGATAAAACGGCTCGCCTCCATGATCAATGACCAGCTGGTCAAAGATAACCTCTTTGTGACGGCAAAGGACAAGTTCATCGTGACGGACGTGTCAAAGAAAGGGCTGGGGATCGTTTTTAAAGACCGCCGGCTTCTGCGCTATTTTGTCAAGGACACACAGGTCATCATCGAGCTGAACCTGCCCGGCGACAACAGGGCCACCATGGGGGTCGCCGTGCGCAACACGATCTTCAATGACGGCGGCACCATCAGGGTGGGTTTTGAGATAACCACCATTGACGCCATCAGCGAGGTGAACTACGATGAATTTCTTGAGACCGTGAAGAACAAACAGTAGGAATTATTTTTTACGCCCTTTTATCCTGTTCTTTGACTTCTTTTTTTCAAGTTTCAGTCTTGCTTTTTCAGCAGCGGCCTGCGATGCGGCCACGAACTGGTCCCGTGCATGGATCTGCGTGTCGCCGCGGGCGCTTTCGCCGTGTACGTTGTCGTCTCCTTCCTGCTTCCTTCCCTTGCGCAATGACCTTGTTTTATCCATCAGGTAGTTGGCGAACTTTTTCCCGAACTGGGCGATGAAGCCGGTTATCAGGATGCCGATGGCCCATTTAAGGATCGTTGAGGCTGTGGCGGAATCTATGATGTTGGCGGGATCGCTCATATGCCTTTCTTTCTGTATATCAATAATAATAAGAATATTGATTTATGTCTATGATAATAATAATATCGAGCTGATTTCATTGCAGGGGAGGCATAGGTTGCTCCCTGTGATCGGGAGCAACCTATGCCTCCCCATGAAGTATGTACACATTCATTTAAATTGGACAATTTTGTCAAATGTACATAAAAAAGCAGCACTATTAGCAATTAATAAATCCAACCTGCATCATTAATTAATTCTCATCTAAAGTGCCTTTTGTACCGATTATAAAACCGAGAACATGCACCCAATTATGTCTGATGCGGAGATGTGCCATGGAAAAGCATATTACTGAAATGATACGAATACTTAAGGAAGAAACCGGGCTTTTTGAAAAGCTCTGCTCCCTTGAAAAAGACAAAACCGGCGCCATCGTGGACCATAATGGGAAGCTCATTGAGAAGATATCCCTGGAAGAGGAAGGGCTCTTGTCAATGATTTCATCCCTGGAATCGATGCGCCTCAGGCAGGTCGAGGCCTATGTTAAGCAGCGGCATATACGGAACGACCATGTCACCCTCTCCGACGTGGCGGCCACGGCGGAAAAACCGGTATCGGATAACATGATCCTCCTGGGCCGGAACCTGAAGGAAGTCATGATGCGCCTCGGCAGACTTCAGGAAACCAACCATGTCCTCATGCATGACAACATGGAATATTACAATATACTTCTCGCCGGGCTGCGCAGGACCAGCTCCACGGAAACGGCCTACGGCAGCAATGGCAAAGAAGAAGAAAAGCTGAAAAATTCAATCCTGTTCAATCAAACAGCGTAAGGGGTGCGGCTATGCCTTCAACATTCATGGGTCTGGAAATAGGGAAAAAGGGGCTGATGACGCATCAGCAGGCCCTTCACACGACGGGCCACAACATATCCAACGCCGAGAACAAGGAGTATTCCCGGCAGCGGGTGGTCATCACCGCGGCAGACCCGCTCTATGTCCCGGCCCTGAACAGGTCCAACGTCCCCGGCAACATCGGCCAGGGCTCCGTGGTGGCCTCGGTGGAGCGCATCCGCGACAGCTTTATCGACGACCGCATCATGGTGGAGAAGAACAACGCCGGTTACTGGAAAGTGCGCAACGAATTCGTGTACCAGATCGAGACCATATACAACGAGCCGTCCGAGGAATCGGTACGCAACCGCCTCGACGAGCTGTGGAAGTCGTGGGAGGAGCTCTCGAAATATCCGGAGGAGCGTTCCACCCGGGAAGTGGTAAAGGAAAAGGCCATCAACCTGTCCCATGAAGTGAACTATACCTATAACCAGCTCTACGAACTGCGCCTCAACGCCAACCGCCAGATCGAGGCCCGGGTCAACCAGCTGAACATGTACGGCAAGGACATCCGCGACCTGAACGAGCGCATTCTCAAGGCGGAGGCCCTGGGGGACAACCCGAACGACCTCAGGGACCGGCGTGATGCCCTTATCGAGAAAATGTCGGAGCTGGTGAACATCAGCGTGGGCCGGAGCGACAAGGACGAAACCATCGTGTACATCAGCGGCGAAAACTTTGTCCAGGGCGAGGTCTTTCATCCCCTCGCGGTCGAAATGGACCAGACGAACGACGGCCTCTTCAAGGTCGTGTGGAAGGACACCGGCAGGGACGTGGACATCAAGCACGGCGAGATCGCCAGCCTCATCGACATACGGGACAAGGTGATCCGCCAGAACATCAACGACATCAATTCCTTCGCCGTTAACCTGGTTGACCTCACCAACGAGGTGCACCGCGACGGCTTCGGCAGGCGCAACGAGACCAACATCGATTTTTTCCGGCACCTGGTCATCAGCGACAACGTGGACGGCAACTTTGACCTGAACAATGACGGCCTCAATGACGTGACCGCCATCTTCAAGGTCTCCGGGAACAACAGGATCGACGCGTCCGCGGCCATCGGGATCAACGGGACCCTCACGTTCGTTAATAACACCGAGCTTGAATCCAACGTGCAGATCGATTACAACGCCTCGGACACCGCACTTACGATTATCAAAAAGATAAACGACGCCAAACTGGGCGTTGTCGCCTATATGAACCACAACGGCCAGCTGGCCCTCAAGGCCACCACGGCCCAGGACGTGGACAAGAAGAACTTCATGATACGGCACCTCGAGGACTCAGGCCAGTTCCTCGTGGGGCTCACCGGGATACTGAAACAGTCGGGGCCCCAGGGGGCCTTCGATTACCGGCGGATCAATGACATCATCAAATTCCTCCCGGGCAGGGAGCACATCACGATCACGCCCAAATTCAACCCGGCGGCACACATGGCCGTATCGGAAAGCATCATGATGGACGTAGACCGGATCAGCGCGGCCCGCGGCAAGGATGTCGGCGGGACGGGCGACGTGAACACGTCGAATGGAATCGGCGATGGCAGCAACGCGCTCCGGATAGCACATATCAGGCACAAGAACGCCATGGTGGACACCAACACCACGTTCAACGACTTCTACACCGCGGTCATATCCCGCACGGGGACCCAGGGCGAGGAGGCGAAGGACCGGGTGAAGAACCAGGAAACCCTTCTCAAGAACCTGGGCAATCTCCGAGAATCGATATCGGGAGTGAACCTGGACGAGGAGATGTCGAACATGGTGGCGTTCCAGCACGGCTACAATGCGGCGGCGCGCGTTATTACCACGATGGACCATATGCTGGACACCATTATCAACCGGATGGGGGTATAACGCATGAACCGCATCACCAACCAGATGATAAACAACACCATGAACTACAACCTGCAGCGGCACCAGTCGGAGATGGACCGCATTCAGAACAGCCTGGCCACGGGAAAGAACGTCAACGTCCCCCGGGACAACCCGATAGCCAGCACGAACCAGATGCTCTACCATACACGCCTGACCGAGATAGACCAGTTCATCAGCAACCTGAACGAGAGCAAGTCGCGGCTTGACGAGGTCGATACCGCGCTCCAGTCGACGCTGCGCATATTCCAGCGGATACGGGTCCTGACGGTGCAGGGGGCCAACGGCATCTATACCTCCTTCGAGCTGAAGGAGGCGGCGGCAACCGAAATCAACCAGCTCCTGGACGAACTGGTTGCGATCGCCAACAGCAAGGGGGCCACCGGCAGGTCGATCTTTGGCGGCCATCAAACCGGCACCGAGGACCAGCCCAACCCCTGGGTGCCCATATACCAGACCCTGACTGCCGGGAACCAGGGCGACGCTATGATCGGCGTCGAGTACCGCGGCAACATAGGGAAGCTGAAGCGCGAGGTGTCCAAGGGGGAGTACATGGACGTGAGCGTCCCCGGCAACGAGGTCTTCTGGGCGACGAACCAGATCCTCACCTCAAACAAGGACGTGGCTGCATATACCGCTCCCACGAACCAGTCAATCAAGGTCGACGGCCGCGAGATCAGCATATCGGCGGGCGACAATATCGATATCATCATAGACAAGATCAACAACGCCGGCCTGAGCATCCGCGCCTCCAAGGGCGGCCGCAACAACCTCATCATGGAGACGACCACCCCGCACCAGATCTGGCTCGAGGACGTGGGGAGCGGCACGGTCCTGAAAGACCTGGGGGTTCTCAATCCGAATTTTCCCGAGCCGCCCAACAATATCGATCCCACGGTCACTATCGGCGGCATGTCGATCTTCGAAATGGTCATACAGCTCCGGGACGACCTGGTCCGGGGCGACCAGGAACTGATCGGCGGCCGGGACCTCGGCCTTATCGACATGGGGCTCGAGAACATATTGAAACATATTTCGGCCATGGGCGCCAGGACCAACAGGGTAGAGGAGTTGGCGAAACGGTCCGAATTCGAAAAGAGCAACGTCACCACCATGCTGGCAAATACGGAGGGCATCGATTACGCCGAAACGATCATGAACTTCAAGTGGCTCGAGAGCGTCCACCGGTACGCCCTGGCGGTCGGGGCCCGGTCGATCATGCCGACCCTTATGGATTTCCTCAGGTAGGAAAAAAATTGTTGCACAGCGGGGTTGAAAGGATATACATTGACGAATCGGCGAGGTTGCTGTCCGGTAACACCCCCCACCCCCCCCCGAAGGGGGGCTGATGCATCCAACTGCGGTTTGTTTAACAAAAAAAATCCCCCATCCGGGGCATTCAGGGGGTCATGTTAAAAACAAGCACGGTGATATTAGCTGAATGACAGCTATGTTAATGTAGAAGGAGATTGTTTTTGGGCATTAAAATTAAAACCAGGCCGTTCGGAGAAATTGAAGTCACGGAACAGCAGATCATCGATTTCCCCGACGGCATACTCGGCTTCGATGACGTCAGGAAGTTCGTCCTCCTGGACGCCCACGACGAGAATTCACCGCTGAAATGGCTCCAGGCCTATGACGAGCCGGAACTGGCCTTTGTCATCATCCGCCCCGTTGACTTTATGCGCGAATACGAGCTGGTGGTGTCCATGAATGACATCGAGGCCGTCGGGGCCGACACGGCGGAGAACCTGGTCGTGTTCGCCATCGTCACCATCCCGACGAACCCGTCGGACATGACCGCCAATCTGCAGGGGCCCATAATCGTCAATCCGGAGAAAAGGCTCGGGCGGCAGGCCATATCCCTCAGCGACCGGTACAGCGTGAGGCACAAGATTCTCGAAGAGATGAAAAAGGCGGCCGAGGGTTAACGGTATGCTGGTACTGGCGCGCAGATTGAACGAAAGCATCATGATAGGGGACGACATCGAGGTCGTCATCATCGACATCAAGGGCGACCAGGTGAAGCTCGGCATCCGCGCACCCAAGCGCGTGACCGTGCACCGGAAGGAAATATACGACGAGATCCGCAAGGAAAACATAGCCGCAATGGACTCGAAGGTCAAGCCGGAAGAGCTGAGAGAAATCTCGGAAATCTTCAAGAAAGGCAAAGACGAGAGGGAGAAAAAATAAGGGGCCATGGAGCTTTTCGCGATACCCTGGTTTTCCTGCCTTGCGGCCGCCCTTGTCGCGGTATTCGCGGCGCGGGAATACGTCACCTACCGGGAAAAACTTCCCCTCAAGTACCTGTGCACCCCCATGGTCACCGTGATCATAGCCGGGTTCGCGGTCCTTTCAATTATCGAGGAAGGAGCGAACACCTACCGGGTCCTGGTTCTGTCGGCCCTTGTCTTTTCCGTGATCGCCGATACCATGCTCATGGTGGTCGAGGTGAACCTGATGGAACAGGGGATCGTCTATTTCATGCTGGGCCACGTCATGTATATTGCCGCCTTTTCACTGGACTACCGGTTTCTAGGCTGGAACGCGGCAGTGGCGGCAATCCTGCTTGTACTGCTGTTGATGTTTTACCGGGGCATCAGGGGCTCTGCCGGGAGACTGAAGATACCAATCCTTGTATACGCCGTCGTTCTATGCACGATGCTTTTTTTCGCGATCTCGCAGCTCAATAACGAACTATCGAGACAGAGCCTTTTCATAATGGCGGGGGCCCTGTTGTTCGTCATGTCAGATTTTTTACTCGCCTACCTGTCCTTTATCAGGCCCCACCGGCAGGAGTCCGTCATCGTGTGGGCGGTCTATGCACCGGCGCAGTTGCTCCTGGCCCTCTCGTGCTTCAGCTGATTCGTTCCCCACGACATAATACGGCTTCAATTCATAAATATTAGTGGACGCATTGCTTCGTATCTGCACTACTATCACTATCCGCACGCGGCCGGGGGACCCTGCGCGGATTTGTTGTTCCGTTCTCTTTGTCCGGATGCACTATGAGCGTAATCAGCGGATATTCCATAACCGAGAAGATAGCCGAGGGAGGCAAGTCCGTCGTGTACCGCGGCGTCCGTGAGAGCGACGGGTTGTCCGTGGTGCTCAAGATCATCAGGGCCGTCCATCCGACCCTTGCCGATATCGCCCGCTTTAAAAAAGAATACGACCTGATAAAAACCATCCAGATCGACGGCGTCATAAAGACGTACGGCCTTATAGAGGAAAAGGACCGCATCGCCATGGTCCTGGAGGACTTCAGCGGCTGCTCCATCAAGGATGTCATAAACACCAGGAGGTTCGGCATCGAGGAGTTCCTCGAGGTCGCCATACCCGTGGCCGATACCCTGGGGTATATCCACACGCACAAGATAATCCACCGGGACATCAAGCCGCATAATATATTGTACAACGCGACAACGGGCGAAGTCAAGATAACCGATTTCGGCATAGCCTCGCTCCTCGGAAGGGAACATGAGAATATCTATGACCCCTGGATGATCACGGGCACACTGCCGTATCTCTCCCCGGAGCAGACCGGTCGGCTCAACCGCACCATCGACTACCGGACCGACCTGTATTCACTCGGCATCAGCTTTTACGAGATGTTGACCGGCTCGCTTCCCTTCGCGTCAAAGGACCCCCTTGAACTGCTCTACTGTCACATAGCACGGGAGCCGGCACCGCCGGACCAGGTGAACAGGGATATTCCCGAGGCGTTATCTGACATCATCCTGAAGCTCATCTCAAAAAACGCTGAAAACCGGTACAACAACAGCTACGGGTTGAAAAAAGACCTCGAGGAGTGCCTGTTCCAGCTGAAAAAATACCGGAAAATATCCCGGTTTGAGCTGGGAACCGCCGATTTCATGAACAGGTTCAGCCTTCCCCAGGTGCTCATTGGAAGGGAGCGGGAAAAGGCCCTGATGACGGACGCCTTCAGCCGGGTTAGCCAGGGTGCCGTTGAAATGGTCGTGGTTGCCGGCCCTCAGGGCATCGGCAAGACCGCGCTGGCAATGGAGCTGGAGAAGAACGTCACCGGCAGAAAGGGATATTTCGTTTCCAGTAAATACGAGCTGTCCCGGCAGAGCGTTCCCTACAGCGCGCTCATCCATTCGTTCCAGAAACTGATGCTTCTGATACTGACGGAAGGTGAGGACCGCATAGCGGGGTGGAAGGAATGCATCCTGGCTGCCCTGGGCGACAACAGCAGGGTCATAACCGACGTCATTCCGGAGCTGGAGCTGATCGTTGACCGCCAGCCGGTCCTGGCCGAGATGGACTCCGAAAAGTCCCAGTACCGGTTCAACAAGGTCATCGGCGAATTCATCCGGATTTTCACAAAGCGCGAGCACCCGCTCGTCATTTTTCTCGATGACCTCCAGTGGGCCGACGCCGCGAGCCTCAATCTTATATCGCGCATTCTGACCGATTTCAGTTCCGGGTACCTGATGCTGGTGGGAGCGTACCGCAGCTCCGAACTCGGCCCTGACCATCCCCTCCGCGACATCCTGGAAGCTTCGAAGGACCGGATCACCGCGTTGAGCCTTGATCCGCTGACGCCCGCCGATATCGGCTGCTACATCTCGTATCTCGTCAACAATGAAAGGGAAGAGGTTGATGCCCTTGCGGCGGTGCTGCACCAGAAAACGAACGGGAATCCTTTCTTCCTGGAGAACCTGCTGAGGAGCATTTTTGACAGCCAGCTTCTGAGGTACGAACCGCCGGGAGGATGGAAGTGGGACCTTGACATGATCAGGGGCCTGCAGGTGTCGGAAAATGTCGCCGAGCTCATGGTCGGGAGGATCACCGGCCTTGACCCGCAGGTGCAGCATGTCCTCCGGCTTGCCGCCTGCATCGGCAACCGCTTCGACCTCGAGGACATGGCCCTTCTGCTGGAGAAGGACATCCAGGAAACGCTGTCCGTGCTCCAGAGGGCCATCGACGAGGGATTGATATACCTTTCCAATAAACACTACTGTTTTGTCCATGATAAAATCCAGGAGGTCATCTATTCACTCATCCCGCCGGGGGAGGCGGAGCTTACGCACTACCGGATCGGACGGCTCGTTATGGGCAGGTCCCGGGGCGAGCAATTGTATGAGAAGGTTTTTTACATTGTAAACCAGTTCAATGCCGGATCGTCGCGGATTTTGTCACGCGAGGAAAAAATTGAGATTGCCGGCCTAAGCCTTCTGGCCGGACGCAAGGCCAAGTCGGCAACGGCCTATTCCGAGGCCCTCAGGTATTTCAGCGCCGGCATAGGACTGCTGGAGAATGATTCATGGGAGAAGGATTACCGGCTTGCCTATGATCTCTATTTCGAAAAGGCCGAATGCGAATATCTGAACGCCAATTTTGACGATGCCTTCATGCTTTTCGATTACGTCATAGACCATGCCGTGAACATCATTGACCGGGCGAAGGTTTACGATAAGAAGGTCATCATCTACACCAACATGGGGTCCCACCGGACTGGAATGGAGTGCGGGCTTGAGGCCCTGAAGCTGTTCGGCATCACTATTCCGGCGAAGCCCGGCAGGGGCGGACTGGTTCGAGAAATCATGAAGGCGAGGATTCTCCAGGGGAGGCGCAGCGTCGAGGACCTTATGGACTCGCCGGAAATTACTGACCCTGAAGTCATGATGATCATCATTCTCTGCATCAACACCGGCACGGCCGCCTATTTCATCGACAATGATATCGTGGCGCTGCTGGCTATGAAAATGGTAAACCATACCCTCCGGTACGGCAACTCGAAACATTCATCGATCGCCTTTCTTTCCTACGCCCTGATACTGGGCTCCGGCATGGGCCGGTATGAAGATGCGTACCGGTTCGGCATGCTGGCCATGGAGCTGAACGAAAAATACAACAACGAAGACCTGAAGCCGAGGATCCTTTTCATCTTCGGGTTCCTGATAAGCCATTGGCGCAAGCACTACATGCGGACCATTCAGCTCATGGAGCGGTCATACCGGGTGGGCATTGAGACCGGGGACATCAATTATGCGGTGTTTTCGGCGGTCAATATCATACAATTTCGCATCAAGTTTGGCCACAACCTGGACCAGGTCTTCGAGGAGATGGCCGGGTACCAGGGCTTTGTCTTGGCCTCGAAAAACGAGGAGTTCATCTACGAGCTGACCATGAGCGAGCGGTACATCCTGAGCCAGAAGTCGAGGACCAGGTCGCTGTCCGATTACAGCGACGATGGATTCAACGAGCAGGAGTTCGTTGGCAAGATAAAAAAATTCAGGGTAACGACGTACAGCTATTACACATACAAGCTGATGTCGCATTTTTATGCGAAGGAATACGAAGCGGCCATTGTCCTGGGATCGGCGGCCGACAGGGATATCCGGGACATTCTCTACTCCCAGGCCAACAATGCGTTTTTTTATTACTATTATTCCCTCGCCCTTCTCTCGGCCGGACCTGCCGGATCCAAGCGGAAGGCCCGGTGGCGCATGAGACAGGTGGCGAAAAACCTGCGCCTGCTCAGGGTATGGTCGAGAAATTCACCCGAGAATTACCGCTCCATGTATCTCCTGGTCAAGGCCGGGCAAACGGCCGCCCGGGGGCCCCATTCGCGGGCGGCCGATCTCTTTGACGAGGCGATACGGGAGGCCCGGACGAACGGCTCGTCCCTCTGCGAGGCGACCGGGAACGAGCGGGCCGCGGAGTACCACCTGTCGCGGGGCAATGAGTTCGTCGCGCGGGCCTATCTCGTTGAGGCGCACTACTGCTACGCGAAATACGGCGCCTCGGCCGTGGCCCACCGGATCAGCCAGGAATATCCCCAGTTCATCGCCGGAGACCACCCCTCCGCCCCGGTGGATGCGGGAAAGGAGCACACGGGCACCTCGTCCGGCACCATGGGGATGGATTTCAGCCTCCTCCTGAAGACCACGCAGCTTATCTCGGGCGAGATAGTGCTGGAGAAGCTTCTTAAAAAACTCCTCGTCATCATAGGGGAGTGCGCAGCTGCGACGAAGGGGGCCCTCGTAATGGAGAAAGAGGGCGCCCTGGTGGTAGAGGCGTGCGGTGACATCGCCACGGGCCAGATCGAGGTCCTGAAAAGCACCCCCCTCTACGCCAGTAGCGATCTATCCCCGGCGGTCATCCACTACGTGGCCAGGACCAAGGAGAACCTGGTTCTCCATGACGCGTCAAGGGCAGGTATTTTCGTCAACGATCCCTATATCAAGAAAAACCGGTGCAAGAGCGTCCTCTGCCTGCCCATCATGCACCAGACAAAGCTTTCGGCGATCCTCTACGCGGAAAACAACCTGACCACACGGGCCTTTACCGGCGAGCGGATAGAGCTCCTGAAGACCCTGGCTTCGTACGTGGCGATATCAGTGGACAACGCGAGCCTCTACGCAAGCCTCGAGGACAAGGTCAGGGAGAGGACCATGGCCCTCGAGTATGCCTATGACCAGGTCACCCAGGCGTACCAGACCATCCAGGAGGACATTTCCCTGGCCAGGCGCATCCAGGAGAATATTTTACAGAGCCGGATCTGCGAAGATTCGCCGTTCAGGTTTGACATACGATTTTATCCCATGAGCGAGGTGGGCGGTGATATATACGACATCGTGGAGATCAAGCCGGGGATACTGCGCGTCTTGCTGGCCGACGCGACCGGCCACGGGATCCAGGCGGCCCTGGTAACGATGCTCATCAAGGGTGAGTACGAGAAGCTCAAGTACCAGCATATCGCCCCGTCTGATGTAATGAGGGTCCTCAACAACGAGTTTTTCAACCGGTACGGGAACCTGTCGGTGCTCTTTTCCTGCATCATAACCGACATCGATATCAACACCCGCTCGATGCGGTATGCCTCCGCCGGGCATCCGGACCAGTACCTGGTCAGGGGCGAAGAGATCACGGTGCTCAGCCGGACCGGAAAGATCGTCGGTTTCGGCCGGGACCTCGAGTACGGGTGCGGCGAGATACCGATAACTCCCGACGACAAGGTGGTCCTGTTTTCCGACGGCATCTACGAGGAGTTCGACATGGACATGAAGGAGTACGGCGAGAAGCGGCTGATGGAAATTATCAGGAAGTTTTCCCGGCAGCCGGTCCAGGTAATAACCCGCAGCATAATCCAGGACGTCCGCAATTTCATCGGAAAGGAGCGCATCAACGCCAATGACGACGTCACCATCATCGGCATCGAAATGCGGTGATCAGTTCAAAAACAGGTGGTTCTGTCCGAAAAGGCGGAGGCGCCCCGGCGACAGCGGGTGAGAGCGCACCGTCCTGAAAGGCTTCACCATCGGCCTGATGATGTCCCGGGCCGCGAAGATCCGCCTGCCGATCCTGTCTGCGGCGTAATTCCTGGCCGCGCCGTCTAGCATGATGACACAGCGGGGACTGCCGGCATGGTCAAGCGATTTGACGAATATGTCCTTTACCTTCACGGTCTTGCCGCCAATGTCGATGGCGAGGAAATCGGGCTTCTCCACCGCCTCGATGGAGAAATTGCTGCTCTTCACGATGGTGACGGACGAGAAGGGCGCTATGAACCAGGAACGGTTCCTCTCAAAGGTGATCCATTTATGGGGCATGCGGGAATAGTCCCGCCCGGTGATTTCGCCTCCCGTCACCGCAACGGGTGACTCGTCATGGACAAGCCGGGGGAAGTCCTCGAAACTGGCGCTCCGCATGTCCGCAATTTTTATCAGGAGCCCGTACACGAGGTTGAAATCCAGGCTTTCCCTGGTATACCGTTTCCGATACGTCTCGAGCACGGCCTTGAGGCGCATGACCGGTTCCGCGCCCTTGACCGTGTTATAGCCGGAGTAAATGGATGAGAGGACGTCCAGCTGTCTGGTTATGCCGGCATAGGCTGTTTCAAAATCGACGTATTTGTTTTCGAGGTCGTGAATTGATTTTTCAATCTCGTTCTGGATTGTCTCTATTTTCTGGAGATTGAAGTTCCACAATTCGCCGTAGTCACGGTATTCGTCTCTGTCGGTTTTTCCCCGGTCTGAATTCATTGTCCGTGCAATATTTTTTTTAATAGTGTCATCGCAGGCGAAGCGACGCGCCCCTGATGATGATTTAACCGGTGTTGATAATCGGCGCGGCAGTGTCATGATGCGGACCTGTATCATGATTGTGTCTGCTTCGTTGTGCCGATTGCGCCGGGTATCCACTCGCGGACCGGTTACATCAATTCAAGACATAATGTATTAATTATCACTAGAACATCCATTCGGAATAGTCAATTATTTTTGTGCCTCTTCCCAAATTACTTGACTTTGCCGGTCAGTAATCAAAAATTGTTTCTTCACATTCGCTTTATTGATTATCATTATTCTTTCGGCGCGTCCGGTCCCGGTAATTCCGGGCGCTGCCTGCAATGATTGAGGTGCCAGTATGATCGGAAAAAAAATTCGTTTGCAGAGATTGATCAACCGTAACACGGGAAAGACCATCATCGTGCCTATGGACCACGGCGTCACCGTGGGCCCGATCCCCGGCCTGATCGACATGGCCAAGACCGTCAACAGCGTCGCCGACGGCGGGGCCAACGCCATCCTGATGCACAAGGGAATCGTCGAGACGGGGCACCGGAACTCCGGCAAGGACATAGGCCTGATCGTTCACCTGTCCGCCAGCACCGTGCTCGCGCCTGATTCCAACGCCAAGACCCTGGTCTGCTCCGTTGAAGAGGCGGTCCGCCTCGGCGCCGACGGCGTGTCAATCCACGTCAATATAGGCGCCAACACCGAATCTGAAATGCTCGGCAAGATGGGAATGGTGTCCCGCGGCTGCCGTGAATGGGGGATGCCCCTCCTGGCCATGATGTACACCCGGGGGGCCAAGATCAAGAACGAGTATGACGTGAACGTCGTCAAGCACGCTGCCCGCGTCGGCGCGGAGCTCGGCGCCGATATCGTGAAGGTGAATTATACCGGTTCCCCCGAATCCTTCAACGAGGTCGTGATGGGGTGCCCGGTGCCGGTCGTGATCGCGGGCGGCGAAAAGATGGAGACCGACGAGGAGATACTGGAGATGGTCAGAGGCTCGATAGAGGCCGGCGGGTGCGGCGTTTCCATCGGCCGCAACGTGTTCCAGCATGAGGACCCTGCCACCATCGTCCGAAAGATATCGGAGATCGTACACGGGAAGTGATGCATGAAAGAGATATGGCTGCACCTGACATCTTGGGACAAGAAGCTCGTGACCGAATCGCTGGAGTCCGGCGTCGATGCCATAATAACGACTGACGACTTCGTTCCCCGCGTCAAGGAGCTCGGCCGGATGGCGGTCATCGCCCCGGAGCAGGGGGACCGGCGGATCCCCGATGACGTTGAAATGATCATCATCAAGAACAAGGACGACGAGAAGAGGGCCGCGGAAGCGCTGAAGACCCGTTCGGTCGTGGCCCGCACCACGGACTGGAACATCATCCCCCTGGAAAACCTGATCCCGCAGGGCGGCGAGCGCCTGTATACCTTCGTGAGGAACGCCTCTGACGCGAAGCTTGCCGCCGGCATCATGGAAAAGGGCGTTGCCGGCGTGGTCCTCGAAACCGATGATCCGTCCGAGATCGCGAAGGTCGTCCGGTACATCAAGGGCCTCGACAGCGAGAACTACCGCCTGGCGAGCCTTGAGGTGACGGCCATACAGAACATCGGCATCGGCGACAGGGTATGCGTCGATACCTGCAGCAATATCAACCTGGGCGAGGGCCTCTTGGTGGGCAACGGAAGTCAGGGCATGTTCCTCGTCCACGCCGAAAATATCGACAATCCCTATGTCGCGCCCCGGCCCTTCCGTATCAACGCCGGCGCGGTCCACTCCTATGTCAGGGTGCCGGGAGGAAAGACCCGGTATCTCGGCGAGCTGAAGACCGGCGACCCGGTCCAGATCGTCACGAAGGACGGCGGCACCTACACGTCCTACGTGGGCCGTTCCAAGATAGAAAAGCGGCCGATGCTGGTCGTTTACGCCGTTGACGAAAACGGCGCGGAGCATTCGGTGGTTCTCCAGAACGCCGAAACGATCAGGCTCACGGCCCCCGACGGGAGCGCCGTCAGCGTGGCCCAGCTGAAGCCGGGCGACCGCGTTCTCGGTTATCTGGAGAAGGGGGGGCGCCATTTCGGCATGGCCGTGGAAGAAACAATACTGGAGCGGTAACGCGCAGGATCCGATGAAGGACAGCAGAAGCAAAGGCATGATCGAGGCCGAGATCAGCGATGCCCTGGTCAGGTTCGAGAAAGAATACATGGGGCGGGGCCCCGTCGAAACAAGGACCTATATCATTGAGGACATGGTCATCGTCAGGCTCAAGGGGGTCCTCACCAGGGCCGAGGAGCAGCTCACGAAAAGCGATGGAGGGCTCATGCTGATCAAGCAGGTCCGCGTGAAGCTCCTCGAGGAGGCGCGCCATCTGCTGGAAACCATTGTCGGGGACATCACGGGAACCGCCATCGTAAGCATGCATACCGACATCAGCACCACCACCGGTGAGCGGGTCATCATTTTCACCCTGGACCGCAATCTCGAAGAAAAAATTTTATCCGGCAGAACAAAAAAAGATTGAACGAAAGGCACCTTCCTTTCTACTGGCTTTAGCAGTGAACAGGAAGACTGCATTAAAGGCCTTATCGCACACATGAATATTCTGCAGGGGAGTTTTACGGAGCCTGGTTTACGGAGCCGGTAGAAAGACCCGCCAAACATTGCTAAGGTTGTTAATTGGTAAGCCAGCATCTGTTTCCTTTCAGAAGGAAGGGACCAAGGTGTTGGCTTTTTTATTTGATGAACGCGCCCGCGGACGGGGAGTGCGACCGGGCGCACGACAGGACAACGGACATGAAGGACGCATTGCTGAAATACAACGGGAGCGAGTATCGGCTGAACATTATCGAAGGCAGCGAGGGAGAACGGGCCATCGATATCAGCAGCTTGAGGAAAGACACCGGCCTGATAACCCTCGATGTGGGATACCAGAACACCGGTTCCTGCCTCAGCTCCATAACCTATATCGACGGGGACAAGGCGGCGCTCCGGTACCGCGGCATCCCCATCGAAGAGCTGGCTGAAAAGGCCGCCTTCACGGAAACCGCCTACCTCCTGATCTACGGGCACCTGCCCAACGAGGACGAGCGGAAGCTTTTCTCGCAGCGACTCACGGACAATTCCATGATCCACGAGGAGATGCTCCGGTTCTTTGACGGGTTCCCGGTCGGGGCGCACCCGATGGCGATATTGAGCACCATGGTGAACGCATTGTCGGTCTATTACCCCCAGTTTTTCACCGATGATTTCGACAGCGACACCTTTGACCACATGGCGGTCAGGCTGATCTCCAAGGTCCGCACCATCGCAGCCTATTCGTTCAAACATTCCATAGGGGAGCCCTTCGTGTATCCGCGCCACGATCTCCGCTACTGCGCGAACTTCCTCTACATGATGTTCAACAGCCCGGTGCGGCCCTACGAGGTCGACCCGGACATCGACCGGATCCTGAACACGCTCCTCATCATCCATGCCGACCATGAGCAGAACTGCAGCACCTCCACGGTGCGCCTGGTGGGAAGCAGCATGGTGAACCTCTACTCGTCGATCTGCGCCGGGATCTGCGCCCTCTGGGGGCCGCTGCACGGCGGGGCGAACCAGCGGGTGATCGAGATGCTAGAAGGCATCAGCGAACGGGGACTGACCATCAGGCAGTGCATCGACCAGGCAAAGGATAAAACCAGCTCGTTCAAGCTGTCCGGGTTCGGCCACCGGATCTATAAGAACTATGACCCGCGGGCGAAAATATTGAAAGAAAAATGCGATTATCTGATACGGAAATACAATGTTCATGAGCCGCTGGTTGACATAGCCATGGAACTGGAGCACGCTGCGCTCCAGGATGATTACTTCATCGAGCGGAAGCTTTATCCCAATGTTGATTTCTACAGCGGGATAATATACCGGATACTGGGAATTCCCACGGACATGTACACCGTGATGTTCGCCATCGGACGCCTCCCCGGCTGGATTGCCCAGTGGAAGGAGATGCATGATACCAGGCCTTTCAAGATAGGCAGGCCCAGGCAGATTTACATAGGCGATAAATACAGGCGTTATGTGCCCATGGAAGAAAGAAAATAATCCGAGCGGCATTGAGCGGTTGCTCAGTGCATCTGATTTTGTCTATCTGATAATGGCTACTCAATGCACGATTGCTTGATATGAAATTAACAATCGTTCTTACGATGATTAGCCGGACTTTAGCTTGACGAATGTGGCGTGGTTTAATAGGTTGCAAAAAGTCAACACAATAAGATATCGTGAATATTAAACTTGGTGCATAGTCGGCAGTTTATTATACGCAGACCTGAAGCCTTTTGCCGCGGGAAATAATCATGAGAAACTGTACAACAATAGAGTATTATTACTTTTCTGAAGGAGACAATTGATGCCCCCGAAAAAAAAGATGAAATCCATGGACGGCAACATGGCCGCCGCCCACGTGGCCTACGCTTTTACCGAGGTAGCAACTATTTATCCCATTACGCCTTCCTCGCCCATGCCTGAATATGTGGACGAATGGGCGGCCCGGGGTTTGAAGAATATTTTCGGTGAAGTGGTCAGGGTCGCGGAGATGCAGTCCGAAGCGGGCGCAGCGGCCGCCATGCACGGCGCCCTCCAGGCAGGGGTGCTGGCGACCACCTTCACCGCGTCGCAGGGCCTTCTCCTGATGATCCCCAACATGTACAAGATGTCGGGGGAACTCCTTCCCGGGGTCATGCACGTTACCTCGCGCGCCCTTTCGACCCATGCCCTGTCGATCTTCGGCGACCAGTCCGACGTCTACTCGGTGCGCCAGGCGGGTTTCGCCATGCTCGCCAGCGGAGGCGTGCAGGAAGTCATGGACCTGGGCAGCATCGCCCACCTGGCCGCGATAAAGAGCAGGGTCCCCTTCATCCACATGTTTGACGGGTTCCGCACGTCACACGAGATACAGAAAATCGAGGTGATCGATTATGACGACCTGAAGCGCATGATCGACATGAACGCCTTGGAGCAGTTCCGCGGTCGCGCCCTTTGTCCCTCGAACCCGGTGACACGCGGTACGGCCCAGAACCCGGACATCTATTTCCAGATGAGGGAGGCGAGCAATCCCTACTACAAGGCCGTGCCCGACATAGTAGAAGGATACATGAAGGAGATCAGCCGGGTCACCGGCAGGGAATACCATAACTTCAATTTTTTCGGCGCCCCTGACGCTGAGCGCATCATCGTGGCCATGGGCGCGGTAACCGAAACGATACGGGAGACCGTCGAGTACCTCGTGGCCAGGGGCGAAAAGGTTGGCGTCGTCGCGGTCAGGCTCTACCGTCCCTTCTCGGAGAAATATTTCATACAGTCGCTGCCGAAGTCGGTCAAGCGGATCGCGGTCCTCGACCGGACCAAGGAGCCCGGCGCCAGCGGCGAGCCCCTCTACCTTGACGTGCGTGAAGCGCTTTATCCGATAAAGCACCAGGTGGAAATCTTCGGCGGCCGTTACGGCCTGAGCTCCAAGGACACGACGCCGCAGCAGATACTTGCCGTGTTCGATAACCTGCAACAGCTCCAGCCGAAGAACAGCTTTACCATCGGCATCGTCGATGACGTGACCCACCTTTCCCTTCCGGTAAAGGAACCGGTCAGCACCGTCCCCGAAGGGACCTTTTCCGCCAAGTTCTACGGCATCGGGGCGGACGGCACGGTTGGCGCCAACAAGAATTCCCTGAAGATCATCGGCGACAATACAGACCTTTTTGCCCAGGCATACTTCGCCTATGACGCGAAGAAATCTGGCGGTGTAACCGTTTCCCATCTGCGGTTCGGCAAGAAGCCGGTGCTGTCCACCTACCTGGTGGTGCAGCCGGACTTCGTGGCGTGCCACGTGCCGGCCTATATCGAACAGTATGACATGCTGAAGGGGCTCAAAAAGGGCGGGACCTTCCTTCTCAACAGCCTCTGGGATGTTGAAGAGACCAAGAAGCGACTTCCCGATGACGTAAAGAAGTACCTGGCGGACAACGACATTAAATTCTATATTATCAATGCCACCCGGATCGCCGAGGAGATCGGCCTGGGATCGCGCACCAACAGCATCATGCAGGCCGCGTTCTTCAAATTGGCAAGCGTAATGCCCTACGAGGAGGCGGTCAAGCAGATGAAAAAGGCCGTGGACAAGTCATACGGCAAGAAGGGCGAGGATATCGTCAAGATGAACTATGCCGCCATCGACCGGGGAGCGGAAGGCCTCGTCAGGGTCGACATACCGGCCGAATGGAAGAATATCACGACGACCCACGAGAAAGCGCGCGGTGATGTACCGGAGTTCGTGAGAAAGATCGCTGACCCGATGAACCGTCTGGAAGGCGACAGTCTCCCCGTGAGCGTATTTGCCGACATGCCCGACGGCACCTTCCCCGCGGGGACCACTGCCTATGAGAAGCGGGGCATAGCGGTCAACGTTCCTGAGTGGCAGCCCGACAGCTGCATCCAGTGCAACCAGTGCGCCTATGTGTGCCCCCACGCGGTCATCAGGCCGTTCCTTCTTGACGAGAAAGAGGCGGAGGGCGTCCCGGCCGGGACGGTCCTTGTCGACGCGAAGGGGAAGGGACTTGAAGGGCTCAAGTTCAGGATACAGGTCAGTCCCCTGGACTGCACCGGCTGCGGCAACTGCGAGCAGACCTGTCCGTCGAAGCCGAAATCCCTCGTCATGAAACACCTTGAAACACAGATGGGGGAATGCGAGCGGTGGAACTATATCAGCAGCAGGGTTACCTACAAAGATACCCTGATGGCGAAGAATACCGTGAAGGGAAGCCAGTTTGCGCAGCCCCTCTTCCAGTTCTCAGGGGCGTGCGCCGGCTGCGGCGAGACGCCGTATCTGAAGCTCATCACCCAGCTCTACGGGGACCGCATGATGGTCGCCAACGCGACCGGCTGTTCCTCGATCTACAGCGGATCGGCCCCCAGCACTCCGTATTGCAAGAACGCCGAGGGGCGCGGTCCCTCGTGGGCGAGTTCCCTTTTCGAGGACTGCGCGGAATACGGATACGGGATGGAGATCGCGGTGGAGCAGCTGCGGAACCATATCGCCGACAACGCCCGCGACCTGATCGCCGGGGGCGCGTCTGATGAACTGAAAGCCGCCCTCCAGGAGTGGCTTGACGGAAGAGCGGACGCGGATAAATCGAAGAACGCCGAGACCAGGCTGCTGCCCCTCCTGGAAAAAGACGGCAGCGGGCAGGCCAGGGAAATACTTAAATTCAAAAAATACCTGAGGAAACGGTCGGTATGGATCGTGGGCGGCGACGGCTGGGCCTATGACATAGGGTTCGGCGGCCTTGACCATGTCATTGCAACGGGAGAGGACGTGAACATCATTGTCCTTGATACGGAAGTTTATTCCAACACCGGCGGCCAGTCTTCCAAGTCGACCCCGGTGGCAGCGGTCGCCAAGTTTGCCGCGGCGGGAAAACGGGTCCGGAAGAAGGACCTCGGCATGATGGCGATGTCCTACGGGTACGTGTATGTGGCGCAGATTGCCATGGGCGCCAACCAGGCCCACACCCTCAAGGTCATCCAGGAGGCCGAGGCGTATCCCGGCCCGTCCCTGATAATCGCCTATTCTCCCTGCATCAACCACGGCCTCCGCGCCGGCATGGGCAAAACCCAGCTGGAGGAAAAGCTTGCCGTCGAATGCGGGTACTGGCACCTGTACCGCTACAACCCGCTTCTCGAAAAAGAGGGAAAGAATCCCTTCACCCTTGATTCCAAGGAACCTGACTGGTCCAGGTTCCAGGATTTCCTCCAGGGGGAAGTGCGCTACACATCCCTCAAGAAGGAATTTCCCGCCGTGGCCGACGACCTCTTCAAATCAGCCGAGGAGAACGCCCGGTGGCGCTACAACTCCTACCGGAGACTGGCGAGTCTGGAATATAAGTAAGGAAAAACAAACATGACCATATGCGCACTGTATCCCCGCGAAAGCGGGGACACCTTTTTTTATGGCTGAAGTTGATTCCCGCTTGCCCGGGAAGGGCGGAGGGATTAGTATTGGCCCGTTTTTATAAGGAAGGTTCCCGGCGCTTGTGACTGGCAGGATATTGTGAAACCGCGCGGCAGGACCGAAGGAGACTGCAATGGAAGATACAATCCACTGGATAGATTTCAACACCATGGAGCGCTTCATGGTGGATGTGCTTAAAGCTGCGGGCGTGCCTGATGAGGATGCCAGGATATGCGCCGATGTGCTCATAACGTCGGACAAGCGGGGCATCGATTCGCACGGCATCAACCGCCTTAAACCGATCTACATAGACAGGATAAAAGACGGCATCCTCAACCCCATAACCAGGATGGAAGTGGTCAAGGAAGGTCCCACCACGGCGGTGATAGACGGCCATGACGGCATGGGCCACGTGATAGCTAAAAAATCCATGGCCATGGCCATCGAAAAGGCGCGTCAGTACGGCCTGGGTATGGTTGCGGTGCGGAATTCATCCCATTACGGCATAGCCGGCTACTTCAGCATCATGGCTGCCGATGCCGACATGATCGGCATAACCGGCACGAACGCCCGCCCCAGCATAGCCCCGACCTTCGGGATCGAGAACATGCTGGGCACCAATCCCCTGGTCTTTGGCATCCCCACGGACGAGGAATTTCCCTTTGTCATCGACTGCGCGACGTCAATTTCACAGCGCGGTAAGATAGAGGTGTATGCGCGCCAGGGCAAGAAAATGCCGGAAGGGTGGGTCATAGACACCAACGGCAATTCAACCACTGACGCCAACGAGGCGCTGAAAAAGCTCATTGACGGCACGGCGGCTCTCACGCCGCTGGGGGGTATCGGCGAAGACGGCGGCGGATACAAGGGATACGGATACGCCACGGTCATTGAAATAATGTGCGCCGCGCTCCAGGCGGGCAGGTTCATGAAGATGCTCTCCGGTTTTGAAGGTGGGAAGAAGGTCCCCTATCACCTGGGGCATTTTTTCATCGCCATCGACATATCGCATTTCATCGAGCCGGCGGCCTTCAAGAAGACGGCCGGCGACATCCTGCGCGAGCTCCGGGCGTCGAAGAAAATGCCGGGCCAGGAGCGTATCTACACGGCCGGCGAGAAGGAGTACCGGGCGTGGCTCGACCGTAAGGACCGGGGCGTCCCGGTGAATAAAAGCCTGCAGGAGGACATCGTCGCCCTGCGGGACAGCCTGAACATCAAAGGATATGATTTTCCTTTTTAAGTATTGCGATGGGTGGGTTTGTCTCGGAACACCACCAACCCTCAAGGGGCTTACTGCTCAAACAAGCCCCTCTCCGGATGATCCAGGGTGCTTGGGGGACGTCCCCGGCAACCCTTCATTGCACCCATACGATTGTATTGAAGTTCCTCACGCCCTGCTGCCGAATGAACTGTTTCCATTTCATGCTCACGGCCGCGCCTGCAAGGTCGGCGTTTCTTAAATGAACGTAATGAACAAGTCCGGTAATGACGAGTTCATTGCGGATGGCGTTCATGTCGGACCCGTCGGCAACTCCGACGACCAGGACCGCGTTCCGCAGGTCGGCGCCACCGAGATCAGCGTCGTACAGATACGCTTCGACAAGGTTCGCTTTCTTCAGGGTGGCGTTGCGCAGTACGGCGTCGCGGAGATCGGCCCCGCGCAGGTCCGCCCCTTCCAGGTTAGCGGCGCTCAGGTCGGCATGCCTGAGGTCGGCATTTGTCAGCTTCGCGTTTTTGAGGCTTGAAAAGCTGAAGTTGGTCTTAACCAGCCGGGCCCTGCTGAGGTTTATATTCTCGAGGTTCGCATTGTAGAAGTCAAGGCCGGACAGGTTGATGCCCTCGAGTTTCTTGCTTATGAATATCCTCCTTACCGCGAAACGCCGGCAGGCGCCCGCCAGCAATGCCAGTGAAGATACCAGCATGTTTGCCAACAGGCACTTCCTGGTCATCGGGGAGGGCGTCATTTTTCGCGCATCAGGCACCATAAACATAATCATACCGCCGGTCAACCGCACCGTCAATAAAATATTTGCCGGTGTTCCGGTTGCGATTAAATGGATATTTCCTTGACATTAATGGTGTTCATGGCGTCATTATATCAAGATCACGTGTCAGGGGTTACATCATGGAAGAACAAAAAGTCGGTATCGTAATCAAGTATTTCGCGAAGCCCAGTGTGGCCGCCATTGAATTGACCGAGGGTTCCCTGAAAGTGGGCGACACGATCCATGTCCATGGCCATAGCACCGATTTTCAGCAGCAAGTCGATTCAATGCAGATTGAACACGCTTCGGTGACCGCTGCCGACAAGGGAGCGTCGATTGGGATCAAGGTCAAAGAGCGGGTACACGAGCACGATATCGTCTATATCGTGAAATAGACCTTGGGGCAGGCCTTTTTTGGAACCAGATGATTTGGAGGGGATAGTATGCGAAAAAAAGCCCCGACATCGATCTTTAATTTTAAATAAATCGATAAAAAATGCTTGCTATCGACCTTGAATGTCGTTACATACTTGGTAGATGCAATTCAACAATACAGATGCCGTCCGGAGTAATCGCGTGGAGGAGGTTTCGCATGAACAGTGTTTATAAAGTCATTGAGATTATCGGGACCAGCGATGACTCATGGGAAGACGCCGCAAGAAACGCCATAGAAACCGCGTCAAAATCATTGAAAGACATCCGGGTCGCTGAAGTCAAGGAAATGGATATAAGCGTTGATAATAACAGGCTTGTGTTCCGGGTGAAGCTGAGGGTCTCCTTCAAGTTTGTTGATTAGAATACGGGTATACGGATTTTTCCGCAGTAGAGTCGAGAAGCCGGGGAAGCGATGATCCGGCTTTTTAGTTTGTTGAGTCGTATGGGCCGGTTTCCCGGGACGGGTGCGGCTGCGGGGCCCGGCAGAAGGCAAAAACAATTGGAGGTGCGCTATGGGTTTGCTGGACCAGATTACCGACATTGCAAAAAGCCTCGGGGACCAGAAGGGCGCGAACCAGGGATTGCTGGAAGGGGTCGCCGACCTGTTAAAGGGGGGCGGGCTTCGCGGCCTCGTCGATGCCTTCATGGGCAGCGGCCTTGATGAAATTATCAAATCGTGGCTGGGAACCGGGAGCAACAATCCGATAACCGCCGATCAGTTAAAAAACGCCCTTGGTCCGGAGAAGCTGGAGGAACTGGCGTCCCGTGCCGGCATCCCCGCCGACCAGGCGACAAAAGTGCTGAAGGATATCCTGCCGGATATCATCGACCGGCTTACCCCGAACGGGAATATTCCAGAATAGGCTGCCGGCCGCTCCGGCGGGGATGAGCGATGCAACCAGTGGTACATACCGGCCTGGACCGTCTCCTCGCCAGGCCCGAGGCGCTTAAAGGCAGAAGGGTCGGCCTGATAGCCAACCACACGTCCGTGAGCCGAGGCATCGGGTACAGTTGGGACCTGCTGAGCGCCCGGGGCGTCATCATTGACAGGGTCTTTTCACCGGAGCACGGTCTTTTCGGCACCGAGCAGGACCAGGTGCCGGTATCCTTCCGCATCGATTTTCCCTTTGAGATAATTAATTTATACGGCGAGACCCATGATTCCCTGGCCCCGATGGAATCGCACATTGACGGTCTTGATTGCGTTCTCTTTGACATTCAGGACGTGGGAACGCGGTATTACACCTATGTGAATACCATGGTCCTTTTCCTGAAGGCGATTCACGGCAGGGACATCGAATTCATGGTCCTCGACCGTCCCAATCCGCTGGGCGGATGCGCCATCGAGGGGCCGGTTCTGAAAAAGGGATACGAGTCCTTCGTGGGACTGCTGCCGGTCCCGGTGAGGCACGGCCTCACGGCCGGGGAGCTAGCCCGGCTCGCCGTGGATTATTTCAAGCTGGATGTGCATCTCAGGGTGATTGAAATGTCCGGGTGGAACCGGGGCATGCTGTTTGATGAAACAGGGCTCCCCTGGGTCCCGCCGTCACCGAACATGCCGACGCTTAACACGGCCCTGGTGTATCCCGGCGTCTGCCTGTTCGAGGGTACCAGCGTATCCGAGGGGAGGGGCACCACGACTCCCTTCGAAGCGGTCGCCGCGCCGGGAATCAGGGCAGCAGACCTCTGCGCGCGCTTGAATGCCGGCAGTTTGCCGGGCGTTTTTTTCAGGCCCGTGTATGTCAGGCCGACCTTCAACAAGTTCCGCGGCGAGACCATCGGCGGGGCGTACATCCATGTCACCGACCGCGGCCTCTTCCGGCCCTTTGAAACCGGCATAGCCATGGTCATGGCGTTCCGGGACATGATGCCCGGGTTCGAGTTTCTTTCCGGCGTGTATGAGTTCAACGATATTCATCCCGCTTTTGACCTTCTTGCCGGGGGGCCGGCAATACGCGAGCTTATCCTGGAGGGTAAACCTCTTGACCGCATAACGGCCCTGTGGGAAAAAGAGGAAAAGGTTTTTGCCGGGCTCTCCGAAGAATATCATCTCTATCGCGTATAACATCGCGGTATATGCCTTAAGCCGCAATCGTCCGGCAGGCGGTTCGCCGGGTGCCGCTCGGCCGTCGCAGGACGGTCCGGCGGTCATTCCTTGGTCAGGTCCTCGATAATTTTAAGGGATGAATGGGTGCAGCTGGTGTTGTCGTTAAAAAGCGGATCAAAGATGATGATGATTTCGGTGCGCACGTTTTTCTGGATGATGAAATAATATTCCCCGGCGAGCTTCCGCACCAGGTCAATGCCCCTCCCTGTTTCCGAGATTAATTCGGTCACGTCTTCCTGGGTCTCCGAGGCCCTGTCCAGCAGGTTGTTCTGTTCAATGACCTTGTTGATGCTGTCAAGTATCTTCATCCTGGACAGTTTTCCGTTGTAATCGTCAATGGCTATGCCGTACCTGTCCTTCGACCGTGCGAAAAAGATATCGACGTATTCGCCTTCACCGAGCTGCACGGCCTGGCGCTGTTTTTTTTCGTCGGTCAGGCCGTGCGAGTGATATACGGCATTGATGGCCATCTCGTTGAGAATGAGGGTCAGAGTGATCCTGTTGTCGATCGTGAAGCCCCACTTTTCTATTTCATCCGCGATGATGGATATCGCCTTTTTTATCTGCTTTGATGCGGTGATCCTGATTTTCTTTGTCTCGATGAGGTCCGGGAGGTAGTTGTTAAGTCCGAAGATGTTCTTTTTTGTAATGAGCTTTTCGGCAAGATTGAGGATCTCCTCCTTGCGGAAGGGCTTGCACAGGACGTTCCCGATGCCTTCCTTGAAGATTACATCAAAGAAGGTGTCGATGTTCCTGTCGGTTGTCATGATGGTGGGGATGTAGGGGTAGTTTTTCGCTATGTAGTTATAGAGGTCAAAGGCATTGTCTCCCGGAAGTTCGACTTCGGACACCACAAGATCAAAGTCGATGGATTTGAGCTTTTTCATGGCATCATAGGCGGACTCGCACAGTTCTACGTTGTAGCCGCCCTCTCTGAACATCTTGACCAGGGAATCCTTGACAATTGAAAAATCGACTATCAGAACATTATACATGCCGCAACCCGAAGGGTGAATTTCCCTCACTAGGAGGTCCGGCCTGTTATAATGCAAGAAAAATATGGAAAAAACTGCAGAAAAAGGCGTCATCCGGCCGAAATTAATATTGAAATAATGGATCTATCTGTCATTATCTGATACCATCGGTTCCGCAACCCGCGGAAATTGGAGGAAAAGATGAAAAAAGGATTTCTTATAGCTGCAAGCCTGGTGTTTGCAGTTACCGTCGCCGGCGCTCAGGAGAAGAAAGAAAACGAACAGGAATATAAATTGTCGTCACAGACCCTGGACCAGCAGGGCGGCGCACTTGACAAGCAGATTGCCGCCTACTCGGCACGGATGGCGGAAATAATCAAGAAGTATAATCTCCTGAAGACCACCGGCATCCGTATAATCCCGTATCAGACAACCTATGTCCAGGGCGCGGATTTCATTGAAATGGAAAAATACAGTTTCATAAAAGATGACATTTATAACAGGGACGTCGTCGGGGTCCAGTCGAGAAAAATAAAGCTGTATACCAACGGTGACTCAATTTCCAGGATCGATACTGAAATTTACGATCATTATTACTGGGCCGGCACCTCGAACATCGTGCGCATCACCGACCCCAGCCCCACAACTGAAGGGACCGATGATATTACCTTTACCCATGTTGTTAATGGTAAAATGTTTTTGGAGAACAAGCGGCTGGCCGACATCAAAAATACCACCGCGTACCCGATCCGCAACGAACTGAAAAGGGAATTTCTTGTCCCGCACCTTTCGTATTTCATGAACTCCCTGCTCTTCATCGCGGAAGCCTACTACAAGGGGATGAAAGACGCCGAAGAGGGTATGACCGAGTATCTGAAAAAGGCAAAAAAATATTAATAGCCACATCGCAGGCCTGTAATTTTCGGAAGGACTGCCCCGGGAGGCATTCCTTCTGCTTTATATACGCACCGTGCCGTGCGCCCCAGGGCCGGTCCGGGGAGCCGGTTGCAAATAAAATTCTTGACACCTGCGGGTGATAATTATGCTATTCAACCTGACTGCACGTGATTCATGTGCATGATAATCACGAAAACAGACAACATCGGAGAATGTTATGAAATTAGCCGTCATTGGCACGGGATATGTCGGTCTTGTCACCGGGACCTGTTTCGCTGACATGGGGAACGATGTATGGTGCATTGATATTGACGAGAAAAAAATCGAGGGGCTGAAAAACGGCGTGCTGCCGATTTATGAACCCGGCCTCGACGAACTGGTAAAAAGGAATTACGATGAGGGCCGTCTCAGGTTCACAACAAATCTGAAGGAAGGCATCGCCGAATCGACGTATGCTTTCATAGCGGTGGGGACCCCCTCCGACGAGGACGGCTCGGCGGACCTTCAGCATGTCCTCGATGTGGCCCGTCAGATCGGCAGGTGTCTCGAAAAGTATATTGTCATCGTTGACAAATCAACGGTTCCCGTGGGAACGGCTGAAAAGGTTCGCCAGGCGGTCCGCGAAGAGCTGGACAAGCAGGGGAAAAAAGATATTTCCTTTGACGTTGTATCAAACCCGGAGTTCCTGAAAGAAGGGAACGCGGTCGAGGATTTCATCAAGCCGGACCGCGTCATCATCGGTGCAGACAATGCCCGTGCCGCCGATCTCATGCGCGATCTTTATTCGACCTTCGTGCGCAAGGGAGACCGCGTCATGACGATGGATATCCCTTCGGCGGAACTTACCAAATACGCGGCCAACGCGATGCTGGCGACGCGCATCAGCTTCATGAATGAATTGTCCCACCTGTGCGAGGCCTCCGGGGCTGACATCGAAAGCGTGAGGAGGGGCATCGGTTCCGACAGCAGGATCGGCACTGCATTCCTGTACGCGGGCATCGGATACGGCGGATCCTGTTTTCCCAAGGACGTCAAGGCGCTCATCTATACCCTCAAGGACTTCGGCTTCGACGCGAAGATACTCTCCGCCGTGGAGGAGGTAAACAAGGAACAGCGCAGGGCCTTCGTCAGCAAGGTCGTTAAACATATGGGGGAAAATCTCAACGGAAAAACTTTCGCGGTGTGGGGCCTTGCCTTCAAGCCGCAAACCGACGACATGCGGGAGGCCCCGGCCATTGATATCATTACCGAGCTGAGAAAACGCGGCGCCTCGTTCAAGGCCTATGATCCCATCGCGGTTGATAACGCGCGCCATATCATCGGCGATGAAAAGATAGAATACGTTAAAAACAACTATGATACGCTGAAAGGAGCCGATGCCCTGTTGCTCCTCACGGAGTGGCACCACTTCCGGAAGCCCGATTTCGACAAGATCAAGTCGCTGATGAAGGCGCCGGTCATCTTCGACGGCAGGAACCAGTATGAGCCGGCGAAGATGAAGGAGATGGGGTTTAGATACTACAGCATTGGCAGGAATTAACAAGTCATCGAATTGATGCGGGGGCGCGAGTTGCTCCCGCCCGCCCGCCGGAAGAGTGCCTCTGGTACTCTTCCGGCGGGCGGGAACATCCTGTTTCCTGTGAGCGTGAACAACTACCGCCCCGTGCTCTATTAATGCAGTATCCCGTGAGTCATATTAAATCCTCAAATTGAAAATCCTCGCCGCGTTTGCCGTGGTTATTTCCGCGACTTTTTCGGCGCTGTCCCCGGTGATTTTCGCGGCGGCCTCCAGGTTGTACCGGATGTAGCTGGGCCTGTTTATTTCACCGCGCATCTGCACCGGGGGTATATCGGGACTGTCGGTCTCAAGCAGAAAATGGCCGGGGTAGATTTTCTTCAAAACTGCGGCGCGTTTCCTGCTGTTGCGGTAGGTGAGGGTGCCCCCCATGGAAAAAGAGAGGCCCAGGCGGATCAGTTCCGCGGCCAGCTCCGGGCTTCCGGAGAAGGCATGAATGATCCCTCCGGCCCGGGGCGGTCCGATCCTCCTGAGTGATTCAATAAGCTCGTTGAATGCGCCCCGGCAGTGGATGATCACCGGTAAATCGGTCTCTCTGGCTGCGGCGACCTGCGCTTCAAAGAATTCCATCTGTATCGCGAAGGGCACGATCTCGCTTTTCCGGTCGAGGCCGATTTCGCCGATGGCAGACGCGCCCAGCTCCCGGGCGGCATAAAGTCCCCTGATGTCTTCCCGGTACCGCTCTTGGATATACCAGGGATGGATCCCCATGGCGAATTCCACTTCACCGAAACGTGAGGCGATCTCCCGGGAGAGGTCCCACTGGTCCGGCGTAATTGACGATGTCAGAAGCTTCACAATGCCGGCATCGCGGGCTTCGCCGATGACGCGGTCGAGGTCATTGACGAAATGTCCGCTTTCGAGATGGCAGTGGGCGTCTACGAGCTTCACGGATCATTCTCCGATGATTTTGACCATGACTTTCTTGGGCCTCATGCCGTCGAATTCAGCGTAATAGATCTGCTCCCACGGGCCGAAGTCCAGCTTGCCCCCGGTGACCGCCACGACGACCTCGCGGCCCATGACGGAACGCTTGATATGGGCGTCGCCGTTGTCCTCCCCCGTGCGGTTATGACGGTAGCGCGAAATCGGCTCATGGGGGGCCAGGCCCTCAAGGAAGTCGTCTAAATCCTGTATCAGTCCGCTTTCAGCGTCGTTGATGTATACCGAGGCGGTTATATGCATGGCATTCACCAGGCAGAGTCCGTCCCGGATCCCGCTCTTTTTCACAAGCTGTTCCACGGTGCCGGTTATATTGATATATTCGCGGCGTTTTTTTGTGTTAAAGGTGAGGTGCTCGGTAAGGGATTTCATGGCATTCTCCTCGCATGGCGAAATAGGCGCCATGCCTGTTTGAAAACTTTTTAGCATGGAATGATCATATCACGCAATTAAAAATATAACAGGCAGGTTAATTTTTACATTGGTTAAACCATTGAGACGTACATGCGGATAGATGAAAAAATGGCATGATGAAAATATTTTAATTGAATTCTGACCAATAATACAGACCATGGTTTTGATCTTGATACCCTTTCGGGGACTCCGACCTTTTCATCCGGTGGCATTAATGTGCTGCTATTACAATAAAATTACCGGCCGGCCTTGATTAATATTGACAAAAAAATGCCGGATAAAACGTAATAGTTGCTTTCAAAGAGGAGATTATTGTTGCGGACACAGGTTTTAGTAATCGGCGGCGGGGCTACGGGGACAGCGGTAGCACGCGATCTTGCCCTGCGCGGCGTGCAGTGCATCCTGGTGGAAAAAGGCGACCTGAACTCCGGCGCGTCGGGCGGCAATCACGGCCTTCTCCACAGCGGCGGAAGGTATGTCACCAATGACAAGGAGGCAGCCCGGGAATGCAAGCTGGAAGGCGACATCGTCAAGCGGCTGATGCCCCAGTGCGTTGAGGACACGGGGGGATTGTTTGTCGCCGTCCGTGGCGATGATGAGAAGTTCATTGCCGATTATCCCTCCCATTGCGCCGAGTGCGGGGTCCCCTGCGAGGCCATTTCGCCGCAGGAGGCCCGCGAACTCGAACCGACCCTCTCGGAAAACGTTATCGCCGCCTACAGGGTCGAGGACGCGTCGGTGGACCCGTTCAAGCTCACGCTCCTCAACATCAGCCAGGCCATATCCCTCGGATCGCGCCGTCTCCGCAGCACGAAAGTCATAGGATTCGATATACATAATAAGAAAATAGAGCGGGTGCTGGTAAGAAATGTCAATACCGGCAATGAATTCCACATAGAGGTCGAGCAGGTCGTGAACTGCGCCGGGGCCTGGGCGAACCAGATCACCGGGCTGGCCGGCATCGAGGTGCCCATCCAATATTCCAAGGGCACGCTCCTGGTCACGAATGACCGGATTAACTACCGCATCATTAACAGGCTCAGGAAGCCCTCCGACGCCGATATCCTGGTTCCCGGCGGCACCGTGTCCATCATCGGCACCACCTCGACCCCGGTCGAAGACCCCGATGACATTTATCCCACCGTTGAAGAAGTAGACCTTATCGTACGGGAAGGAGCGGTCATGGTGCCGGTGCTTGAACGGAGCCGCTTTGTCCGGGCATACTGCGGCGTGCGGCCCCTCTTCGGCAAGAGCGGCGGCAGCGACGGCAGGAATGTCAGCCGCGGATTCGCGCTCCTCGACCATTCAAAAGAAAATGTCGATAACCTGACGACCATAACCGGCGGCAAGCTCACGACCTTCCGGCTCATGGCCGAGAAGACCGTCGACCTGGTTTGCCGGAAGATGGGGGTCACGGCCCCCTGCCTGACCAGGACCGAGCCGCTGCCGACGACCACCGGCGGCCAGTGGACCGAACCGGGCATATCTCCCAAGAGATGGATGCGTTCCCATGAACCGGACGATATCATGATATGCGAATGCGAGATGGTCACCCGGAGGGCCATTGACGAGATCATCGAGTCGCTGAAAGGGCATAATGAAAAGCCGGGCCTGGTCGATATCTGCATGCGGACCCGCCTCGGCAGGGGAGCCTGCCAGGGCGCGTTCTGCGGCATGAGGGCCGCAGCCTACCTGTACGAGCGCGGCGAATTGACCGGGCGCGAGGGGATCGTCGATATCGGGAAGTTTTTCCAGGAGCGCTGGAAGGGCATACACTCAATCCTCTGGGGCGACCAGCTGATCCAGGCGGAGCTCATGGAATCAATCCACTGCGGGCTCTTCGACGAAGAGCTGTACACACCATCCAGATGAGGAGCGCTGACCGTCAATGACACTGCCGAAATCACATAATTACGATCCCACGCATGTCTTCGATGTCATGGTCATCGGCTCCGGGATCGCCGGGATGGCCGCCTCTCTGTTTGCCGTGAACCGGAAGCTCTCGACCGTGCAGGCGGGGAGCGTGGGGGGCACCCTCTTTACCAGCGGCCTCTTTGACCTTATCTCGGTATACCCTGTGGGCGAGAAAAAACTGTGGGAGAATCCCTGGGAGGCCCTGGACGCCATGCGCCGTGACGGATCGCGCCATCCCTACAACCGCATCAGCAAGGAGGACATACAGGTGTCCTTCGATGAAATGATATCCTTTCTCGGCGCTTCGGGCATGAAGCTGCGTTTCGATCAGAACCGCAATCTCAAGGTCATCACCTCGATGGGGACCATCAAATACACCTATTGCGTGCCCGATTCGATGTGGCCCGGCGTCGAGGCCTATGAGACGAAAGCGCCGTGCCTGATCGTCGATTTCAATGGGCTGAAAGAATTCAGCGCCCGACAGGTTGCCACGACCCTCAGGGAAGAGTGGCCGGCCCTGCGGTCGCTGCGCGTCGCCTTCCCCGGCATGGCGGGGCGCGACGAGGTCTTTGCCGCCCACCTGGCCCAGGCGCTGGAACTGTCCGAAACGCGGATTGCCCTTGCCCGGATGGTCAAGCCGGAGCTCGGGGACGCGCGTTTCGTGGGTCTCCCGGCCGTTCTCGGCATAAAAAGGACCCAGACCATCATCGCGCATCTCGGGAGGCTTCTCGGCGTCCCGGTCTTTGAAATACCCATGATGCCGGCGTCCGTCCCGGGCTTCAGGCTCAAGGAAATATTTGATTCGGAACTGCCCCAGAAGGGCCTTCTCCGCCTCATAGACAAGCGGGTCATGTCGGTCAATCGCGCTGAAAACGGGAATTTTCTTCTTAACATCGGCGGCAACAACGAATCGCAGGTAATCCAGGCCAGGTCCGTGATCCTGGCGACCGGAAGGTTCATGGGCAAGGGGCTTCTCTCCGACCGGCAGGGCATTTTCGAGCCGTTGTTCAACCTTCCGCTCCATCAGCCGGATAACAGGACCGCCTGGCACCATGAAAGGTTTCTGCATCCGGCAGGGCACCCGATCAACAGCGCCGGTGTCGATGTCGATGACAGTTTCCGGCCCGTCGACGCGGAAGGCAGGCCGATATACGACAACCTGTTCGCGGCGGGGACCATCCTTGCCCACCAGGACTGGATGAGGATGAAGTGCGGTTCCGGCCTTGCCATAGCCACCGCCTATGCGGCGGTCACCGCCTTCATCGAGAATTTCATGAAACAATCCACCAGGGAAAGCGCGTAATGATCAAGACTCTGCTCGAATCAACATTCCTTTTTGCGTGTCTGTACATGGCCCTCGGCATCTGCGCCCTCGGCATCCTGATACGCATCGCGCGCTGGTTTGCCGCCGATATCGGGCCGCGGTCGGCGGTGATCCCGGTATGGATGAGGGTTGCCGCCGCGACAAAAGGATTTGTCGCAACGGTATTCAGCCTCCGGTTCTTCCTCTTCTTCAAGGTGCTTGTCTTGGATGTCATGCTCCAGGCCCGGATAATCAAGACCGACCTGTCGCGTTGGATCATGCACATATTCATATTCTTCGGCTTCATGCTGCTGCTCCTCATGCACGCACTGGACGAGCTGGTCACGAAAAAAGTGTTCCCCGAGTACTATTCGACCCTGGCCCCGTTTCAGCAGCTGCGGAACGTGTTCGGCCTCATGGTCATCGTCGGCGTCGCCATGGCGATATACCGCCGCGTGCGGCAACGGGGCCCCATGCTCATCACCAGATATGCCGACCGGTACGCGGTCATCATACTCGCGGTGATCATGATCAGCGGGTTCCTGGTCGAGGCATCGAAGATCACCTCGGAGAGCGTTTTCAACCGGATGATGAAGGATTTTTCCTCCGCCGGCGGCCCCGCCGACGAGGACGCCATCAAGGCCTTCTGGTCCGGCGAGTACGGCACGGTGTTCGCCGACTTCAAGACGCCGGTAACGCCGGAGCTGATCGCGAGGGGAAAACAGCTCAACGATGAAAGCTGCGGCTCCTGCCACGCGCCGACAAAAACGGCCTTCATTTCCTTTCCCTTGGCCAGGGCGCTCCGTCCCGCCGCGGTGCCCATGGACCGGATACAGGCCGATGTCATTTTATACTATGTCCATGTCCTGGCCTGCTTCGCCGGCCTTGCCTATCTGCCCTTCAGCAAGTTTTTCCATATCATAACCGATCCCCTGACCATGATCGTGAACGGCATGTCCGACAAGAAGAAGGTGAACCAGGCCGGCGCCATGCCCCGGAGGGCCATGGAGCTTGACGCCTGCACCAATTGCGGTACCTGCAGCCGCTACTGTTCCGTTGCGCCGGTGTTTCGGATGACCGGCAACGAGACGATATTGCCGTCGCACAAGATCCGCACCATCAGGTCCCTCAGCTCCGGTAAAAAGACCGGGGCCGATGAACTGCGGAAGATCTCTGAAGGGGCCTTTATCTGCACGTCGTGCTACCGGTGCACCGAGGTGTGCCCGACCGGCATCAACCTCCAGGACCAGTGGTTCGCATCGAAGGAACTCCTGGCCGAGAAGGGGTACCCGCTTCCCCACGTGTGGATGAAGCAGTTCAACGCTTCGGAATGGTCCGACCGGATCAGGGCGGGGGAGGCCACCCGGGAGAAGGACGTTGACACCATCAAGGGCCGCTATTATAATCTCACAGCCGATTCCGACGTGTTCGCCCCCTGCATACAGTGCCAGACCTGCACCAACGTGTGCCCGGTCGTTGCGGCCCAGACTGACAGGAAGGACGCCGTGGATATAACGCCGCAGAAGATCATGAACCTGCTCCGGCTGGGGCTCAATGACCTCGCCATGGGATCGCGGATGGTCTGGGACTGCACCACCTGCTACCAGTGCCAGGAACACTGTCCCCAGGGCATACAGGTTACCGATATAATTTACGAGCTGAAAAACAAGGCCTACGGACATTTCAAGAACATAGACAGAACGGCCGGCAACGATTCTTAAGAAGGAGCCTCCTGATCGGTCAGATGACCGGAGGAGCGGTACCATCAGGATACGGGACATATGAAATTCGCGTTTTTTAAAGGGTGCAAGATACCGTACTACCTCGGGCAGTACGAGACTTCAACGAGGGCGGTGCTCAAGCCCTTCGGGGTCCGCCTTGTGGACCTGGAATTCAATTGTTGCGGCTATCCGAACCGGGACCTCTATTTTGAGTCCTTCGTGCTTTCCGCTGCGCGCAACCTGGCCCTCGCCGAGAAGAAAAAGCTCGATATCGTAACGCCCTGCAAGTGCTGCTACGGCAGCCTCAAGCACGCCGTGCATTACCTCCATGAAAACGAAAAGCTGCGCAGGGACGTCAATGCGGTGCTGGCCGGGGAAGGGCTTTCCTGGAAGGGAACGATACAAGTGCACCACCTCCTCACGGTGCTCTGCGATGACATCGGCCTTCCGGCGATATATGCGAGCATCGTCAGGCCCCTGGGCGGGCTCACTGTCGCCGCGCACTACGGCTGTCATGCCCTCAGGCCCAGCAACGTGGTCCACTTTGACGATCCCCTGGCGCCGTCAATCTTCGAGGACCTCATCGCCGCGACCGGGGCAAAGACCGTTGACTGGCCCCGCCGTCTCGACTGCTGCGGCAACCCGCTGCTCGGAAAGAATAACGCCCTCTCGCTGTCCCTCATGCGGACAAAAACTTCAGACGCCGCCGAGTCCGGGGCGGACTGCATCTGCACGGCCTGCACATACTGCCAGATACAGTTTGACGCGGTTCAGAGCGCGGAAACCCCCGAGGACCAGCGCGAATCGATGGTCCCCGCGATCCTCTATACCCAGCTCCTCGGCCTGAGCATGGGACTGTCTGAGAGGTCCCTCGGCATCAGCAGGAACGCGCTCTCCATAGAAAAGCTGGGGCCTGCGTGGAAACTGCTCCCCGGGGCCTTCTGACGGCACTGCGGTATTAATCAATGCATCCCCGGCTTTGGCTTGCCGGGATCGGCGGGCGAAGAAGGTTCTTTTTTGTCCAGGATGCGTTCGAGTTCTTTTTTGTCAAAATGATACTGTCTCGAGCAAAAGGTGCAGGTAACCTCTGCGCCGCCGTCCTTGTCGATCATCTCCCTCAGGTCTTCGCGGCGGAGGCTTGTGAGCATGCTCCGTATGGCCCTCCGGTCGCACCGGCAGGAGGCCCGGATCGGCCGCGAATCGAGCACCGTCACCGCTTTATTATTGAAGAGCCCCTTTACAACGTCCACTATATCCGCGCCTTCCTTCAGGCTATCGCCCAGGGACATGTTCATAGAAGATATGTTCTCTTCGACCCCGGCGATGGCTTCTTCAGGCGTCTCGGGAAATGTCTGGATGAGGATGCCGCCGGAGGACAGTATGGACCCGTCCTGGCCGAGCGTCAGGCCGATGATGACAGCCGAGGGTATCTGCTCCGATACCGTCAGGTAATAAGCGATATCCCCGGCCACTTCGCCGACGCGAAGGGGTATGACGCTCGTATAGGGCTCCTTCATGCCTATGTCCCTGCGGACCGTAAGGAACCCCGCGCCGATCGTTTTCGAGAAGCTGAGGGCCCCGATATCTTCGGCAAGGTCCGGCTGCGGGTTGGCGGCGTAGCCCCGGATGTTGCCGCGGGCGTCGGCCTGGGCGTGGATTTCCCGTATGGGTCCGCTCCCTTCGATCTTGACCAGCAGGCTCTGCTCGGAATCGGGTTTCAGCATGGCGCTCAGGAGCGCGGCTGCGGTGATGGTCCTGCCGAGGGCGACCGTGGCGTTGGGAGTGGTATTGTGAAGGGACGTGATTTCCCTGGCGACATTCAGCGATATCACGGTGTAGGCCCGGAGATTGAGTGGTTCGCAGATGAGTCTTGTCAAACGGTCTTCTGCCATGTTATTTTTCCCCGAGACGTCTGCAACCCTTGTCGGGGTTGGAGCACGAAGCGCCGCACCGTTCCTCTTCGGTCTGGCAGCAGGTTTCTATAACCCCCTCCCATTTTCTGCCGGTAAGAGAATAACCGCAATATCCCTGTACAATGCATTCATAAACGGCTCGGACCTTTGCCGAACGCGGCGGCGCGCCGGGTATTTTCCTGTTTTCGTCGATGACGAACATGACCTGCACCGTGAAGGGCGCCTTTTTGCCGAAGTTCTCCATCGGATGCCTTTTCACGATGTTGAATTTTTCAATGGCAACGTTGTTCTTCTTCAGCCCATATTCCCTTTCAAGGGCCTCCCTGAGTATCCCGGCGGCGTCCGCGTCCTGCAGAGCCGGAATGGTGCTCGCCGTTCCCAGGTCGCGGCACATGGTGCCGATATGGCAGTCGGCGATTTCCTTCCCCCTGTATATGCAGCTGCTCCTCAGCTGCTCCCATCTGCCGTTCTGGTGCGCCAGGGTGGAGGTTATCAGGCATTCGTAATCCGTCACCGTGTTGTAGATATCATTGGTAAGGGCCGCCGATATTTTTGACGTAATGCGGTACTCGGGGACGCAAAGCCTCCACACGGCTTTTTTCCCCAGGATGGTTATCTCCCGGACGTGGAGCCCCGGATATCCGTTAACGAGGGCGTCGGCGATAACTTTTTTCGCGGCCGTGTTGTCAAGGGCGGGGTGCTTTTTTTTGGTCCGGGTGATCTGGGTTGAAGCCACCTGCATGATATCCAGGAATATCCATTCGGTTTCGAGCCGGTAAAAATACACTTCCCATATGTCGCGCATGGTAATGCCGCAATCGGTCAGTTTCACGGTCACGGCGACGCGGTGAGCCTGTGCGGGGACCTTCTGGGCGCCCCGTGTCTCAGTGTATTTTCTTATTGTTCCGGTATGGAGCACCTTTATTTTTTTGCTCCCCGGAGGGTCCTGGTATACCGCGTTGAATTCCCTGATTACGCGCTCCCGGGGGATAGCGTCCGTTGCTGTCGCGGCTTTCGTTTTTGCCTTCGCACCGGCTGGCTTTTGAGGATCTCCGTAAGATCCGACCGCGGCAATGCTGACGGAGATGAGCAGTAACGCAAGGGCCGTTGCGGCCCGTTCCAGTTGTGATGACATCCATGCCTCCATGGGGCGCCCGGTGCGGCGCCGCTAGTCCATTATCTGAATATCCGGTACGGGGCCTACGCTGTACCGGACCCCCTTCAGGTTAAATCGTTTTTGTATGAAATCGATGTTCTCTTTTCCGCTGCCGACGTATTCCCCGGTATTTGTATCCGGCAGTACCAGGCGGAGGTTTTCCGCAGGTTTACCGCCGTTACCATGGAGGTGCCGGTCTATCCGGGCCGTCATCATTTCCCTCCGGTGCCTGGCCTTGACCAGAAAGCCGAATGAAGGATGGTAGGGCCCCGCCACCACGCTGGCGAGCCGTCCGGGCGGAAGAGGGTGAAGTCCCATGCGGATCACCGGGATGGACCTCGAAAGGAAGATGCGATAGAGGTCCTTGCAGAGCTCCACGGCGTCCTCCAGGGACAGGGGAACGTAATCTCCGGCGGTGAAGACCTCTTCAAGGGGGGTGCCTTTGAGAACAACGGCCGGGTAGAGACGGACCGCTGACGGTCCCATCCCCGCGGCAATCTGTGCCGATCGCAGGGCGGATGCCCTGGTCTCACCCGGCAGTCCCGGCATCAATTGGATGACGAAGTCAAAGCCGTGCCTGGTGACGCGCTCGACGGCATGGACGACGTCGCGGACATCGTGCCCCCTGTTTGACTTTAACAGCACGGCGTCATCAAGGGACTGAACGCCGATCTCGATGGCAGTCACGCCGTATTTTTTAAGGAGGACGAGGGATTCGTCGGATATATAATCGGGCCTTGTGGAGAGACGTATTCCGTGGATTGTCCTATCTTCAAGGTGGCGATGGGCCCGTGCCAGGTATGATTCCTGGATATCTTTCCTGATGCCGGTGAAGCTGCCGCCGAAAAAGGCGAGTTCGATGCGGCTGGCGCTGTTGCGGCCCTGCGGCAGGTAGCGCCGCACCATTTCGTCAACCAGTTCCGGCCCGGGCATAACAGCGGCCGGGGTCGTGCTCCACTGGTCGCAGAAGCTGCACCGGTGGGCGCAGCCCAGGTGGGGAACGAAAACCGGTATTGTTATGTGCTGTTTCGCCATCGTTTTGTATGGTTAAAAAAAGATTATTGGATTTCAAGGACTTTTTTGATGTAACCCCGATGAAAAAAAGCGCACCGGGATTATTTTACACGCCATGGCGGTTTTGTATGCCGAAAAAATTATTGACATAAGCTCGCCATAAATTTTAATGCCTCAAAATCAGGGTCACTGACCGATAGCAGCCCAACAGGAGAGATGAGTATGCCGACGTATGAATATGAATGCCTGGAATGCAAAAACAGGTTTGATGTGTTCCAGTCGATGAATGACGCGCCCGTCGCGAATTGCGTGAAATGCGGCGGAAAGGTCCGTAAACTGTTCAATACCGCGGGCATTATTTTCAAGGGATCCGGCTTCTACGTCAATGACTACAAAAAGAACGGAGACGGCAAAAAGGATTTCGGCAAGGGAAACGGTTCAGAAAAAAATTCAACCACCGCCGCCGATTCCTGCCCGGCCGGGTGCGCCGGCGGCGCAGCGGAGTGATATTCCTTCCGCTCCCCGCGGCTGATTGAACAACTGCATGATTCCGATGAAGAGCCCCCTTGGGAGGGGGCTCTTTTTTATTTCCTTGACTTTGTTTTTTTCAGCATCTGGGCCTTTTTCTGGGAATGGATCGACATGAGGTATTTCTCGATGCTGAGTATCGCCTGGCCGGATATTTTCTCGTCCTTTATCTTTTCCCCCGCAAGGGAATCGGTGAATTCCCGGATCGTTTCAGGAGACTGTATCACCTCAGGATTCACCATGAGATACTCCATGTCCGGGATGAGGTAGAGCTGGCTTCGGTTGGGATAGAGCACTTTCCGGGCGTTATAGATGGGTATGACAATCTTCAGGTTGAGTCTCCTGATGTCATTGATAATCATCTCGATGTCGGACTCGTTCGCCGGCAGGAGGTCAATATAGTTGGAGAGGACGATTAACCTGGCACTGCTGTTCTTGATCTTGTAGATGATGCTCTTTGCCTCGCCGGTCGCCGCCGGACGATACAGCTCCGGCTGGTCATAGTCGCTTTCCCGTTCAAATGATCCGGGTGCCGCGGGCTCTTCCTTTTTCGGGGCGAAGAGTGACCTGAAAAAATCAGATATGGCTTCAAGAATTGACCTGCGTTTGCGGGCCTCCCGCTCCTCCCGCTCGATGGCGGTTTCCTTCGAGAAGCTGTTCTGATAGTTGTCGTATTCCTCTATTATCTGGTGCATCTTCTGTATGCGTTCCGCTGATTCGAGTATGCCCTTAGATCTCTCTTCCGAGAGGAGCAGGTTTTTGCCCGCGTTGCAGAGAAGATGCATTTCATCGAATATCTTTTCCCTTTCAGAGTGGCTCTTTTCCAGAAGATCGTCCTGCTTGTACATTATCAGATCATGAAGCTCGGAAAGCCTCGGGAGCAGGAACGTCCCGTCGATGATGTAGTGGATGTTGTCCTCGTCCCTGAACGAAAGGATTTTCTGCTGCGCTCCGTTTTCATGGACCCAGTCGAGAAGCCGGTCTTCGGGGAGCTGGTTAAACACCGAGGATATCGCCGCTGCCGAGCATATCCTGTTTTCCCTGATGTACGCGACGATATCGGTGCCGGCGGTTATGATGGGGTCTATCACCGATTCAACCTTGAGGATGCACGACCGGAGGGAATTGAAATTTTTCACCTCCGTGAGCTCGTTGTCCGAAAGGGACAGGTACAGGTCCTGGAGGAGTATGTTCAGCAGGTAATCGAGCTTGGTGTCGGTGTAGTCGCTGAATTCGGTGTTGAGTATGCCGAAGTTCTTCAGGCGCCGCAGTATCGGCGCGGAGTGGTTCATGATCACCTTGTTTATCTTTTCGAGGGTGAGGGTCTTTCTCACGGCGTCATAGTTGTCATGGTGAAAGCAGTAATCTTCGGCGATTTCCATGTTCTGCCTGTTCATGGAATAATTCTTATAGGTAAAAACGCTTTTGCCGAGTTCCATCTTGATGACCTGGGAGAGAAGGGCCCTCTCCTTGGTTTTTTTCAGGAGCTTCGTCAGGTTAAAGAGGCGGAACTGGCTGATGAGGCTCAGGAAGTTGTCGCAGGAAACCCGGTTCCGTTCGGACTGGATCCTGTTGAAGTCGTCGTTGCTCATGAGGACGGTGAATTCACGGTTTTCATTGATCGTCAGCTTTTTCGAATCCGGGTCGACCAAAAAGGAGAACGTTATGATCATGCGGATCTCGTCGGGATAATTCTTCAGGAGGATGTCGATGAGGTTCAGTATCAGCTTGTTGCGCGCTATGGTGAAGGGAATCTTGATGTTGCGCGATGTTTTCAGGTCTTCTATGGTGATCAGGTGCCCGATGCCGGTGTTCAAAACATTGTTCTGAAACACCATTATTTCGTTCAGAACCTCGTAGATGTGCGGTTCGCGCGCTATATGCGAATGAAGAAAAGGGAATCGTTTGTCCTGAATATTCTCTTTTGCCATAATATGAATTCACGGGGTGCTAAGCACCGGGGAGACCTTAACAGATCGCTGATATCCCGTTTTTTCCGGCTCCATCATGGGAAAACGTCGATACCTCCCGGTATCGAATCATTCCCCGGCGTTTGCCGGGCTATCCAGAAAAAATGGCGATACAATAATAATTGAAATAGGTGAATAAAATTTGTCAATACTTTTAATAAACTTATGACCCGCGAATCATCGGCACAAACCGGACATAGGTTATGGTGCGCCTTGTTATCCTGCCGTTTTGTTTTGTTATTTTCACGAGTTCCTGCGAAAAGTCGCCCTCGGGAGCCACCAGTATGCCGCCTTCGGCAAGCTGGTCTACGAGGGTCTGCGGTATTTTGGGGGGCGAGGCAGTGAGGATTATGACGTCGAAGGGCGCTTCGTCGGGCCACCCGAGATACCCGTCTCCGATGCGTACCTGCACGTTGTTATAGCCCAGATCGGCGAGCTTCTGCCGGGCGTTCTTTCCGAGAGGTTCCACGATTTCTATGCTGTATACTTCACCGGCGAGCAGGGAGAGTACGGCGGCCTGATACCCTGATCCGGTCCCGATCTCGAGGACCTTCTCCGTGCCGCTCAGCTCGCAGAGTTCGGTCATGAGAGCGACAATGTAGGGCTGGGAGATGGTCTGGCCGTGACCGATGGGGAGCGGGTGGTCCTCGTAAGCGCTGGAGATGTGGGAGCCAGGAACGAATTTGTGGCGTTCCACCTTCCGCATGGCATCGAGGACTCCCTTGTCGCTGACGCCCCGGGCCTCGATCTGGTTTTTTACCATGAGATCACGAAGTTTTTCCATGGACATCTCTCCTTCACTGCGGCAGGCGGCCGGTAGCGCCATTATGATAGCCGTACAATATATGATGATTCGCGTCATGGCGGTTTTCTCGTTGATTAATGAGCTTTATCGAATAATCACTGAAAATAATTATTGAAATATTTGCCGATTTGTATGACCGTATTATATTAACAGGCACCGGAAAAATTGTCCCCTGCGCCGGAATGTGTCAATGGCCGGGACAGGATTGCCGGCTACATTAAAATGTAGTAAAGAATGTCATATATTTCAAGAAATAATTTTTGCCTGAATCCCGGTAACCTGTCATAAAAATTGCTTTCTAAAACTTATTGATTGCAATTATAGACATCTTGATGCGAAGTGTTGCCGGCCGTGTTAATGGGATGCATGGTTCGGGGAAGCCCGATGATTCTTCAACATCTTGCTGGCGAGGAGTTTCACGGTGGCTCAAAAATCGGCGAAAAAAACAACACGGAAAAAGTCGGCTGCGAAGCCGAGGTCAAAGAAGGCCGCTGCTCCAGCGACGGTCGTTGCTCAGCGGAAGACGGAGAAGGGAAGAAACCCCCTCTATGTTCTGATCATCATGGGACTGGTGACGGCGATAGCCCTCATGGTAAACCGCTACGGCGTACGCGATGGAGTCGAGCGGGGCGAGCTGAAAAAGAAACCCGACACCGCGAATGACGAACCGTCAGGAAAAAACAAAGAATCAGCGGACGACCGCGATCTCAAAGGATTAAAAAAGGAAAAAGCCGAAAAAGCGGAGAAGAAAAACAAAACAGGAAAGGCTGATAAGAGAGAAAAGGATGACCATCCGGCCAAGAAGGAGGCCGCGGAACGGCCCGGTACCGGCGAGGTTAAGGTCTACTTCGTCAAGTTCGACGAGAAATCCGAGAGGATGTATCTTGCTCCTGTCGCGAGGAATATTCCCCGGGGAGCCCTCCTGGAAAACACCATGAAAGAGCTGATAAAGGGCCCGACGCCGGCTGAAAAGAGGAAAGGGCACCTGACCGCCGTTCCGTCCGGTCTCAGGGTGAACAGCATCAGGATCAAAAACCGCTCGGCGGAAATCGATTTCAACGGCGCCATCGAACAGGGCGCCAGCGGAAGCATTCTGATAAACCGCATAGACCAGATCGTGTACACGGCGACCCAGTTTCCGAATATCAACAGCGTCATTATCAAGATCAACGGAAAACAGAAACAGACCCTCGGGACCGATGGGCTTTCCATTGGCGGGCCCCTGCACCGGAGATAGCGATGGACATCCTTGAAATCGAAATCAAGGCGTATTGCGACGACCATGACGCGGTAGTTGAGAAGGCGGTGATTCTCGGCGCACGTCACGGGGGCGCCATACGCGAAAGGGACCTCTATTTCAACCATCCTGCGCGGGACTTCAGGAAGACTGACGAGGCCCTGCGCCTCAGGCAGGTCGACAGGGATGTTGTATTGACCTACAAGGGGCCCAAGCTCGGTACCGGGACGAAAACGCGCCGTGAAGTTGAGGTCGCGGTGGATGGTTTCGAGAAGACCCTTGAAATACTGAAACTCCTCGGTTTCCTCCCGTCAGGGACCGTGGAAAAGGAGCGGGACATCTACAGGCTCGGCGACATTGAGATATGCGTTGACAGGGTCGAGGGAGTCGGTAATTTTGTTGAACTTGAATTGAAGGGCACGGACCGGGAGCGCGTTGAGAAGGAACTGTTCAGCCTTGCCGGTGAGCTGGGATTGAGCCGTTTTGAAACGAAGTCATATCTTGAATTGAAATACCTGGGGCCTGGCAAATAAATCGGACAACCGGCCCGATTCCGTCTTCCGGCGAAACGGAGCACATTATGATGCATCGAGGGACATGATGTTTCACCGCAATCAGTCAAAGGAACTGGAAACCATCCGGGAAGAGCTGTCGGCAATGGAAAACAAAAACAGGCAGCTGCGGACCCTGATCGAAATCAACACCTATATAGCCAACTCCCTGGAAAAGGAGGAGGTCCTCAAGCGTATACTGAACCAGACGAAGATCCTCCTGAATTGCGAATCCAGCAGCATACTCCTGGTGGACCGCGGTTTGAAGCAGCTCAATTTCGCCGTTCTCAGCAAGGACGAGGAGGGCGACATTTTAAAGAACGCGAGCCTGCGCATGGGCGAAGGGATAGCCGGCACGGTGTGGCAGAACGGCATTCCGATACTCATCAATGACGCCCAGAACGACCCCCGCTTTTCTGACAGGGCGGACAAAATGGCCAAGACGACCACGCGGTCCATCATCGCGGTCCCCCTGACGGTCAACGGGGAAATCATCGGCGTCATCGAGGCGATCAACAAGCTGGACGGCGGCTTTTCCATCTTCGACATGCAGGTACTCCAGTTCGTGTCGACCCAGTCCGCCATCGCGATCAATAACGCGGACCTGTACAACAAGGCGATCCGGGACGGCATGACGAAACTCTATATCGGCAAGTATTTCCGCGAGCGGCTCCAGGAGGAATGGAACCGCACCAGAAGGAAAAACCACAATCTTTCGGTCGTTATCTTCGACATCGACAACTTCAAGGGCATCAACGACACCTACGGGCACCAGGCCGGCGACCGGGCCATCAAGGAGGTCGCCCAGGTGCTGCTGAACAACTGCCGCAACATAGACATCCCCTGCCGTTACGGCGGCGAGGAGTACACGGTGATACTGCCGGAGACGGGCCGCGAGGAGGCCTTCGTTTTCGCGGAGAGGATCCGGTCCGTCGTGGAGAGCCTCAGGCTCGAATACGATGACGTTACGATACGCTTCAGCATTTCCGGTGGGATAGCCACGGTCCCGGAAGTGGAGGCCCATGATCCGAGCGATCTTATCGAGATGGCTGACATGGCCCTCTATCATTCAAAGAAACAGGGAAGAAACAGAATATCCTTCTATGATCCGAAGGTGATGGCGAAATCCGGCGGGAGCTGAGGGTCTAGCGGAGCTGGTAGCCGTTCTTGTTGAGGATGTCGATGGTGTCTTTCTGCAACTTTTCTATTTCTTCCGGCGTCAGGGTCCGATCCCCGGCCGCGAAGACCGCCTTGATGGATACGGACTTTTTGCCTTCCGGAATCGGCGAACCTTCATAAATTGACACCACGTCAACGCTCTGGATGAGATCGCGGTTGCTCTTTTCTATGAGCGCGCAGAGGTCCCTGGCGTAGACCCTGCGGTCCGCAAGGACGCTCACTTCGAAGGGTACTTCAGGGTATTTCCGGAGCTCCCTGAAGGCGGTGTCCCTGCGCTGTGCATTGAAGAGGGCATTGATGTCCATGTCGAACATGGCGGCCGTGCCGGTTATGTCGAAGGCTGCTGCCGCATCGGGGTGCAGCTCGAATATAAAGCCGGCCGGGTCCTTCCCGACCGTGACGGTCATGGACCTGCCGGGATGGGCATAGGGCGGAAGCTCCGCGGTCTCGGGGAGGAGCCTATACCCGGACACCTGGAGCTTCTCCATAAGGCCGGTCGCCGCACGCTTTGCTTCATAGAAGAGGGGCGTGTCGCTTTTCTTTCTGAAAATGGCGCCGGTGACCATGGTTCTTTCAATGGCAAGGTCGCCGGATTTCCTGCTGTTCTTGAGGTACACGCGGCCGAGTTCGTAGATCAGAAAATCATCGGAATACCGGGAGTTGAGCTTGATGGTGTTCACCATGTTGGGAACGAGGCTCCTCCGGAGGCGGTCCTGTTCGTTTGAGAGTGGGTTGCTCAGGCGGAGCTCAAGGTCTTGGTTGACTTTGAGCCTGTTAAGGGTGTCCTCGCCGATGAAGGAATAGCCGCTGACCTCGATCATGTTGTGATGGGTCGAGAGGATGTTTTTCACCTTCCGCTCGAAGAGTCGGAAGCCGTTCTTGCGCGGCGGTTCACAGGTAACCATGGGGGCGGTCGGCCTGATATTATCGTACCCGTAGATCCTGCCGACTTCCTCGACGATGTCCTCCGGTATCGATATGTCCTTGGTGGCGCGGTAATTGGGCACGTCAATACAAAGCTTCGAGCCGTCGACCTTCAGCTTGAAGTCGAGGGAGGTGAGGATTTGCATGATCCGCGTATCGTCGATCTCCTGTCCCAGGCGCCGGCGGATGAAGTCGGTGGACGTCTCGACGGTTACCGGTTTCTGCTTCACCGGGTAGGAGTCTATGATTTCCGAGGCGGCCTCCGCCCCGGGGATTATTTTCCTGATAAGTTCATAGCAGCGCAGCAGCGCCGGTATGGTGAGTTCCGGGGAGAGCGATTTTTCAAACCGGATTGCCGCTTCCGTCCGGTGGGCGTAGCGGTTCGCTGTTTTGCGGATATTGACCGGGTTGAAACTTGCGGCCTCCAGGACGATTTCAGTCGTGCCGTCCTCTATTTCGCTGTTGCCGCCGCCCATGACGCCGGCCAGGGCGATGGGTCCCTTAGCGTCGGCGATGACGATGTCCTCGGGCATAAGCTCGAAGGTCTGCCCGTCAAGGGTCATGAGGGGCTCCCGGTCCTTTGCCAGGCGGACGAAAATGGTATTGCCATTGAGCTTTTTTCGGTCGAAGGCGTGCATGGGCTCGCCGATCTCGGCCATGACGTAGTTGGTGATGTCGACGATGTTGTTAATGGGACGCATCCCGATCGCTTCAACGGCGGCCTTCAGCCACTCGGGCGATTCCGCTATCTTGATGCCCGTCACCACCAGGCCGCTGTACCGCGGTGAAGCCTCGGGGTCGAGTGTCTTGACCTGTAATTCCTCCCTGTTCTTGAGGGTATCAAGGAGGGAGTAATCGATGACGCTTTTAAAGGGCCTGTTGTAGAGCGCGGCGATCTCCCGGGCAAAACCCTCGTGGCTCCACAGGTCCGGCCGGTGGGTTATGGACTTGTTGTCGATCTCGAAGCGCACGTCCATCCGGTGCGGGTAAAGCTCGCTCAATGACGCGCCGGGCTTCGTGTCGGGCGGCAAGATCATGATGCCGGAATGGTCGTCGCTCAGGCCCAGCTCCCGCTCGGAACAGAGCATTCCCTCGGACTCCTCGCCGCGGATCTTGGTTTTCTTGATGGTTCCCTCGGCGAACACGGTGCCCACCGTCGCAAGGGGAACGATGTCTCCCTTCCGGTGGTTGGGGGCGCCGCACACGACATGGTATTTTTTACCGCCCGCATCGAGGTCTACCAGGGTAAGCTTGTCCGCGTTGGGATGGGGCTTTACGTCCAGTATCTTGGCCGCGTATATCGTCTTGAAATGTCTGTTGACATGCTCGATCGAATCTATTTCGGCGCTGGACATGGTGATGCGGAGGGCCATTTCCTCAGGGGAAATGTCGCTCGTGTCCACCATCTGGTTCAGTATGTTCAGTGAAAGCCACATGCGCGAGCTCCGTTAAAACTGCTTCAGGAAGCGGATATCGCCGCTCAGGAAGTGCCGTATATCGTTAATGCCGTATTTCATCATGACGAGCCTGTTCAGCCCCAGGCCGAAGGCGAAGCCGGACCACTGTTTCGGGTCGATGCCGCCCATGCTGAGCACGTTGGGGTGCACCAGCCCGCAGGGCAGTAGCTCCACCCATCCCGACTGCTTGCACACGCTGCACCCCCTGCCGTCGCAGATGAGGCAGTTAATATCGAGCTCGAAGCCTGGCTCGACAAAGGGGAAGTATCCCGGCCTGAGCCGCACCGTCACCTCGCGGTGGAATATTTCGCTGAGGAGCTTTTTCATGACGTAGATGAGGTGCGCCACGGTGATTTCCCGATCCACCATCATCCCCTCGACCTGGTAAAAGGTGTTCTCGTGGGAAGCGTCGGTGCTTTCGTAACGGAAAACCCTGCCGGGGCCCACTATCTTGAACGGAGGCTTTACCTTCTCCAGGGCCCGTATCTGAATGGCGGAGGTGTGGGTCCGTAAAAGATTTCCGTCCTCGGTCCAGAAAGTGTCCTGCATGTCCCTGGCGGGGTGGTGCTTGGGAATATTCAGTGCTTCGAAGTTATAATAATCGGTCTCGACTTCGGGACCGTCCTGTATTTCAAATCCCATGGAGGTGAAGATGTCTTCTATTTCGTACTGTATCTGGGATATGGGGTGCAGCCTTCCAAGCCTCTCGCGCTCGGTGGCGGTGGCGTTGTCTAGGGTGACATCTATCCATTGCTTTTGTATCTTCTCTTCGGCGCCTGACCGGGCCAGTTCCGCCGTCCTGGCTTCCAGGGCCGTTTCGATTTCGCTTTTATACTGGTTGGAGAGCTTTCCTATGGCGGCGCGTTCGGCAGGCTGAAGGTTTCCGACGGAGCGGAGTATCTGGGTGAGGGCGCCTTTCCTGCCGAGGTACTTGATGCGCAGTTCCTCGATTGATTCAACGCTTTCCGCTCCGGCGATGGCCGCGAGGGCTTCGCTCCGTAATGTGCCCAGTTCCTGTTCCATGTGATCGTTCCCGGCGGTCTCGACCGCGCTATGACCAATAGGGTCAAGGACCGGTAAAAGTCAAGAACAATGTGGCGATTTTTTTGCGTTGCTCAACAGCAGAAGTTTTATCAAGGGGCGTGGCTATCCCAGCGAGCAGACGACGGGGATGTCGCCGATTCCGCCGAGTCCACATGGATGTTATGCGAGGCGGACGAGCGGGATAGCCCGACCCTAAAGTTATACTGCTGTTCTGCTCAGCCGTTCAACGCGTTGATGGCTATCTTCGCGGCGCCGAATGAGGGGACCTTGACGGGGTCTTCCACGGGAATGATGGCGCATTTTCCCTTGAAGCCCTTGAGGACGCGGTCGTTCACGACCTGCTTCGCCACCGGCAGGATGAATTTGTGCGCGCGGGAAGCGCCGCCTCCTATGAGGACGGCCTCGGGGTTGATGAGATTGATCAGGTTGGCAAGACCGAAGCCGACGTAGGTCGCGTATTCTTCGAGAATCTTAAGGGCCGTCTCGTCTTTTTTTACGGCCTCTTCGTGGACGATCAGCGCGGACAGCTCTTCCGTTTCGAGGCGCGGATTGATCGAGGACTGCCTGTTCTTCTTGAGGTGCGCGCGGGCCAGTTCCACCATGGCCGGCGCTGACGCGTACCGCTCCCAGCACCCGCGGCTGCCGCAGGGGCATTCCCTGCCGTTGTAATCGATCGACATGTGCCCCACTTCCATGGCGTTGCCCGCCTGGCCGGTATAGATCCTGTTGTCGATGACCGCGCCGCCGCCGATGCCGGTGCCCAGGGTTATCATGAGCCAGGTGCGGTACTTGCTTACGTTTTCCTTCCACCACGCCCCGATGAGGGCCACCGTTGCGTCGTTTTCCAGAAATACCCGGGAGCCGGTAAGGGACTCTATGTTCTTCACGATGGGGTGGTTGTTGAATCCAGGGATGTTGGGCGCCTTTACGATCAGCCCCTTTTCCTTGTCAATGGGGCCGGGGGAGCCGATGCCGATGGCCTTGATGTCTATCTTTGACACGGACGCGGACGTTGCGAGATTTTCAATAAGTTTAATAATGCTGTCATCAATCTCTTTTGCCGTTTTCAGCGTCTCCGTTTCCCTGAAGCTCAGCTCCTTGCCTGACCGGTCGGTGAGGATGCCCTTTATTCTTGTGCCGCCTATATCGATGCCAACAAACATGCCTGTGACTCTCCGGTAGTAATCTGCTGCGTCAGTATCCAGCCTTTCCTATCCATAGTCACATGAAAAAATGGATGTCAATCAGTAAAAAACAAATTTAGAATATTGTACCGTCCCCCGTCCCCCGTAGGGGGCATGCATCAATAATTAATAATGGTAACAATTGCCTTGTATTGTTATTGAGTCTTTCAGGGCAGATGGGGTGAGAAATCTTTCCGCTAAATGACAATTCAAAAGTTTGCCTCGTTTTCCTACACACCCCTTCAGGGGGTCGGGGGGGTGTATATCTCGCGGAATTTTTCAGACAGATAGTTCATGAATGGCCGCACCTGGACTTCGCCGCCGGTGATTTCCTTCACCAGTTCGGCAAAGGTGTAGCGCGAGCCATGGCGGTGGACCCTGTCTCGGAGCCATGCCAGCAGGGTGCGCATGTTCCCCTGTTCGATCTCGTCCGGGATCGACGGGTGGTCCTCCAGCGCCTTGTTGTAAAGCTGAGCGGACAGGAGGTTCCCGATGGTGTACGTCGGAAAGTAGCCGAAGGAACCGTGGGCCCAGTGGATGTCCTGGAGACAGCCACGGGCGTCGTCAGGGGGCGTGATCCCGAGGTACTCGCGGTATTTTTCGTTCCAGACTGGCGGTATGTCCTTGGTTTCCAGGGACCCCCCGATGAGCTCCTTCTCGATTTCGAACCTGATGAATATATGCAGATTGTAGGTGAGCTCGTCCGATTCCACGCGGATCAGACCCGGCTTTGACTTGTTGACGGCGCGGTAAAACTGCTCGGGGCTTATGCCGTCCAGCTGCCCCGGGAAATGCCGTTTGAGTATCGGCAGGTAATGCCGCCAGAAGGGGCGGCTTCTGCCGATGATGTTTTCCCACAGCCGGGACTGGGATTCGTGGACGCCCAGGGATATGGGCTGGCACAGTGGCGTATTCACCAGGTCAAGGGGGAGCCCCTGGTCATAGAGGGCGTGACCGCCCTCATGGATGGTGCTGAAGAGGGCCGAGAGCAGGTCGTTCTCGTCATAGCGGGTGGTGATCCGTACGTCATAGGGCGTGAAGGAGGTGGTGAAGGGATGGGCGGACCGGTCCTGGCGGCCCCTCCTGAAGTCATAGCCCATGTCTTTCAGGACGATAAGGCCGAAGGCCTCCTGGGCGGCGGTGCTGAATTTCTGGTCGAGAAAGCCGGTATCCGGGGCCTTAACGCTGCCGGTTATCTCTTTCACCAGGGGGACAAGCTCCCCCTTCATTTCGGAGAAGAGCTTTTCCACCGTTGTCGTTTTAAGGTCAGGCTCAAAGATATCAAGAAGCGCGTCGTACCGGTGCTCGGTATAGCCGAGGCAATCGGCCTGTTCGCGGTTCAATTCGATCAGTTCGGTAAGGATAGGGGCGAAGGCCCCGAAATCGGATTTCGCCCTGGCATCGATCCAGATCGAGTTTGCCTTCGTGGTGGTCCGGGCCATCCGCGACACCAGCTCTTCCGGGATCTTCACCCTCTGGTCATAGGCCCTGCGGGCCGCGCGGAGCATGCTCGCGTCGATGGAGAAATATTCGCCTCCCCTGGTTTCCCGCTCCGCATCTTCAAGAAGGCGGGCGGTCTCGCCGGATACGAGCCATCGGTGGGCCAGTTCCGAAAGGAGTGCCATCTGTTCCGAACGGGCGGCCACTCCTTCATCGGGCATGCAGGTTTCCATGTCCCAGCCCAGTATGGCAATGGTCTGTTCCAGGATGCTGATGCGGGCCCACTGTTTTTTGAATACTTCGATAGCTGATGGCATTGCGTCAGTTTTCCTCCATGGTGCGGATATGATCTGTCAGATATTCATATTAATCAAGCAACAATTCTGCGATGGCTTTTCCCGTAATCGGTAAAAGAAACCTTGAAAACTCCGCCTAACGCCGCGGCCTCAGCGCCTCGGCGTTAGCGTTATACAGTACATAATGCGGGGTGTGCGGATGTCTTGACGGACATTTTCGTTTATTTCGAGCGGCAATTAAAATCGTGCTTGCCTGATTTACGGCGGTCCTGCCCAATCATGTATACAGGAAACGGACCGCCATGAAAAAGATCGACCTTCACACCCACACCACCGCCTCTGACGGCATCTATTCGCCTCGACAGCTCATAGACCTGGCGGTGCGGAACGGCCTGGTCGCCATGGCCATAACCGACCACGATACCGTTGACGGCCTGCCCGAGGCGATGGATTACGCGAAATCCATCGGCTTCCGCCTGTATCCCGGCGTGGAGTTCAGCATCGAATATGATACCGGATCCTTCCATCTCATCGGCCTCAATCTTGACTATACCCACCGGGGGCTGCGGGACACCGTGAAGCGCCTTGCCGAATACCGGGACACCAGGGCCTCCCGCATCATCGACGACCTGAAGGATCACGGCATCGACATTCCCCTGGACGAGGTCATGGCCGAGGCGGGGGGAGGGGCCATCGGCCGCCCCCATATCGCCAGGGTCATGGTGAACCGCGGCTACGGGGCCACTGTCAGGGATATTTTCAAGAGCTACCTGGTGAAGGGAAAGCCGGGGTACATAAAGAAAGTCCGCATTGAATTTAACGAAGCGGTGTCCATTATAAAGAAAAGCGGCGGCATCCCGGTCATTGCCCACCCGGTATCACTGGAATGTACCGACATGGACGAGTTTGAATTCCTGTTGAAGGGTTTCATTGATGCGGGCGTTGAAGGGATGGAGGTCTACGCGTCGATGCATACCCCCGAGATGGCAGAGCGGTACCGCGTCCTGGCCGTGAAATACAGGATGCTGATGACCGGCGGCAGCGATTTCCACGGGGACAAGGACGAGACAATAGGGAACTACCAGAAGGAGTGCCCCATTCCCTATGAATTATACCCGCGGCTTGAAGATTACCTCGGAAAGCGGTTACAGCAGTATTAGGAACCTGCCGCAGTGGGTGCAGAGCGATATCCCCTTTCGTTCCTTGATCTGCTCGACATAGAAGGGCGGTATCTCCATGTGACAGCCGGAACAGCTGTTTTTCTCCACGATGGAAAAGGGATTGTCGCGCTTCTTCCTCATGCGCTCGTAATAGGTGAGCGACCGGTTGTCGATGAGCTTCTTCATGGACTCGATCTTTTTGGTGACCGATTCGCTCTTGTCCCCCTCGTCAAGGAGCTTGTAAAGGCTGTCGAGGCGGATCAGCAGGTCGAGGTCCGACGACGGGACGCCGGAAAGGTTCTCGGGTTTCCCGGCGGCGGGCTTGTCTTTGGTCGATATTGATTCGAAGTAGGATTTTGCCTCTTTTTTCAGCAGGGCGTACAGCTTTGCCGGCGTCGGCTCGCTGTCTATCATCTTTCTCTTTTCCTTGTTGGAGAAGAGCCGCGCCATCATGCCCACCAGGTAGAGATACTTGGTGCTCATCTCCGTGGGAAAAATGCTGAGGAGGACGTACTTGACCGGCTTTTCATCCGCAGACTGGTAATCGATCGGCTTTTCCAGAATGCCGAATATGGAGATGAGGTCTGTCACGGACTCGGTCCGGGCGTGGGGAATCGCCAGACCGTTGCCGATACCGGTGTTTTCCAGCGATTCACGGTGGATCACCTGTGCGTAGTAGCGTTCTTTGTTGGTTATGCATTCCAGATCCTGGAGCTTGTCCACCAGCTCCTTGATGACGAGCTGTTTTTCCGTGGATTTCAATTTGATGATTTTCTTTCGCTCAAACAGCTCTTCAAGATCCATTGTGTACCGCCCGGTAGAAGAATTGGAAGATAGTCGATTGGTAAAACTTTTCGGGGCGAGAGGATTTGAACCTCCGACCCCTTGACCCCCAGTCAAGTGCGCTAACCGGACTGCGCTACGCCCCGTATCAGTTTCGTGACCAATAGTTACAGCATACCGGATCGATGTAAAGAAAATTTTTGTGTAATGTTAAAATTAGCATGATCGCCTTCCGGGCCGGGGTTTTAAGTCCAGGCCGGCAGGCGCAAATTTGAATTGACGCGAAAGGAAAAACCGGTGTTCTGGAGAATGGACGGACAAATGATGAAATTTTCTTTTTATTATTGTGTGCATCTTCTCATCTGCCTCCTGTGGATGGCGCCTGTTTCCTGCTCCGGCACTTCGGGAGGCAGGGGCGTCATTGCCTTTGACAACACGCGGATGCACAGCCTGAACATAGAAGCGAAGAAATACTATGAGGAAGCCCTCCGGTATTCGCGGGAGGATAAACCCGGGAAAGCCATCCAGGCCTTCACCAGGTCGATACGGATCGATCCCAGCGCGGCGGCGTACAACGGCCGCTGCGTCGAGTACAACCGCACCGGGCGCTATGACAGCGCCATTGCCGACGCGAACAGGGCGATACTGATGAACCCGGGGTATCCGAAGCCTTATCTGAACCGCGGGAACGCCTATGTTAAGCAGAATGACCTTGACCGCGCCCTGAAAAGCTACCTGCGGGCCATCCAGATCGATCCCCGCGACCCTGACTGCTACTTTAACCTGGGCCTGGCGTATTATAAAAAGGGCCTTATGGACGATGCCCTTAAGTCATACGATAAAACCGTTGAGCTGGACCCTCACCATTATGCGGCCTGGTACAACAAATCCTGCATAGCTTCACAGAAGAGTGACCTGAAGGGGGCAATCGCCGCGCTGGAGAAGGCCGTGGCCGAGGGTTTCGCCGATCAGGAGCGGATGAAAACGGAACCGGCCCTTGAGAACATCAGGAAACTGCCGAAGTTCAAGCTCCTTCTCGGGACAATGGGCCGCGTTGCCCCTGTCCGTCAGTGAAAGAATCGGTGGATTTTTTCCGCCGTTTTGCCGCCAATGCCATCGACTTCCTTGAGCTCCTCGACCGTTGCCTTCCGGATGTCGTCAATGGATTTAAAATGCTCCAGCAGCAGCTTCTTTGCCTTCGAACTGATGCCGGCATCGTCAAGGACCGACCCGGTCGTTTTTCTGTCGCGCAGCTTCCGGTGATAGGTGATGGCGAACCGGTGGGCCTCGTCGCGGATGTTCTGCAGTATCTTGAGGGCCGGCGAGGAGAGGGGGAGGCGCAGGGGCCCGCGGCCGGGCCCGGTGTAGATCTCCTCAAAGCGTTTAGCCAGCGAGATGATCCTGGTCCCGGCGGAGAAGTTGGCGGCCGCCTCGAGGGCCCGGGACAACTGGGTGGGGCCGCCGTCGATGATCATGAGGTCGGGGAGGGTGAGCTCCTCGTTGACCAGGTACTGTATCCGCCGGGCGACCACCTCGTGGATCATGCCGGGATCGTCGGGGGCATCGTAGCCCCTGATTTTATACCGGCGATATCCCGATTTGTCAGGCCTTCCGTCGCGGAACGATACCATGGAGGCCACCGCATCGGTGCCCTGCAGGTTGGATATATCGAAGCATTCCATGGCGCGGGGAAGGGTCTCCAGCTCCAGGGCGACCTGGAGCTCCTCAAGCCCGGCGAGGGTGTTCCGGCTTTCGCGCTCGGCCATGCGCTCAGTTATGATGATGTCTATGTTCTTGTGGATAAGCCTGATGATGCCGTGGTCTTCGGGGGTTTCCGGAACGACGATTGCGACCTTCCTCTTTGACTGTTCGGTCAGGAGCTTCTGCAAGAGGGCGCGGTCGGACAGGGGCCGTTCTGCGATGATCCGCTGCGGCGCCTCCGATTCCCGGTAGTAGCCGATGATGAAGGAGCTGATGATCTCTTCCGGGTCGGCATACTCGGCGTTGTCGAAAATGGATATCTTCCTTCCCAGGAGCACGCCGTTCCTGAACTCGAATAGTATGACGATGCCCTCGTTGCCCTGTTTCGCCATGCCGATGTAGTCCTGGTCGGCCCCAATGGGGACATGGACCTTCTGCGTTTCCGATATCTTCTGTATGTCGAAGATCATGTCCCGTATCTCCGACGCCTTTTCATACATCTGCCTGGATGAGTACTCCTTCATCATTTCCCGGAGGTTTTTCAGCACCGGCGCGACGTTGCCTTCGAGGAATTTCACCGCGTTATCGACGATTCCACGGTATTCGGCGGCGGTCATGCCGCCCCGGCACACGCCGCTGCACTTGTTGATCTGGTAGTTCATGCAGGGGCGTTCGTTTTTCCTCAGGGGGATATCCCTGGTGCAGAGCTTGAGCTTGAAGATGGAGTTGATGAGGGCCACGGTGCCCCGGGCCGCGTTCGCGTCGGTGTAGGGCCCGAAGTAGCGGGTGCCGTTTTTGCGTATGGCCCTGGTGAAGAGGACGCGGGGATATTTCTCGCCGAGGGTGACGGCAATGTAGGGGTACCGCTTGTCGTCCTTTTTCTGGATGTTGAACTTGGGGCGGTGCTTCCTGATAAGGCTGCTTTCCAGGATCAGCGCCTCGACCTCGGAGTCGGTGACGATGAATTCGATGTCCCGGATGATTTTGACCAGGACGCGCGTCTTGATGTCAAGGCCGCGCTTCTGGAAATAGGAGGACACCCGTTTTTTCAGGGATGAGGCTTTCCCGATGTATATTATGGAACCGGCATCGTCTTTCATGATATACACGCCCGGCTCGGGGGGGAGCCCGGCAATGGTTTTTTTCAGACGGTCAGGGTCAGTCATCGGGGTCCCGGAGTTTTTTAACTTTCTCGATATACCGGGCCGTTACTTCGAACGTGGGGTTTATCCGTGCCGCTTCCTCGAACATGGCTATGGCCCTGTCGTAATCGCGCTTTTTCGCGTAGGCGACGCCAAGGTTGAAATAGCTGCCGAAGCCTCCTGGTTTCATTATGGTGAGGGTCAGAAAAATGGCGATGGCCTCTTCCAGCCTGTTGTCCTTGAGCATTGATACGCCGGTGGTGAATATTTCGCCCATGCTGTCGTTTTCCGCCGGAGGCTCCGCCGCCTGCTGCGGTTTTTCACCGGGCTCCTCCTGCCCTTCGGGGGCCTGTTCAGCCTGCCCGGGCTGCGGCTCCGGTTCAGGAGTAACCCTGACTGTTTTCTCCTTCAATTCGTCTATGAGCGTGTTGAAGGAGAGGGCGAGCTGGTTAAGCTCATCGTCCGCCGTCTGGTTCAGCGAAACGTCCAGGTCGCCGTCGGCGGCCTTTTTCATGAAACTCGAAAGGTTGCTGATGAGAAGCGAGTAGTTCTGAAGGAAAATCACCGATAGCACGATCACCGCTATGATCAGGACGATGGTGAATATGATATTGAAGATGCGGGTGTTCCCGGTGGATGCGGCATAGGAGTCGATGGTGGCCTGCAGTCTGGCGGCCGAGACCAGGAACTGGATGACCGCCTTTTTGTTTTTTATTTCAAAGGGATAATACACGTTTTGCCATGTGTATCCGCTCTGGGAATAGATGTCCGGGTCAACGGCGCTGTGGAGGAGCCCCATCTTCAGGTAGTTGATGTCCTTCAGTTCCCTGACGACCTCGGAGCGGGTGATTGCAAGGTCAAGGTCCTCGTGGAATAACAGCGCATCGGCAATGCGGAAATAATTCTCGTCCTCGGTCTTGGAAAAAATGATGACGCCGAGGATGTCCCCCGCTGAATCGTTGTAGTCGCGCAGCTCGTTCTTTACGGCGTCAATCGAGGTCGCGTTCCTGAGCTTCAGCCGCTCCGCCAGGATATCGATTTTCCCCAGGTACAGGTCCTTGCTGTTGGAAATCAGCGCGTCTTTCAGGATGCCGGCATTCCCCGCCATGATGACATGGAATGAAACCGAAGTCGCTATGATAAGGGCGGAATATATGGCCGATATGGCGATAATGAACCGGCGGGATATGACCGAACGCTTTTTATCTTCCCGGGTAGCGCCAAAATTGCTTTTAAATTTTTCATGGAGTTTCAAGGACATAGTTACCGCCGGTACCTGTGTTGCATTGGTTTCAACATCGCCTGGAATGTTTTTTTTGTAAAGAAATCTTTTGTCCAATAGTCAATTATTGACTAAACTGTATAATTTCATTATTGACATTTCTATAATCAGGAAACGATATTTTTCGTTTTTTCATTTATAGTTAAAACAACCCAACCTTAAGAAATCCCTGCGAAACTCCACGTCCTCTGCGTCTCTGCGTTGTATTTTCGGAATAATCGATGCGGTTGCGGGAATGGGCAGGTGCAAATGCATTCAACTGGACGGCGGTCCAAAAATATTTGCATATTGCAACAAAAAGTGGTTGCCAAATGGTTCTATTTCCTGTCACTATCCTGCCATGAAGAAAAAGTCCGTTAAAGATTTATCGCCATCCAAAATCGAGGATCTCCTTTTTCATGCCCTCCGCAGCATTTACCTCTTCGAACGGGCGGAGATCGAACAGTTTGACCTTGATTACCAGCAGATGTATCTCTTAAAGGTGCTCAGAAGGATGTCCCCGCTGCGCGTAAGCGATATTGCCGAGGAGCTGCGGATACCGGTATTTTCCACGACGCGACTGGTAAACCAGCTCGAAAGTAAGACCCTGGTCATAAAAAACAGGGACATTAAGGACCGGAGGAATATCTTTGTCCAGATAACGGCCGAGGGCAGGGAACTGGTAAAAAAAATCGAATCGCATATCATCGAGCTTATTTTGACCGGCCTGAAAACCTATTCTGAAGAAGAAGCCCGGTTGATAATAGAAGTAGTCAAAAATCTTGATCGTATCCTTGGCCTCAGGCAGGAACTGAAAGAAGCGGCTTATTCCGGATGATGCATAATCCGTGAGTAAAAGCCTGCCGAGGCAGGGGGCCGGGAGCGACGGGAATTAACATTCGGAGGTGGTGGCCATGGCAACCAAGTATAAAGGATATATGGGAAAGATGCTGGATATTGACCTGACCACGGGTACAATAGGGGAGTACCAGGTCAGTGACACGGACCGTGAACTGTTCCTCGGGGGAAGGTATCTCAGCACCAAGATCCTCTGGGACGTGCTGAAGCCCGGCATTGACCCCCTTTCCGAGGAGAACGTCCTGGTGGTCATGACGTCCCCCCTGACCGGCTCCGGGGGCCCCTGCACCAGCAGGTATGACATATCGGCAAAGAGCCCCCAGACGGGCGCCATCGGCCACTCGAACAGCGGCGGCAATTTCGGCATGAACCTGAAACGCGCCGGCTGGGACGGCATGCTGGTCCGCGGAAAAGCCAAAAAACCTGTTTATATTGAAGTGGTAGATGACACGGTTGAAATAAAACCTGCCGAAAAGATATGGGGCATGGACACCCAGGAGTCTCAAAAGGCCATGCTGGGCGAAAACAAGAAGGCCGGCTCCATGGCCATCGGCCCGGCGGGCGAGAACCTGGTCAAGTTCGCCGCCGTGGTCTCCCAGGAACGCTGCCACGGCAGGACCGGCATGGGCGCGGTGATGGGCTCCAAAAACCTGAAAGGCATGGTCGCCAGCGGGACCAAGACCGTGCCGATCCATGATCCGGCAAAATTCAAGGAGACCATTAAAAAATGGATCAAGATGCTCCAGAACCATCCGGCCACGGGCGACATAGCCCCCAAGCTGGGCACGGCCTTTTCGCTCATCCCGCTTTCGGTCCGCAACACCCTTCCGACGAAAAACTTTTCCGTCGGCACCTACGACAAGGCCTACAATATAAGCGGTGAGCTTCTCGCGGAAAAGCACCTGGTGAAAAACTTCGGCTGCATATCATGCCCCATCCGGTGCGGCCGTGTCGTCAATATCAACGGTCACGATGTCAAGGGGCCTGAATACGAGATCCTCTGCCTCATGGGGTCTAATCTCCTCGTCGACGACATCAAGGCGATCATAGACTGGAACTACGAGATCGACCTCCTCGGGATGGACACCATCAGCACCGGCACCATCCTGGGATTTGCCGCAGAACTGAATGAAAAGGGGCTCTGGAAAAACGGACTGGAATGGGGGAACAAGAAGGCGTTTTCAAAAGCGATAAAGGATATTGCCTACCGGAAAGGCATCGGCAATGACCTTGCCGAGGGAGTCAGGTTCCTGTCTAAAAAATATGGCGGTGAGGACTTTGCTCCCCATGTGAAGGGCCTGGAAATTCCTGCCTATGAGCCCCGGGGAACCGTGTCCCAGGCCCTGGGATACGCGACGGCGACGCGCGGCGCCTGTCACCTCGATGCCGGCTATGAGGTTTACATGGAAGTGACCGGTCCGGTGACCATGAACCAGCACCAGTACCGGGGCAAGCCCCCCTGGACAGTTCTGACCCAGAACCTTATGGCGGTAATAAGCGCCGGCGGAAACTGTCTCTTTACCGGGTGGACCTTCGTGCCCGGGCCGGCCTACAAGCTTCCCGGCAAGCCTATCCTATCGAAGATCGTCAACTGGATCATGAGCAACATCGGATGGGTAATAGCACTTACGGTGAAAACGCCGCCATGGCTGCTCAAGATCCATCTTCCTTTCCTCCTGCCACACTCGAAAGCCCTCAAGGAAGCGACGGGGATGAAAATCGATTTTGGGAGCTGGAGCCGAATCGGCGACAGGGGATATAACATGGAGAAGCTCTTCAATCTCCGCGAGGGAATAAGCAAGGATCAGGACAAGCTGGCGAAGAGATTTACCGATGTGCCGCTGCTGCCAGACAACAAGAAGTCGGTCGTGCGGATGGACAAAATGCTTCCAAAATATTACAGGCTGAGGGGCTGGGACAAGGACGGTATCCCGAAGAAAAGCACCCTGAAGAAGTTAAAGCTCGATTTTGTCGATCATTCGCTCATAGAAAAGACCGCCGCTGCCGGCGCCATTGACAGGATGAATAAGAATTAGTCTCCTGGGGGGAGCCGGCCTCCGTTTCCTCGGCAGCTGGTTCGGAACCGATAGTGCTGGTATGGAAAAGCCCCATGAAAATGCGGTTACGACTCCGCGCTTTCAGGGGGCTTTTATTCATGTTACGCCGCATACATGTCCACGTGTTTTACTTTTTTCAGGGGTATTTTTTTCTCCCCGTTGTTGACGTCAAAGGTGACAATCATGTCGCCTTCAATTGATCTGTTCTTATAAAGTTCGATTTCGTTCCCATCCTCAAGAACAATGATAATATCCAATCCCTTGATATCCAGGTACTTCGCCAGCAGCTGCTTGAAGTTCTTTTTTTTCGCTTTTCTGTGTGCCATGGTTTCCCCTCAAGAAGATTATTTATGTCTCATTTAAATTATCGGAATTTTCATTAATATATTAATTAATTTTTATATATATTGACAAAAATTTGTTAGTACAAATTAATTAATAGACTATCCAGCATAACTAATATGCCATCATTGAGGAAAGCGAATATGTCAGGTCAGTGCTGGTTTTCGAAAATGCCAGGAGCCATCCCGCTCGTCCGCCTCGTGTAAACATCCTGTTTACTCGGCGGAATCGGCAACATCCTGTTGCCTTCTCGCGGGACAGCTCCTGACACCTGTTTATATTGCTTGCTCCAGCAAATAAAGCATTCAACACCCCGACGATCATCCTTTTATCTATCACCTGAATTAGAATTCCCGGGCTGGAAAGCCAGACAAGAAAAAATATGCCTCAACGATCTCTACGCATGTGCGTCTCTGCGAGAAAATCAAGATTTTGCTTTCCCTGTTTCAGTGTTGAATGCACATGTTTGGGAGAATTACAGATAAAACAAGTCAGTCCTCGAAACCGATGCGCCAGAGGGCGGTGCCGGCAAGATTGTAATCGGAGGCGAGTTTCTGCAGAAGGGACCTTGTCTGTTTATCGGAGATATAAACCGTGCAGGTACGGCCGGTGTCAGAGTAAAAGAAGCGCAGGGTGCCTGAAGTATCGCGTGCCGGGGAATACTTTTCCGTAAGCCTGGCCCCCTCCCGGGCGGAGAGGGCAACTGCTTTGCCGCCGCACCACCGGTATCCATAGGCCGGAATGCCGAGCCATATCCGCGAAGGCCTTATGCGCTCAAGGACCCTCTTGATGTTCTGTTCGGCCCATCGTATATCGGTAACCGGTCCCGGACCGGTATGGTTCCCGTGATAATCGTAGCACATGAGCACTATTTCATCCACGCGGGGCGCTATGATGTTCAGGTCATGGAACCGGTTCCATTTTTCCGGAAAACCCACCGGGGGGAACACGGCCATGGTTATCTTCCCGGAATATTCCCTGCGCAGACTTTCCAGGAAATGCCCGAGTTTTCCCGCGTCTTCCGGGGGCAGGTATTCAAAATCAAGATGGACGCCGGCGAACCCCTTTGACCGGATGAAATTTGACAATTTCACCGCTGTTTTTTCCCTCAGCGCCCGTGATGACAGGATCCTGTGTCCCTGGGCCGCGGATTTGAATGATACCAGGGGATACAGCGTCACATGGTATTTTGCTGTTATGGAGATGATTCTATTCGTGATACTGTCGGATTCGACAATAATATCGCCTGTTTCGCCGATTTTAAACCCAGTCATCGTCAGGACCGAATAGAGCCCCATGACAGATTCAAGATAGGTATCGGTAAGGGCGGGGCCAGGCACCAGATAACCCCATCTGGCCGGTTTTAAGTCATCGGCATAAGCCATAAACCGAAGAAGAAGGATTAACGTAATAACCTGGATTGTCAGATTCATGTTGTACCTGCCGGCACCTATCCTAAACAAGAGCATGATAATATTCAAGACAATAATTCACAGTTGCGGCGTCCGGTGGGCGAAGCCCCGTGAAAAGAACCCCCCGATTTTTTTTGACAAATTTCATTTAAAGTATTAATTTAATATATAAAGTTCTAGATAATATATAATAGATTTGTTGCATAACTGCTTACAATTAATATATTCTGCTCCGCCGCCTTCGGCGGCGGAGGCAAAATTAAATAATTATTAAGTTTCGCAACAAGTCTAATATATAGAAGAATAAACCAGGTGCCATATATGAAATTGAAAAGTTTGCCAGCCATCGCTGTATTATTGGCCGCATTTCAGGTGTTTTCCTGCTCGAAAGTGACCGGGGATCTGGATGACCAGGCGCCGAAATTGTGGGTCACCATTGAGATTGCCAATGATCCCACCAACATTATCCAGATCAGCAGCACAAATAGGGTCTACCTTGTGTATTATTCAAACAATGACTGGACGAATCCCTGGCTCCAGCAGGGCGCAGACGGCAACATGCTTGTTAACCCCACCGTGGGTTCCCTCACACTGTATCTCATGGCCTTCTGGGACGCCAACGGCAATGGCGTCGTTGATGCCGGCGAGCCCTGCACCGGTTATCTTGATAAAACACATTCCGGGACGCCTGAGGAACTGACCAAGCTGGAACTGCTTCCTCTGGAATGGAAATCCCTGACCATAACCCTTGATCCGGCGCGGGTGTACTGATCGAATACGGCTTGCTAGGAGGGATAACAGTTGAAACGAAATCTTTTTCAGAAACTGGTTGTGGCGGCTTTCCTGGCCGCGGTTCCCATAGTGGTCAGCTGCGATACTGAACCGGATAAAGACCCCTATATCATCATCAACGTGAACTATTCAGGTACCGTGGACAACACCAATAAGCTGTATGTTATATTCTATGCCCTTCCCAACTGGACCCAGCCATGGATGATACTGCCGTACTCCGGCACGCAGATCGTCATACCGCGGCTGAATATAGGCACCACGCCCCTCTATTTTGAAATTGTTCATGATATCAACGGCGACGGGGTTGGCTCCGGTGATCTTTTCCAGGGATGGGACGGCGTCACCAGCATGGCCGCCACGCTGACGCCCCTGGTGCTTCCGAAAACGGAAATGATGATGCTCAATGTCAACCTAGACAACAACGCAGCCATACCCTGATGGCCACGCTGCGGGACCATGACCGTATAATCCGACTTTTACCGGCTGACTTGAAAAAACAGTTGCCATATGCGCCTGCCGATTCTTTTCTGTAAGCCTCTACATTCAATATTCTGTCAGGAATTCATATGAAATTACTCAGCGGCAGCCAGAAGCGCTCCCTAAAATCCCAGGCCCACCATCTCAAGCCGGTGGTGCTGGTCGGCCGGAACGGCATAACCGATTCCCTGATCGAGGCGGTGGGGAAGGCCCTCGATGACCATGAGCTGATCAAGATAAAATTCTTAGAGTTCAAGGACGAGAAAAAGGACCTGATCGAGGATATCGTGTCCAGAACGGCCTCCAGCCTGGTGGCGCTGATAGGCAATATGGCCATATTATTCAGACAGAATAAAGACGTCAAAAAACGACGAATTGTTTTTTAGTCCCGCTATTTATTGTTGACAACAGGATATACCAATTCACATTACCCAAAATCATTGCGGGGAATGATATTCCGCCTGCGGGCATGGATTACGCGCCCCCCGCGTTATCTGGAGGTCCATCGTGAAAAAGTACAATGTTGTCATCCTCGGCGCGACCGGCGCAGTGGGTATCGAATTCAGGAAGATACTGCTTGAGCGGAAATTCCCCATCGATAAGATAAAGTTTCTCGGCCTGACGACCGTGGGTAAAGAGTTTGATTTCGGCGGAAAAAAAATCAAGTCCGAAGCCGTTGTCGACGGCTGCTTCAAGGGATACGACATAGGCCTTTTTTCGGCAGGCGGCGATATCAGCAAAAAAGTCGCCAGGCGGGCCGTCGAAGAGGGCTGTATCGTTGTGGATAACAGTTCCGCGTGGCGTATGGACCCCGAAGTTCCCCTCGTTGTCCCGGAAGTGAACCCGAATGATGTTGACTGGAACAAGGGCATCATCGCCAACCCGAACTGCTCCACCATCCAGATGGTGGTGGCGCTCAAGCCGATCCATGACGCAGCCCGGATCAAGCGGATCGTCGTCAGCACCTACCAGGCGGTGTCCGGGACCGGCCTGAAGGCGATCGAGGAGTGCCTCATCCAGACCAAGGATATCGTTAACGGGAAAGAGATATCCCAGCGCAAGGTGTATCCACACCAGATCGCCTTCAACGCGCTTCCGCAGATCGACGTTTTCCTGGAGAACGGCTATACCAAGGAAGAGATGAAAATGGTCAATGAAACCAAGAAGATCATGGGCGACGACTCCATTCAGGTGACCGCGACCACCGTAAGGGTCCCGGTCCTGTACGGCCACTCGGAATCGGTGAACATCGAAACCGAGAAAAAACTGACCCCCCGTGATGTCCGTGAACTGCTCCGGAAGGCCCCGGGCGTCACGATTGTCGACAACCCGACCAAGAGCGAATATCCCCTGGCCATCAATGCCGCCGGCAAGGACGACGTCTTCGTCGGCCGCATCCGGGAGGACGAGTCCATCGCCAACGGCATCAACATGTGGATCGTGTCCGATAATATTCGGAAAGGGGCGGCCCTTAACGCGGTTCAGATTGCCGAATTGCTCGTTCAGAAGGGCAAGATTTAACGCTGAAAAAAAAGCTGGCGCATGGGTGAAAGCCTTTCCGGTGGCCGCCGGGAAGGCTTTTTTGTTGCTAATACCGCTGATTTCCATGCTCCGCGGAGGATAGAGCAATATTAATACCTAATTTATCCAAAATATTGAATCAAATCCTCAATATTTATTATATTTATTACGAAAATAGTAGCAGCGGAACCGTTACGGTATTAGTATACATGAAAAAACTGATATTCTATTTTGATCCATCGGCCAAGAAGATGCTGACCGAAACCATTTCGGAGACCGGTGAAAAGAAGCTGGTCCTTACTTCTACTAAAAATTTTGTTTTCACCGCCGAGATTGTCGCCAGGATCATTGACATAGACGGCGACGAACAGATCCCCACGCGCCTTGATCCCGGTTATAATTACTATGTCGTGCAGGATTATTTCACCGTAAAGGCGGACCGCGGGATTTATTACGATGAATCGACCGGCGCCTACAAGGCATCCGAATACGGCTTTGTCGTCCTGGACGGCCAGAAAATCAAGCTGATATCCCCTCTTTCAGTCAGCAAGGACAAGCTCAAGGCGTTTTATTACGTGTATCCCACCAAGTTCGGAAGGATACCGGCCTATGCGGACCTTGAAGAGATCATGCACCAGTACCGCATCCTGTCGCGCCTTGATCAGAACCAGATTGTCGAGCAGATGCAGGCAATCGATGTCAACCAGCCGAAGTTCACCAGGATCCTCATTGCCCAGGGAAAAGAACCGGTCAACGGGCACGAAGAATATTACGTCCCCCTCGTCAACCTTCAGAAAAAGGCGGGGGAGCTGAAGTCTGACGGGAGCATCGATTTCAAGGAAGTCGGGTTCATCGTGGAGGTGAAGAAGGGCCAGGACATCCTGAAACGGATACCGAAAGAAAAGTCGGTGGACGGCTACAATGTTTACGGAGACAAGGTCCCGGGGGAAATCGTAACAACCGACGGCTATAACAAGGGCGCCAACATGGAGCCGAGCAGGGACGATGAAAACATATTCGTGTCGGCGATAGACGGGTGCGTCGACGTTGACGGCAAGACAATATCGGTGCTCCCCATCGTCTATATCCAGGGGGACATCAATTACGAGACCGGCAATATTGATTTTGACGGGTCGGTCCACATCATGGGTTCCGTGCTGCCGGGGTTTACCGTAAAGGCCCGCGGCGATATCGTTATCGAGAAGAATGTCGATGACGCCCATATCGAGGCGCAGGGCGATATCACGGTTAAAATGGGGGTGGTCGGCAAGGAAAACGCGAAACTTGTCGCCAACGGCAAGGTGACGGCAAAGTATCTCCTCAATTCCAAGGTGGAGGCCGTGGGCGATATCATCGTCGAGGACTCGATCATCAACTGCGACGTCTTTTCCAATTCGAAGATACGCGTCGTGGCGCGTCAGGGAAAGATAATAGGGGGGAAGGCGACGGCGCTGTATGAAATCATGGTCAACGTGTCAGGGTCGCCCAACGAGACCGAAACGCTGCTGAGCGTCGGGAGGAACCTCTTTATCGAGAAGGAACTGGCCGATGTGCACAAGGAGATTGCAAAGTGGCGCCAGGCCGTTGATGAATCCATACGGAAGCTCAAGGGCAGCTTCGGCAATTCGGTTTTTGAGAACCCCAAGGAATATATAGCAAAACTGCCGCCGACGAAGCAGAAAAGCTGTCTCATCCTGCTCAAGGAGCTGAGCAACAACAACGCTGAAATGAAAAAGCTGATAGAGCAGAGCAAGGAAATCCAGGACAAGCTGAAGCTGGAGCGCGAGCCGTGCATTATCATTAAAAACAAGGCGTACCCGAACACCATCATAAACATCAGGAAAAGCACCAAGCGCATTGACAGCCCCATCGATAATGTCAAATATTACGAGGATCCCGAGGATAAGATCATCCGTTTCAGCCCGGCATTATGATACCCCGGAAACATTTAGCCGGACCGGCAGAATTTAATTTGACAAAAGTCTCCATTCAATTTTAATGACCTAAATTTTAATGGAGGTAATCCATGAATACGGGAGTGCAACTGGCCATTATTCCCAATGTGGGCCCCTGGGAACTCGCCTTGATTCTGCTGATCGTCCTTATTATTTTTGGCGCCAACAAGCTGCCCAAAATCGCGAAAGACCTCGGCAGCGGCATACGGGAATTCAAGAAGTCCATATCCGGCGAAGCAGCGGAAGAGAAAAAAGAAGAGGCCAAATGCGTAAAATGCGGCGCCAAGCTTCAGGCGGGCGCAAAATTCTGCCCATCATGCGGTGCCGAGCAGTAATGATCATGTTTTAGAGCATCAATTAAAGCCCTGATTGTCTGACACATGCAGTCTTCATAAAGAATTATAAAGCCTGGCTGCCGGGTATTTATTATTTGACCATACGATTGATGGTATATCAGGATCAATCATCGAGAGTCCATGGCGGTATTATTGATTCCGCCATTTGTTTTTTATCACCGCAGTCAACCGGCATAGTATGATTATAATCCTCACTTCATTGAATAACCCGCTGTCGCCGGGACCATCCATCCACTCCGTTCTTCAGGAGTATTGTTCATCCTCCCTCGCCGCAATAGACGACACTGCTGTGCCGTACCATGATCAGCTCAGCCGGATTTTTACCGAATACCGGCCGAAGATAGTCATTAACTGCCATGAATATCCCGACATCGACGCGGCGGAATATGAACGTGAAGCCGCCTATGCCATAAACGGCCTGTTCCTTGCAAGCCTGTCGGCCCTGTGCCTGGACCGGGATGTCAAGCTCATACAGCTCAGCACGTCATATGTTTTCAGCGGCAGGGGAGGCGCGCCCTTCCGTGAGGAGGACGAACCTGACCCGGTTTCGGTTTACGGCGATTCGAAGCTTCTGGGCGAGCGGATAATCCGCGAATCCGGCTGCCGCCATGTAATCGTCCGCGTCCCTGATCTTTTCGGGGAGGGGATGCCCCTGGTAAGCAGCCGCCTGGCCCTGAAGGATGATGACGGCACGCTGCGGGTCATCAGAGGGCAGGTGACAGCGGCCGCGTATTCCGGGGACCTGGCGCGGACCATTTCCGAGCTCATCAGCAGGGACTGCCGTGGCATATATCATTTCAGCCAGGAAGGCGCGGTGGCGACCGGGGAGTTCATCACCAGGGCCCTGGATCTCTGCGTACACCGTGGCGTAACCGGGAAAAAATATACGGTTATGGAGACCGAAAAAGAGGATTTTCTTGCGCCCGGGGAACGGCCGATGTATAATGTCCTTGATGCGGGTAAAATGAAAGGCGCCGCGGGGACCAGCGTCCGGGGCTGGGAGGAGGCCCTGAAAGATTTTATATCCCAAAACGGCAGATCAATCATTCTCACCTGAAAGGAGCTGGAACGATGAAACCATACAAGATAGATGAAGTCGGCGATCAGATACTCGAAATCCTCTACCATGACGCCAAGGCGGACACCGCGGACATCGCGAAGCAGGTCAACCTTCCGGAAGAGAGCGTAAAAAAGTACATCAGGAAATTCGAAAGCGACAGGATCATCCTCGGCTACCATACCGATATCAACTGGCAGAGGATACGCCTCCACGAGGTCAAGGCCCTGATAGAAGTGAAGGTCATCCCGGAGCGGAAGGTCGGATTTGATTCAGTGGCGGAGGCCATTTACCGGTATCCCGAGGTCACGTCCGTCTATCTTCTTTCCGGCGGCTATGATCTGCTGGTGCAGGTGGAAGGGGAGAGCCTGCGGGAAGTGGCGCTTTTCGTATCGGAAAAGCTCGCGACCATCCATGGCGTTCAATCCACCGTGTCGCACTTTTTGCTGAAGAAATATAAGGAGGACGGCGTCATACTGGTCGACCAGTCGGATTCAAAGCGCCTCCCGGTGACCTGAGGACCGGCCCGCCGTGACAATATTCAGCAGGCCGGACGCAGCATGAACCGCATCACGTCCGTCTATAAGCGGCTCCTCGCATTCCACGGCCCCCAGGGCTGGTGGCCCATCGTCAATGCTTCGACGCTCCGGAGCGAATACCATCTCGGGGCCCCCCGCGATGAAAAGGATTTTTTCGAGATATCGATAGGCGCGATACTGACCCAGAATATTGCCTGGAAAAATGTCGATACGGCCCTGGCAGCGATGAAGAAGCGCGGCATCCTCGATCCCCTCTCGATTCAGCGGGTGCGGCTTCAGACCCTGGGGACCATCATCCGGCCCACGGGGTATTACAACCAGAAGGCAAAAAAGATAAAGAACTTTGTGGCGTTGTACCGCCGTCACGGTTTTGACCACCGGGCCTTCCGCGGCATTGAGCCTTCATCGCTCAGGAAGGAGCTCCTTTCCGTCAACGGGATCGGGCCGGAGACCGCGGATTCGATCCTCCTCTATGGCCTCAACGTTAAAATTTTCGTCGTGGACGCCTATACGAGGAGAATCTTTACCCGCCTCGGCCTGCTGTCCGGCAGGGAGAGTTACCACGAGATTCAGGACGTCTTCCAGCGTCAGTTCAAGGGCACCGTTCAGGACTATAATGAATATCACGCCCTTATCGTGGCCCATGGAAAGGATTACTGTAAAAGCAGGCCCCGGTGTGAAGAGTGCTGCCTGTCCCGCCTGTGCGATAAGAATATATGAAGCAATGATGGGGATTCTTACTATCTAGTAAATTCCTTGACTTCCCCTGTAACTTCGTGTAGTATCAGCTCCCTGATTATTGTTATGAGGACGCCATGCAAAGAAAAAAACTGACCGAAATGAAGGAATGGAAGGCGCTGGAGGACCATTTTAAAGAAATCAGGGACGTGACCCTGAAGACCCTCTTTGATGCCGATGCCGCACGGGCCGGGAAATTCACCATTTCCGAGGAAGACATCCTGTTTGACTATTCCAAAAACCGTATCACTGAAAAAACAATCCGGCTTCTTATCGACCTGGCCGTTGCCTGTGACCTGAAGGGCGAGATGGAGCGCATGTTCAGGGGGGAAAAGATCAACGCAACCGAAGGCCGCGCGGTGCTCCACACGGCCCTCAGGAACCTGTCGGGAAGCCCCGTCATGGTTGACGGGACGGACGTCATGCCCGGGATAATGGCCGTACTGGCCAAAATGAAGGATTTTTCCGACAGGGTCCGCGACGGCAGGTGGAAGGGCTATACCGGAAAGCCGATGAACCATATCGTCAATATCGGCATCGGGGGGTCGGACCTGGGGCCCTGCATGGCGACGGAGGCCCTGAAATTCTATTCCCGGCGAGACCTGAAGTCGTATTTCGTGTCGAATGTCGACGATACCCATATTATGGAGACCCTCCGGCTGTGCGACCCGGAGCAAACGCTCTTCATAATAGCGTCAAAGACCTTCACGACCCAGGAAACCATGACCAACGCCGAAACGGCCAGAAAATGGTTGGTCGATAAGCTGTCGTCAGATAAGGCCGTCCCGAACCATTTCGTGGCGCTATCGACCAACGCGGCCGAAGTGAAGCGCTTCGGCATAGACGCGGAAAATATGTTCGAGTTCTGGGATTGGGTTGGGGGCCGTTATTCACTCACCTCCGCCATCGGGCTCTCCTTGATGATTTCCGTCGGGTATGACCACTTCATGTCCCTCCTGGAGGGCTTCCACGCGATGGATAACCATTTCAGGAGCGCGCCGTTCGAGAAAAATATCCCGGTCATCATGGCGCTTCTCGGCATCTGGTACGGAAATTTTTTCGGGGCTGAGACCCATGCGGTGCTGCCGTACGGGCAGTATCTGCACCGGTTTGCCGCCTACCTGCAGCAGGCGGACATGGAATCGAACGGCAAGTGCGTAGACCGCGGCGGTGAGAGGGTCTCCTACGGGACCGGCCCTGTAATCTGGGGCGAACCGGGGACCAACGGCCAGCATGCCTTCTACCAGCTTATCCATCAGGGGACCAGGCTCATCCCCGCCGATTTCATCGGCTTTGCGCGGTCCCTGCATAACGAAGGCGATCACCACCGGAAGCTCATGGCTAACTTCTTCGCCCAGACCGAGGCCCTGGCCTTCGGAAAAACGGCTGACGAACTGCGGCGGGAAGGCGTGGCCGAGGCCCTGGTCCCGTACCGCACGTTCGAGGGAAACCGCCCGACCAGCACCATCATGGCCCGGGAGCTCGCGCCGCGCGTCCTGGGGAAACTCATCGCGATGTATGAACACAAGATATTCGCGCAGGGTGTCATCTGGAACATTTATTCCTTTGACCAGTGGGGCGTCGAGCTCGGGAAAGCGCTGGCGAAGAACATCATGCCCGAACTGGCCGACGGGTTCAGGGGGGCCCTGAAGCATGACAGCTCAACGAACGGCCTGATACGCTATTACAGGAACAATCAGCCCCATGAATAGTCATATCCCGGGCGGCGGCGAAGCGCCGAGATATCTGACGGATGAGGAACGGGAGAAGCTCCGGCAGTTCAACATCCTCACCGCCGAGGCCAACACGATCCGTGAAAAAGACAAGGTCCTCATCAAGAGCCTCTTCAGGAATTTTTACAGCAAGAAGCTCAATGTCGGCATCGGCTTCCAGCGGGCTTACGGCTCGATACTGTCGGGCGACTATTTCGACCTCATACAGCTGCCGGACGGCAATTACCTCTTTATCTTCGCGGACATGAGCGGCCACGGTCTTCCCGCCTATACCAACCTGGTGCGGCTCAGGTCCGCCATCACCATGTCGATCGGCGACGCGAAAAAGATATACGAGCATTCAGGCTCGGTTGACAGCGATTTTCTCGTAAGGAATATAACCACCAAGTTCACCGACATCATGGAAGAGGCGAATTCTCAGGATTTTGCCTGCGTCCTGTTCACCTTTATCTATAATGACGGCGACAAGTTCCATCTCAGGTTCTACAACCGGAGCATGCTGTTCCCGATAATCGTGCGCAAGTTCCAGAAAAATATAGTGGGGCTATACAACCTGAACTACGAGGAAAAAGGATGGCATCCCCTGAAGGGGAACCTCCTGAGCAGCGACGTGCGCATGATTCTCGAGGAACGCTATCTCGAATGCCCTTCGTGCGGCTTCACCCTTTACGAGGGCGATTCCATCCTCTATTACAGCGACGGCATCGTGGAGGCCTCCCGGAAGGACCGTCAGAGCGAAGAGTTCGGGGAGGAGCGGATCATGCAGATTCTCCGGGACAATCTCAACCTGATGCCGCAGCTGGTTGTCCATGAGCTTTTCGCTGCGGTCTACCAGTTCATGGAACGGCCGGAGCAGCAGAAGGACGACATGACGGCCGTTTTGATTGATTTTCCGCCGGTCCGGTATTAAATAAGTTGACACTGCGTGCTTCCGCCATACCGTGTGTGACGACCGCGGAGGTGTTGTCATGCAAGATATACTGAAAAAAATTGAAAAGCTTACCCTGCTGAATGATTACCTCACCCCCGAGATAATACGGGAAAAGGATGTCAAGCTCGGCCTGAGGAACCCTGACGGGACCGGCGTTGTCGTGGGCATAACGACCAAGGGCAGGGTCGACGGCTACCAGAAGATACTGAAGAACGCCGAAACCAAGACCTATGAAGTTAGACCGGTGCCCGGGAAGCTGTATTACTGCGGCTATGATGTCGAGGACATCGTAAGGGTGGCCGAGAAAACCAGGCGGTACTGTTTTGACGAGGTGGCGTACCTGCTTCTGGCAGGGGAACTTCCGAAACCGTCAGACCTTAAGAAGTTCAGCAAGGAGCTGGCGAAGCGCCGGGCCCTTTCGCGGATGGAGCGCCAGATCATCATGGGCGAGGTGCAGAACGACAACCAGATGTATGCCCTCCACAGCGTGCTGTCCCACCTGAGCCGCTGCGATGAAAACGCCGATTCCACGGACATCGACAACGTATGCCGCCAGAGCATAAACCTGATAGCGAAGTTCCCGACCATCGTCGCGGCGAACTACAACGTGCTGCGCTACACCAAGGGCTTTGACCTGAAAATATTCAGGCCCAAGCCGGAATATTCGACCGCTCAAAACTTCCTGTACCTGCTCCATGGCGAAAAGCCGGACGATGAGGACGCCCATATATTCGACGTGGCACTGATCCTGCACGCGGACCATGGCGGCGGCAACAACTCGACCTTCACCGTGCGGTCGGTGTCGTCCAGCGGGGCCAACACCTACATGGCCATAGCCGCCGGCATCGCGTCCCTGTCGGGGCACCTCCATGGCGGGGCGAATGAATCGGTCAAGTTGATGATGAAGGACCTGAAAAACAATGTAAAGGACTGGGGAAGCGAAAAGGAGATCAAGTCATATCTCAACAAGGTCCTCGACAAAAAGGCGGGCGACGGCTCCGGTAAATTATACGGGTTCGGCCATGCCGTGTATACCATTTCTGATCCGAGGGCCATTATCCTCAGGGAATATGCCCGCAACATGGCGAAAAAGCATGATTATTACGACGAGTTTCTCCTCTACGAAAACGTTGAAAGAATAGGCGCTTCCCTGCTGAACAGCAGGGGGAAAAAGGTCATCTGCGCCAACGTGGACTTCTATTCAGGGTTCGTCTATGAGATGCTGGGCATCCCGCGGGAGCTGTATACGCCGATATTCGCCATGGCGCGGGTCGTCGGATGGTGCGCCCACCGCATCGAGCAGATCATGCAGGGGAAGATCCTGCGGCCCGCCTATATCCAGGTCTATTCCGATGTGAAGGATTACGTTGATCTGAAGGAGAGATAGGCTGACGGGCGCCGGTCATGGCGCCTTGCTTTCCTTTTTCCCGCCCAGAATCCGCTCGTAATATGCGTCTTTATAGGTCCTTGCCCTGAGGACAAAGCGGCGGTATCGTTCGGCAACGTCCGGATGCCTGGCCGCGATATTATTTCTTTCTTCCGGGTCTTCCCTGATATTGTAAAGCTCCTCCATGCGGTCTTCGGTTCTGAGTATGTATTTCCACTGCCGGTCGGCAACTCCCATGAAATCGTCCTTCCATGACGTGTGGAGGAGGGCCATCTGTTCGCGGCGGGGCGTGAACACCGATACGCCTTCCTGCTCGGGTGACGGCGGGATGCCCAGGATGTCGAGTATGGTGGGCAGGATGTCGATGTGCCTGGTTATGCTGTCATAATATTCGGGGGACGGGAAAAGTTTCCTGTTGTATATCAGGAAGGGCACATGGACATTTTCCTCATAGAGAAAGAACGGGTGGTTGTAGTTCATCCTGTGCTGATAGAAGGCCTCCCCGTGGTCGGCAAAGAGGAAGAGGAGCGTGTCCTCCATGAGGTTGTTCCGCTCGAGTTCGTCGACCAGCATGCCCAGGGAGGCGTCCGCGTAATGGAGCGAATTGAGGTAGTTGGACCAGTTTCTCTTCCGGTAGTCTTCTTCGCCGGCGCCGGCGCCGGTTATCTTGAATTCTTCGCCCGGGATCGCGTAGGGGTGGTGCGGGTTGACCGGCAGCAGGACCAGGAGGCAGGGCGTTTCCGGGTCGCGCTTCAGGTAATCGACCGCCGGCTTTATCATGGCCCGTTCATCGATGCCCCAGCCGACCTGCCTGTTATAGGGCGGAATCTTTATCAGTTCGTTGTATTCCAGGATTTCATCAAACTTTCTGTTCTTCAAAAACCGTTTCTGCCCGGCATAGCCGAGCCCCCCGGTATGGATGAGGCAGGTGCGGTACCGCCGGTCTTTGAGTATTTCCGATATGGTGCGGAGGCCGATGTCTGGGTATTTCTGTATCACCATGTCCTTGGAGTTGAGATCATAGGCTGAGGTGAAGACGGTGAGCAGCGCGTTCGCCGACAGGGGATAATTCACGTAGTGGTTGCGGAAATTAAGGCTGTTCCGCTCAAGGCGGTGCCAGGTGTCTATGACGTAGCGGCCGTTTATCCTGATGTCATAATACCTGCGCGGTGTCGATTCAAAGAAATAGAGTATGATGTTGTAACGCTTCCGGCGGGGCATAAGGTCCTGCCGGGAATACCGGTCCCCGGTTTCAAGGGAATCCGTGTTGAGCCTGAAGGCAAAGGGCGCACCGCCCTTTGCACCCGGAGCTTCCGTGCCGCCGGGGCCACCGGGGGCCGCCCTCACCAGGTTGCAGACCGGGTTCATGGAAAACTCGCGGAGCAGCGACAGGTACCGGGCGGTATCGTTCCGGTAGCGCATTTCATGGGATCTGACCGCCGCCGAGGCGTCGGTTGCCAGTGCTATTCCCAGGCTGAGGACGCACGCGGCCGGCATGAGGAGCCGCAGAACCCTGAAGATGAGCAGGTCAGAATGGAATTCCACGACCTCCTGCAGGTCGGTATTTTTTTCCCAGCGGTACAGTGCGATATTCATGGCGACAGCCAGGGCGGAAAAAAAGAAAAACAGGATATAAAACTCGACGGAGAATTCCGCCAGGGCCGAATCGATTATATTGCCCAGGGCGGAAAAGTGCTCCCTGCCGGCATAGTTTTTCTGGAATGACGTTTCATAGACCCTGAAGAATTCCATGGAGAAGAGCAGGAAGAAGACAAGAATGACGGAATATCCGGTCATGATGCAATAGCGTGTTTTCCGGTGCCCGGCGGTTATGAAAAGCATGAGAAACATACATGCCATCGTTACGCAGAGGGCGGCGCTGTCATGATGGAGGGAAAGATAAAGGAAATCGGCGAATCCCTTCAGCTTGATATCGGGGTACAGGGCCTGTATGTATCGGTAGATCCTGAGTCGGTAGAACACGAAAAGCATCATCGCGACAAGGCCATCGGCCAGGAACAGGTGAAAAATCGAATTATACCGGGTTTCTATTCTTGTCCAGATTCTATTCATCTTGTATCGTCACTATGCACGAATGGAATACGGGCCTGCGTCGCGGGGCGGCACAGGGCACGGATGTACCATGAGAACAGTTGGGGCGGCGGGTCAAGCATTTTGTATAACAGAATATTCCATGCCAGATCCAATTAATAATACCAATGCGCCGGGAGCCAGCCATCGCATCAGAGTCACTTGAAGGCGTACATGACCATGGAGCTGGTGGCTGCGAAATCGCCGAAATGGACCTTGCTGATGAGGTGGTACGCGGAGATCCTGAGCCAGTGACGGTAGTCCCGGGCCGACCTGAACGCGTACCGGGATTTTTTAAGCTTCGGCAGCAGTCCGAATTCCACGGGGTAAAAGACCTTGGTCCTGCCGAAGCCGGCCCCGGCGAGGGCGCCGGCAAGGTTTTTCCTGCTGAAATAGGAGAGGTGGCCCGGCATGAAATAGGCATAATCGCCGCCCTTCAGCCGTGCCTGGAGCCCGTCCATATTGGCCGTCTGTATCATGAGGAGGCCCCCCTTGCGGAGCAGGCGGCGGCATTCCTCCAGAGCGGAGACCGGATCAGGGAGATGCTCGATCACCTCGATCATGGTGATTACGGAAAAATAATCGTGGTCAAAGGGATGGTCGGCGAGGGTGCCGATGTGGATTTTTCCGACGGTGGCGGACCGCGAATATCCCCCGGCATAGGGGGAGACTTCGATGCCGTGGGGGTTGTAATACCGTGAGGCCGCCTTCAGAAAGCCCCCGAAGGAGGAACCCACGTCAAGAATATTGCCCCCGGGGACATGGCGGTGGAGGACTTCGACCCGTTTGTTCCACACGTGTGCCGAGAATTTCTCGGCTTCCCGCTCGTCATAATAGGAGTATTCGGACCTGCCGGAATAATAATCTTCGCCGTAGAGGCCCCGGATCGACTCGTCGTCCAGGGGAGGGTTCATGAACATGAAGCCGCAGGATCCGCACCGGTCGACGGTGAAGGCCGGGGTGTAGCGGTCGATGCGGTAGCGGGGCCTGATACTGCCGCTTCCGCAGAGGGGACAGGCATACAGCGGTGTGTCAAACATACCAGGGATGGCCCGGGACCCGGGTCCCTTCCTCCTTTACTTGCGGGCCTCGATGACCCAGTGTGATATCAATTTGGTGATATCCCCCATGATGGTGCGCTCCATGAGGCCGTACGCGAATTCGCTGAAAATCGAGAATGACACCTTCAACTCTTCCTCGCTGTAAAATGAGGCCGTCGAACCGGTGATGTCGTCAAGGTCCGTGATCCAGGTGTCATTGCCGAGGTGCTTCCCTCGTTTAAGGTAGGTATCACGGCCGGACCGGAGGGTCGCGAAGAGGTACCCGCCGGGCTTCAGTATTCTCAGGATCTCCTCCAGCATGGCTATCAGGTCATACTTGTTGTTGTAATGGAGCGACCCCCAGGCGATGACGATGTCCGCCGAGCCGCTCTTCAGGGGGAGGTGCAGGTTGTTTCCCTGCAGCAGGGGGCCGGGGCACTGCCGTCGGGAGATCGCCAGGGCGTTGAAGCTCGCGTCCAGCCCGACGATCATTGAGATTCCCATGTCGGCAAGGAGCTTGAGGTGCCTCCCGCTCCCGCAGCCGAGGTCCACCGCGGTGAGTTCCCCGGTGCTGCCGAGGAGGGGGTTTTTTCTCAAGAGCCGGACAAGGTTTTCATCGGGGTACAGCAGTTCTGATTTACCCGCGGTATAATGGGTTTCCCAGGAGGCCTCTTTCATTGCTCATTTAATCCGGATATTAAAGTTCGACGCCGCGGTTTCGGACAGCGCCAGGGCTTCCTCCCTGGTGGCGGCCGACACGACCACAACGCCGATGCGGTCATGGTTGGTTACCGGGTCGTTGATGGGAGATCCGATTTCCTTGAATATGCGCGAAAAAATGGTACCCTCCACGTCCCGGGGCCCTTCGGGGTTGCATGACGCCAGGACGCCCTTCTGGCCGTTGACATAGCGGACGACGACGGCATTTCTTTTTTTCTGGGGCTGCGGCGGCCTGAACCCGCCATTCGTCATTGACCTGATGGCCTCGCCGATCAGGTTGTAGTTGACGCTGGCGGGCACCAGGACATCGGGGATGAATTCGCCGCCGAATTCGGGGACCGCCTCGATGAGAAACGCCTCTTCGTCGGCGTTGATGACCAGTTCCATGATCAGGGGGGACCGGGATATCCGGAACGCCCCGGCGACCTGCTGGCCTATGGCCTCGATTTTTTTCGACAGGTGCCGGTATTGCGACGGCGCGATATGGACCATGTCGATGAAGTAAGGCGGATATGACGTCTGCTTGTCGGTGATTTCCACAAGGTGGTACGTCCCGTCATGGATTATGCCGGCCACGATAATCTCGTCGCCCTCGATGAACTTCTCAAGAATATAGTCTTCCTCGCTCTGGTAATGCGCAGCGCAGATCTTTTTCAATTCGGCGCTGTCGGCCGCCAGCCGCACGTTTGTTTTCGCGTGGCCCACGTTAGGCTTGACGACCACCGGGAAGCCGCCGGCTGTCTTCGATCGGGAATTCTGGTGGATGATATACGGTGTCAGGATGTTGTGCTCGATAAAACGGGACTTCATTTTTTTTTTATCTATGAAACATTCGCTTGCGGAGAAGGGGATGAACGGTATGTTAAATTTATCCGTCAAATAGCTGGTTGTAACGATCGCCGGTCCGTATGACTTGGTCATCACGCCGTGTATATCGCCGTCAACAAGGAGCTCGATGAGTTTCTTGTAAATGATATCGTAGTTTTCCACGGATTCCTGGATCTTCAGGTCGCACTGGTAAAAACCGGGCGCGGACACATTGGCGTCAACGCCGATGACGTGAAACCCCAGCTTTTTCGCCTCGGCGATAAGGGGGATCTGGTTCAACCCGGAACCGATTGATACAAAAAATTTCAGTTGCTGTCTTTTTCTTTTATGGAAAAGCATGGGATTAATTCTGAATTTTTTATTGATACCGTCAACAAGATTATCGTGCGTCGTTGGCAATAATGCACGTATTGTCGTACGGGAACCGCCCGGCCAGGCGGGGGCGACACGGCCCATGCCGCCCCTTCTCCCATCTGTGATGGAATCCCCTCGCTGCTGCGCGGGAGGCGGTAAGAATCCCTGCGATGCTACAGGTGGTAATAGTTGGAAAAATTTTGTATCATAGCGGGTATACGCTGTCTCATCAGTAGTGGGCCGCTTAACATTTTTTTTACCATATATCGGGTCTAATAGTATTGTATTTTTTTGAAAGATTCTAAAATATGGTAAAATCACTGGATCGTTGATATTGTAAAAAAAATATACACAATTATGAATTTGACAAATAATAGCTTGCATATAATTTTGAATATTGATATACTAGACTCAATATGTTACCGGGAAATATGAGGGAAAATATTGCTTGAATGTTAAAAATTGCATTTTGAGCAACGGTTGTGCGTAATATTTATGTATATTATAAGCAGGTAACAGATAGGCGATATGTTCTGCGAACGATGTAAAAACATTGAAGCCACGATTCACCTGACCGAGATCATTAAGGATGTCAAATCGGAGCTTCACCTGTGTGAAAACTGCGCCAGGGAAATAGGCCTGAACTCTAAGCTTTCGAATTTCTCCCTGTCGATTCCGGAAATGCTCTCCTTTCTCGATATCGACGAGGTAGACGAATACGCCGGCGGGAGCGCCTGCAAGAGCTGCGGTCTTACCTTTGCGGATTACAGTCGCGAAAGCAAGCTCGGCTGTCCTGACTGCTACCGCTACTTGGGAGAGTCTTTGAAGTCAGTGATTGCCGGATATCACGGCGCTTCCCGGCACGCGGGAAAACACCCGAACAATCATTCCGGCATCAACAGTATAACCTATGAGAAGCCGGCGGTCCAGGTCAGTCCGAAGAAGTCCATGGAGGAATTGAAGACCATGCTGAACCGGGCCGTGAACGATGAACGATACGAGGAAGCGGCCCTGCTGCGCGACAAGATACGGGAGCTGGAATCATTATGACCGCGAGGGGAAAAGCCATTGTTTGAGGAAGTATTACAGAAGTCCGCATTCTGGACATCCACGGGGCCCTTCAGCCATATTGTGCTTTCAAGCAGGCTCAGGCTGGCCCGCAACATGCAGTCCGTCCCCTTTCCCGGCAGGATGACCGCCGACGATTCATATCCGATACGGGGCGCCATCGAGCGGTTTGCCGCAGAATCAAGGTACCGCGGCCACATCAGCGTCATTGACCTTCGGGACATCGACGCCAACGAAAAGCGGTTTCTGCGCGAGCGGAACATCATAACCTACGAGATGGAGGTCGCGGACAATACCCTGGTGGTCGTGAACAACAGCGACGATTTCAGCATCCTGGTGAATGAAGAGGACCATTTTCGGATCCAGGTGATCAGGCCGGGACTGCAGCTTATGGATGTTTACAAAACGGCCGATGCCGTCGACTCCGAGCTTAACCGCTTCGTTCCCTATGCATTTTCTGAAGAGCTGGGATTCCTGACCGCGTGCACGTCTAACCTGGGCACCGGCCTCCGTGTTTCCGTGCTGCTGCACCTGCCGGTGATCACCATGAAGAACGGCGTCCAGGAGCTTATCCCGGAGGACCGGAGGAACACGATCGAGATAAAGGGCACCATAGGCAAGTCGAGCAAGACCCTGGGCTGTCTCTACCAGCTGTCCAACAGGGTTTCCCTGGGGCCTTCGGAAGTCGATATCATCGAGTCCGTCGACGAGGTCATAGGACGCATCCTCGAAAAAGAGGATAACCGGCGCGACGAGTATTATACCGAGTCCCGCACGGAGCTCGAGGACATGGTATGGCGCTCCTACGGCATCCTCCGCTACTCGCGGCGCATCAGTTATATCGAAGCCATGGACCATCTCTCGAACGTGCGGCTCGGGATAGTCCTGGCGATCATCAAGAATATGGATGTCAAGACCGTGAACGACATCATGGTCAATATACAGTGGGCCCATCTCCAGCGGCATTACGCGCTGCTCTTCAAGAGTACCGGGGAATGCGATGAATACCGGGCCGACTACATGCGGAAATTATTTCAATCGTCCGAGGTCAAGTGATGTTCGAGTTTACCAAGCGTTCCAAGAAGGTGCTGGAAATAATGGCACAGAGCGAGGGGAAGCGTCTCAACTCCGACATGCTCGACCCGGACCATATCATGATTTCCCTTCTCAAGGACGAGGAATCGGTCGCGGCACGCATTATGAAAAACCTGGGGATCAACTTCGAAAAATTCATCCAGGACATCGAGCAGTCCGTGCGCAGGGACCGGGCGACCATCATCCTCGGCAAGGTCCCCCTCAGCACGAAATACAAGCGTATCATCGAGATATCCAAGGAAGAGGCCCGCAAGCTCCGGAACTCGTACATCGGTACCGAGCACCTGCTCCTGGCCATATTCAGGGAAGGGTCCTGCTCCGGCCTGGACAGCCTGATACGGGCCGGCATCGATTACAACGTCATCAGAAACGAAATACTGCGCGTCCTCGGCGTCAAGGTGAACAGCGACAAGCAGGCAAAGGTCAAGACGGTCAAGCCGCCTGCGCTTGAGGAGTTCGCCCGTGACCTGACCAAGATGGCGTCCGAAGGCGGGCTCGACCCGGTCATCGGCAGGGACGACGAGATCAACCGCGTCATACGCATCCTGTCGCGGAAGCGCAAGAACAACCCGATCCTGATCGGAGAGGCCGGCGTGGGCAAGACCGCCATTGTCGAGGGACTGGCCCAGCGCATCGTCCGCAAGGAGATACCGGAGCCCCTGTACGACAAGCGGGTCCTTTCCCTCGACATGGCGGCCATCGTGGCCGGGACCAAGTACCGGGGCGAATTCGAGGAACGCCTCAAGCGCGTGGTGAAAGAGATCATCGATGACGGCAACATCATCATATTCATAGACGAGGTCCACACGCTGATCGGCGCCGGCGCCGCCGAGGGCGCCATTGACGCGGCCAACATCTTGAAACCGGCCCTGGCCCGCGGCGAGCTGCAGTGCATCGGCGCCACCACCATCAACGAGTACAAGATGTACGTCGAAAAGGACGCCGCCCTGGTGCGCCGGTTCCAGTCCATCCTGGTGGAGGAGCCGGACGTGGACGAGACCATCAAAATACTGAAGGGCCTGAAGGAGCGCTTCGAGAACCACCACAAGGTGAGGTTCAACCAGGAATCGCTCGTCAAGGCCGCGGTGCTGGCGGACCGTTACATCAACGACCGCTGCCTGCCGGACAAGGCCATCGACGTCATCGACGAGGCGGGCGCCATGGCGCGCCTGGAGAACTTCGACATGCCGGAGGACATCATAGCCCTGGAGGCTGAGATCGACGGCCTGATCACCAAGAAGAACGAGCTGGTGCTGTCGCAGGAATACGAGCAGGCCGCGGCCATCCGCGACATGATCCATGACAGGCGGGAGATCCTTTCGCGGAAGATGGAAAACTGGCACGACAAGAAGAACGAGTACGAGATCATGGTAACGCCGGACCAGATAGCGCTGATCGTGTCCGAGAGCACCGGCATCCCGGTCAAGAGCATCGAGGAGTCCGAATCGGAAAAGCTGATCCGCATGGAGGAGGAGATCCACAAGCGGATCATAGGGCAGGACGACGCCATCAGGGCGATAAGCCGCGCCATACGGCGGTCGCGGACCGGCCTCGGCAGCGCCAGCCGGCCCATGGGCGCCTTCATATTCCTGGGCCCGACCGGCGTGGGAAAGACCGAGCTTGCCAAGGCACTGGCGGAGTTCCTCTTCGACGATGAGCGCAACCTCATCCGCGTGGACATGTCGGAATATATGGAGAAGCATTCCGTGTCCCGCCTCATCGGGGCGCCCCCGGGCTACATCGGCTACGAGGAGGGCGGGCAGCTCACGGAGAAGATCAAGCGTCGCCCCTATTCGGTGATCCTCCTCGACGAGATCGAGAAGGCCCATCCGGACGTATTCAACATACTGCTCCAGGTCTTCGAGGAGGGCGAGCTGACCGACGGTTCCGGATCGACGATCAGTTTCCGCGACACGATCATCATCATGACCTCGAATATCGGGAACCGGGAATACCAGAAAATCGGCAAGATGGGCTTCGGCGACGACGTAAGCCGCGAAAGCGGGGCCCAGGACAAGGTGAGCGACGAATTGAAGCGCCTCTTCAGCCCGGAATTCCTCAACCGGATCGACGAGGTCGTGTATTTCCACAAGCTTGACCGCAATCACATCCGCAAGATCGTTGACCTGATGCTTGCGAGGATCAATGAAAAGCTGTGGGACCGCAAGATAGAGCTGGTCTTCTCCGCGGGAATTAAGAAATACCTGATTGAAAAAGGATTTGACGAAAATTTCGGCGCCAGAAATCTTCGCAGGGTGATCCAGAGCGATATCGAGGACTCCCTGGCAAACGAACTTCTGAAGGGCACGGTGCAGGAATCGGCCCGGCTGAAGGTCGTCCTGAAGGGGAAGGCGATAGCGTTCAAAAATATAGGCAGGGTGGCCCCCGGCGACGACGACGAGGGGGACGCCGAGGGCGAGTTTCTCGAGGGCAGCCCTCTGGAGATCAAAGGTATTCAGTAAATGGGATATACGATAGCGGAAAAAATATTCAATTCACATCGCATTGACAATCCAACCCCGACCATACATGTCCTTGCCCTTGACGCGGTTTTCTGCCATGAGATAACCACGCCGATCGCGATCAATGACCTGATCGCGAAGGGCAAGGACAGGGTCTTCGATGCGAAGAAGATCAAGGCGGTGATCGACCATGTCACCCCCGCCAAGGACTCGAAAACGGCGGAGCAGGGGAAGATACTGCGCGAATGGGCGAGGCGCCACGGCATCCAGGACTATTTCGACATCGGCCGCAACGGCGTGTGCCACGCCCTGTTCCCGGAAAAGGGCTTCGTGCGCCCCGGCTACACCGTCATCATGGGCGATTCCCACACCTGCACCCATGGGGCCTTCGGTGCCTTCGCGGCCGGCGTGGGATCGACGGACCTTGAAGTGGCCATCCTGAAGGGGGTATGCGCCTTCAATTCGCCCCGTACCATGAAGATAAACGTCACCGGCGACCTGCCCGGGGGCGTCTACGCCAAGGACGTCATCCTTTCCATCATCGCGAAAATCGGCGTGAACGGCGCCACCAACATGGTCATCGAATTCACCGGGCCGGTCATTGCCGCCCTGTCAATGGAATCGCGGATGACCCTCTGCAACATGGCCGTGGAGGCCGGCGCCACCAGCGGGATATGCTATCCCGACAGGACCACGGTGGACTACCTCTGGGAATTCATCAGGGGAGACTACGCATCGCCGGACGAGGCGGTCAGTGATTACGCGAAGTGGATCTCCGATCCCGACGCGAGGTACGAAAGGGTCATCGACCTTGACGTTTCCACCTTCGAGCCGGTAGTCACCTTCGACTACAAGCCGGACCATGTGAAGCCGGTCAGGCTCATGGAGGGGACCCCCATCGACCAGGTATACATCGGGTCGTGCACCAACGGCCGCATCGAGGACCTCAGGATCGCGGCAAAGGTGCTGAAAGGTAAGAAGATCAGCGACCGCGTCAGGGCCATCGTGTCCCCGGCGACGCCGAAGATATACCAGATGGCCCTCGACGAGGGGATCATAAAGATTTTCATGGACGCGGGCTTCTGCGTCACCAATCCGACCTGCGGCGCATGCCTGGGCATGAGCAACGGCGTGCTGGCCCCCGGCGAAGTGTGCGCCTCCACCACCAACAGGAACTTCCAGGGGAGGATGGGGGCCGGCGGCATGGTCCACCTCATGAGCCCGGCCACGGCGGCGGCCTCGGCGATAGCCGGCGCCATTGCCAATTCAGAACTCTACCGGGGACGCAACTAAGATGAAGAATTTCAACGGAACAGTGCTCTTCCTCGACAGGGCCGATATCAACACCGACGAGATCATACCCGCCCACTATCTCACCGAGATCACCAAGGAGGCGCTGAAGCCCCATGCCCTCGAAGGCCTGAAGCTGGAGGGCTTCGACCACCGACGGGACGTGCCGGGGAAAAGCGTCATCATCGCGCGGTCCAATTTCGGATGCGGTTCCTCGCGGGAGCACGCCCCGTGGGCCCTGGAGATGAACGGCATCAACATGGTGATCGCCGAAAGCTTTGCAAGGATCTTCCGGCAGAACATGTACAACGGCGGCATGATGGCGGTGGAGCTCCCCCGGGAGACCATCGACCAGCTCTTCAGGGCCGCCTCGGGCAAGGATGCCGAAATCGAGACCGATTTCGCCAAGGGCCAGTTCATCATACGGATAAACGGGGAGGAGGAGAGGATCAACTTTTCCATTTCCGATTTCGACCGGGAACTTGTCCGGGCCGGGGGCTGGCTGGAATACGCGGATAAAAAATATTGATGCAGATCGTGCCCGCCGGGGCGCGCTTTTCAGTTTACCCTTCTCACGTTGCTTCCGTTCATCATGTCGCCCGACATGGTGAAGGGCATGATGTACCATTCTCCCCGCAGGTACTTGTTCAGTCCGATGGTTATCAGGCCGGGAAGGTCCTGGATGAAGGCCCGGGTGAATTCCAGGGTGATGTTGAGGGGACTCGCCACCAGCTTATCGTTGAAAACCCCGGTGATCTTGAGGCGGACATTGTTGGAATTGAAGATGAAGGAGTTGACCAGGTAGGTCGTGCCCTTTATGTCCATGTTGCCGTAGATCTTGTTGAACTCGAGGTCCCGCAGCTTGTACTTGAGCTCGGACAGGAGGAGGCCCAGGCCGTTCTGGATGCCGGTGTCAACGAGCTTTCCGCTGTCGATGGTGAACTCGATGTTGCCCCGGGCCGTTTCAAGGATTTTGTCGCTCAGCTCGAAGTCGAACTTCGATGTGCCGTTCGCCACGCCGAAGATCCTGTTCCGTATCTTATCATTGGTGTCGATGGCTTTCTGCGTCATGATCCTGCCGAAGTTCAGCGACAGGGAGGCCCGTGGCGCGCCCTGCCCCATGGTGATCGCGCCGCTCCCGGATACGGTCCCCTCGGCGAAATTGAACTGGAACCCCGGTATGCCGGCGGTGCTCCCCGCGAGCTGGTACTGGAGCTGTATGTTGCTGACGCGGTACCGGCCGTATTTCAGCTGGCCCACGTTGACGATGCCGCTGATCTCCTTGGGAATGCTGATCGGCGCGTCCCCCCGGGAGAACCTGTTTTTTTCCGGATCGATCACGATTGTTTCGGCACCCACGTTGATGAAGAGCTTCGAGAAGGAAGCATCGGTCGATGCAATGGAGAGGGAGCAGGAGTTCCCGTAGAACTTGAAGGGGATCCCCGTCTGCTTGAACCTGTTATCGGTGATTGACAGCGAGGCATGGAGATCGCTGACCAGGCCGGACTCGGGGTCGTAGCCGCAATTGGTCAGCCTGAGGTTCCCGTTGTACAGGCCGCCGCTGTAATTAAGGTCGCCCTCGACCCTGCCGAATAGTTTGGCCGGCAGGAACCTCAGGACGGCGGCGGCGTCCTGGACGGCTGAATTGATGTTCCTAAAGCCGAACCGTATAAGGTTCCCGTCGAACGTAAAGAGCAGATTATCAATATAAAAAGAGGACTTGTCAATGCCGCCCTGGGTGCGGCCTATGAAAACCGTCCTGCCGGGAATGTCGACCCTGCAGAAGCCGGCGGCGCTGATCAGCTTTTTCGCGGTGAGCAGGGTCGACGTGGCAATGACGTCGCCCTGAACATGGGTTTTGGTAATAACAAGGTTTTTGACAGTGCCATTGACGACGTTGTAGGGCAGCCTGACATCCTTGCCCCACCGGTATACCCACAGGAGCGAGGCGTTTTCCAGCTTCACGGCGCCTGATATTTTAAAATCGCCCGTCCCGGTCTCGATATCAAGTTCAGGCTGAAGGCTTCCCCGGCCCTGGGGCAGTCTGACCGAACAGTCGCTGATTTCGACATTCTTCCGGATCCGTATGGTTGCGTCTGCGGTATAGGTTCCTGCAAGGGGGGCCAGGTAGGGCGGCGGGTTTGTCAGCGTCACGGTCGCGTCGATAAGCCTGATTTTTGATATTTTTGCCGATACCCCCGAACCGCCTCCTTTTGTGAGGCCGGTCACGAGCTTTCCGATGTTTGACTCATTGTTGTCGTCAAAGACAATGTTGCAGCGCGCTTTCTTGAGGGTTATGGAGCTGAAATCGATCTCCATCTGCAGCAGGGAAAGCAGCGAGATGCGGAGGTCCGCCTTTTCGACGCCGGCCAGGACAGGGGATCTCTCGTCCGATTCGTACACGGTGACATCATCAAGCACTATGCCGCCGATCCCGTAGCCGATATTCTTTATGAGGACCTTTCTTCCCAGGGCGCTTTCGGCCTTTTCGGTCACCAGCGCCAGTATCCGTTCTGCCGGGTAGAAGGTAACCAGGAGTGTGACGGCTGCGGACAGGACGAGAACAAGGGCGGCAAGAACAATGAAAAAAATTTTAAACGTTTTTGCTGGCTTCACGTTTTCTTTCCATGGCGGACTTTTTCTTGAAGAATTGCACGTTTTTTTCCAGCTCCAGGATGTCCGTGCAGACTATCTTTCCTTCAACCAGCTGGAAGTGCTTGTCTTCAAGGAGCTGTACGACGTACATGTCCCCCTTTTCCGGGGGGAGGCCCACCATGTTGATGAGTTCCTTTGTGCCGAATTCAAAGTTATGGGGCTGCTTGGCTTCGATCCTGATTTTCTGCTTTTCAAGCTGAATGAGAAGGGTATCGTAGATGCGGCCCAGGGGGTCATGGATCATCAGGTTTTCGAGCTGGCGGTAGGCCGTCCAGATGCGTTCGCTCAGGAGCTGGATGAGGCGCGTCGCCAGCTGGGGCTGAGCCTGTACCATGCTTTCAAAGTTGGACTTGTTGATTGCCAGGACTTCCACGTCGCCGAAGGTGATGGCCGAGGCGCTGCGCGGCTTGTTGTCCAGGATGGCCATTTCGCCGAATATGTCCCCCTGCTTGAGCACCGCCAGGAGCACTTCCTCGTTGACTATCTTGGTGATTTTTACCTTGCCCGCCTGGATGATAAAGAGTTCCTCGCCAGGTTCGTACTCGCAGAATATCATGGTGTTGTCGCGGTACTTGCGGTTCATGCCCGCGCGCTGGCCCACTTCCGGCGATTTAAGCGGCGCTTTCATGGACTGGAGCCGCTGGATTGCGGTGTCGCGGTTCTCCCCGGTCGGCCGGTACTGAAGGTATTTCTGGTACGCGTATACGGCATGGTTGAAGACTTTCTTCTTCACGTAATACTCCCCGATGTTGAAGAGGTGCGAAGGGTCCTCGGTGGCGACGTTCTTGAAGGTCAGGTTGGTTATGGCCTGGTCGAAATCGCGGAGCTGCCGGCTGAAAAACCTGATGATCTTCATGGCCACGGTCGGGTTCTTCTGGATCAGGAGCCCGAACTTTTCCCGTTCGACCGATATGAGGGAGACGTTTTCAAGGGCAACTGCCGACTCTATCCTGGCGTGGGCGCTCATGCACGATACGACGCCGAAAAAGTCGCCGGGGCCCAGTATGGAATACGGTTCGGTCGACATCACCGGGTTTTCCTTGGCAACCTTAACCTTTCCCTTGAGGATAATATAGAAATTGTTGGCGTTCTTTTTCCCTTCTACAATGACAAAGGAATTGGCGAGGTAATTTTCGACTTTAAACTGTATATCAGCCATTGTTCCTCTTGGTTAAACAATGATATTTTAACACTATGTATAAAATCGGCAAAAAATCAAGTAATTTCTATTATTTTTATCTGACCTCTGACTTTAAACACGGCAGCCGGGCGGAATGTGACCGTATTTGATCTATTCGATAAGTTTTTTAAGACGGTGAAGCTCGTTCAGGGCTTCAATGGGGGTCAGGGAGTCGGTATCGATGTTTTTTATCGCCTGGATGACCAGGTGGTTGGAGGCGTTGAATATTTCGAGCTGATCCGAGTGCTCTTCCTCGTCCGTGTTCAGGGGCCTGATGTTTTTCCTGCCCTTCTCGAGGCGCTGGAGTATCTGCTCGGCCTTGCCTATGATCGGCTTCGGTATCCCGGCCAGGTTGGCGACGTGGATGCCGTAGGACTTGTCCGCGGCCCCGCGCACCACTTTGTGCAGAAAGTCGACGCCGTTCAGGTGCTCTTTGACGATGACGGTGTAGTTGACGATTCCCCGGCGGCTGCCGAGCTTGGTGAGCTCGTGGTAGTGCGTGGCGAAGAGGGTCCGCGCCCGGAGGTAGCGCTGGATGTATTCCACCACGGCCCAGGCTATGGAGAGGCCGTCGTAGGTGCTGGTCCCGCGGCCGATCTCGTCCATGATGATCAGGCTCCGGGACGTCGCGTTGTTGAGGATGCCGGCTGTCTCGTTCATCTCGACCAGGAAGGTCGACTCTCCCCGGGAGATGTTATCGGAGGCCCCGATCCTGGTGAAAATCCGGTCGACGATGGAAAGACGGGCTTCCCGGGCCGGCACGAAGGACCCGATCTGAGCCATGAGCTGGAGTATCGCGGCCATGCGGATATACGTGGACTTGCCGGACATGTTGGGGCCGGTGATGATCTTTATGATGTTCTCGTCGGCGTCCAGGTTGATGTCGTTGGGGATGAAGACTTCCCTGGCGTAGAATTTTTCCACGACCGGGTGCCGCCCCTCCCTGATGTGGGTGATGCCGTCGTCGCTGAAGGCCGGCCTGACATAGCGGTTTTCCACGGCCGAACGGGCAAGGGAGCAGCAGCAGTCGAGGTCGCCGATGATTTCCGCCATCGCCTGGAGCTCGCCGCGCGCGGCCAGGACCGCCTTCGTCAGCCGGTCGATCTCGTCGTTTTCGATCTGCTGTATTTTTTCGGAAGCGGAGAGGATTTCGGTCTCGAAGGCCTGCAGCTTTTCCGTCGTAAACCGCTCCGAGCCGACCAGGGTCTGCTTGCGGTAATATGTTTCCGGCATGCCCGGGGCCTGGCCCTTGCTCACCTCGATGTAATAGCCCAGGATCTTGTTGTAGCGGATCTTCAGGGTGGACATGCCGAGGTTTTTCTTTTCCTCTTCCTGGTACTCGACGATCCAGTTCTTCGCGTTGGTCTTCAGCTCGTAGATGCGGTCAAGCTCGGCGTTGAAGCCCTTGCGGATCACCCTGCCGTGCTCCGGGGAAAGGGCGGGGTCGTCGTCGATGGCGTCCCAGATCATGTCCGCCAGGACGGTAAGGTCAGGCATGCGGACGGCGATCTCCCTGATAAGGTCGTGGGGCTGTTCCGCGAGGAGTGCGCGGACCTGCGCGGCGGCCCGGGCCGAGTTCATGATGGCGATGAAGTTCCGGGGAAATGCCCGCCCTATGATGAAGCGGGAGATCAGCCGCTCGATGTCGTGGATGCCGGACAGGAGGTCGGCGACCTGGCCGGTGAGCTGGTGGAACTCGTGAAAATACTGAACCACGTCAAGTCTCTTCTCTATTGCATTGATGTCCAGGAGTGGCTGCAGGATGTTCCGTTCAAGGGCGCGCCTGCCCATGGCGGTGCGGGTATAGTCAAGGACGGCGAAGAGGGTGCGGTTTTTCGTCCCGTCCTGCAGGTTCCGTGCCAGCTCCAGGTTGGAGATGGTCGCGTCGTCCAGGGTCATGATGTCGCCGGACAGAATCTTCCGCGGAAACTTGAGGTGGTCGAAGCTCTTCTTGTGGGTCTCCTTCAGGTACTGGAGGATGGACCCGGCGGTCATGATGTCCAGGCCGTCGGTAATGCCCAGTCCCTTGGTGCCGGCGATTCTGAAGGTCTCGCATATGATGTTCGTCATGTAGTCAGCATCATAGAGCCATTCGTTGATGCGGTAGACGGGGATGCCCCTGGTCCGGATGAAGTCGGCGTACGCGCCGTTATCCGGGGAATCGCCCTCGTAAAGAACGGCCTCGCGCGGGTTGAACTTGATGATCTCGCTGCGGAACAGGTCCAGGGATTTGTCTATGGGTGACAGGAAGAAGTCCCCCGTCGATATGTCCACGAAGGCGAGGCCGATGGCCTTCCTGTCGATGATGACCGAGGCGAGAAAGTTGTTTTCGTCCGATGGGAGGAGGTTCGCCTCCACCACGGTGCCCGGGGTGACGACCCGCACCACCTCGCGCTTCACGACCGGGCCGCTGGAAGGGACCGTTTCCATCTGCTCGCAGATGGCCACGCGCTTTCCCGCCTTAATGAGGCGCGCGATGTAGCTTTCCGCGGCATGGTAGGGGATGCCGCACATGGGGATGTCGTTCTGCCGCGAGGTAAGGGCGATGTCCAGTATCTTGGAGGCTATGCGGGCGTCCTCGAAGAACATCTCGTAGAAATCGCCCATGCGGAAAAAGAGCACCTCCTCGGGGTACTGTTTTTTCATGTCCAGGTACTGCTTCATGGCAGGGGTGATCTTCGAATCCATCGCTATTCCCCGTAAATATAGGAGCGCTCGCCGTCGCCGGAAATGCGCACGATGCGGCCATTGATGCCGTATTCTTCCGCGAGACGGACCTTCATCTTCAAGGCCGACTCTTCATCGGGGCCCTTTCCCACGTACAGTGTGAACCCGTCCCTGAGCTTCACCGTCCTGAGAAAATCGAACTCTTTCAGGAGGCCCTTCAGTTCAGCGGCCTTCTTCGATGAAGGGAGGGGCCCCACCGAAATGGAGTAGAATGCCGTCGAGGCGTCTTCCTCCGGCAGTTTCTTCTCAGGATGTATGTCTATCTTCTCGGTGGTATCAAGTATTTTTTTCCCCGGCAGGTAGGAGACGCGGCGCGGGTTGTGCTTCATGAGCCCTTTCATCCGCCGGGACGCCTCGGCCGCCTCGGGGGACCCGGGGTATTTTGAAACAAGGTCGAAATAGGCGGAATAGGATTCATCATACATCTGCCTGTTCTCGTAAAATTCGCCAAGGAGGTAGAGGACCGCCTGTATGGCGTCGGAGTCTGCATAGCCGAGTGCCATGTCCCTGATGGTGGCGATGTATTCCCGGGAAAACCCTGAAGCCGACCGGAGTATATGGGCCAGCAGCAGCAGCGACCGGGCCATGGCGCCGTATTCGTGGTCGGTGTCGATGAGGCGCCGGCATTCGCGCTCGGCGCCGGCGTAATCGCCGGTGTGGATGAGGGCGATGACCAGGAAGCGGCCGAACATGCCGTCATAGGCGCTTTTCCCCATGCGCTGCCCCTCGCGGGCCTCCCGCGCCAGGGCGTCCCACTTCGACTGGAGGAATGTTATCTCGCAGATCCGGTGCTGGGCATAGTGACGCCTGCCGTAATGGCGGTACTTGGCTGCGACGGTCCGGTATTTTGAGATCGCAGCGTCGGGGGACGATTCGATCTCAGCCAGGATGAGGCGCACGTCGGGGACAAGAGGACTTTCGGAATGGGCCTTGAAAAAAAGGGAGGATTTATTTTTAACGTCGCCGTATTTTTTTTCAGCCGCCAGCTTCTGCATGGCCCTGAAGTCCTGTTTGTCGGAGCCGGCGGACGTTCGGGCCGCGGAAAGGCGGTGAGGCTGATAGGCGGCGATGGCCAGCAGGCACGCCGCGGCTATGGCCGGGGCGCTACGCAATTCTTGTCCCCTGCAGCGTCGAGCCGAGAACGCCGGAGATCTTTATCTTTATCCTTTTTCCGATATCGTCCCGCGTCCCGGCGGTGATCACCACGTGGTTCAGGTAGGTCTTCCCCATGACCCGGTCCGGCGATTTCTTGCTGAAGCGCTCGATGATGGCCTCTTCAACGCTGTCTATCCGCTCTTTCAGCTTCTGTTTCGAGATGCCACGCTGAAAGGCGATGAGCTTTTCGAGACGGGCGTTTTTTTCCTCGCGGGTGAGGGACTCGGCCAGTGACGCCGCCGGCGTTCCCCGGCGTGATGAATAGGCATAGGTGAAGGCGTCGTCGAAGCGTATCGTTTCCACGGCGCGCAGGGTGTCTTTGAATTCATCCTCGCTTTCGCCGGGAAAGCCGACGATGAGGTCCGTCGATATCGAGCTGCGGTCCAGTACGCTCCGTATCTTCCCGATGATCGCCAGGTAATCAGAGATTGTGTAGCCGCGGTTCATCAGCCCGAGAATGCGGTCCGAGCCGCTCTGGAGCGGCAGGTGGATCGACCGCGATATGTTCGGATTGTCCCGGATGACCAGGAGGATGTCATCGGAAAAGTCTTTCGGATGTGACGTTATGAAGTTTATCCGCTCGATGCCGCCGATGCGGGCCGAAGCTTCGAGGAGCCGGTAAAAGGGGATATCGGCGCTGTCCGATCCGTACTGGTTCACGTTCTGGCCGAGGAGGGTTATCTCCCGTATCCCGCCGTCCGCGAGGGTGCGGATGTATTCGAGGACCTGCGCCGACGGGAAGGATATGAGCCTGCCCCGCACGGCGGGGACTACGCAGTAGGAACAGAAGTTCTCGCATCCGTGTGTTATGGTCACCCATTTATGCCATTCGGGAGTGTCGTTCACTTTATACAGGTCGTGCTTGATCCTCCCGGAAAAGTCGCTTATATCCTGGGAAAGGAAGCTCCTGGCCGCGCGGTCCTCAAGGTGCAGGCGCAGCAGCCTGCCTATGTCAGGGGACTGGTACGGCCCAATCACCATGTCGGCAACGCCGGTATCGATGAGCTCACGGCCGAGGCGCTGGGCCATGCATCCGGCCACGACGATGATACCGTCCCGGTCGCGCAGCCTGTTACGGTGGGACCGTATGCGCGAGAGCACCCTGTTCTCGGCATGTTCGCGGACCGAACAGGTGTTGTAAATGGTGATGTCTGCCGCTGCTCCGCCGGGGGCGCTCTGGAAGCCGTGATCGGACAGTGAAAGGGCCATCAGCTCAGAATCATTCTTGTTCATCTGGCACCCGAAGGTTTCTATGTGATAGGTACGTTTCAAATCGATATCCGAGTCGGTGGAAATGCCCCGTCTGTCCGGGCGGTAACCCATAATGGCACGATATTGCTGTGTAATCAAACAATTTTTATGCCGTAATTAATCAACTCTATTTTCCATCCCGGTGCTCAAATCGCCGGGATTTTTCCTTTTTTCATAACGGGATTACAGGGGAAAAATCATGCCCGGCAGAGTTTTTTTCTTGAATAGTAGGGGGGCTGTCGTTACATTATTATTCAAACGGATTTACCGGTTGCAGCGAGGGACAAAAGCCTGCGTGGGCGCGCAGGGAACTGCAGCATATAAAGGGAGGTTTATATGGCGATACAAAAGGTTAACGATAGTTCCATTTCCCGCGGTTTGATCGAGAGCATGAAGCAGCAGGGGCAGGAGACGGCGAAACCTGAGGCGTTGAAGAAATCATCAAAAATGCAGAGTTTCAAAGAGGCCGCCAAGGGTTTCAAGATCGACACCAAGGCATGATGTATCCGGCGTGAAGGATGGAAAAATGGATGCGGCGCGCATCCATTTTTTTTAATGCCGAAATCGTCCGGCAATAACCGAGGAGGGCAAGCCAGATGTCCCGGGATGAATGCAAAAGGGATTTTGTCCGCATCAACAACCAGTTCAACGTGAGGATCGTTGCGAAGGATGAATCAGCCCGGTACGGTACCCGCGAGATAAATACCTCCCGGTCGATCAACGTGAGCGCCAGCGGATTGCTGGTAAATGCCGCCGAGCGGATCGATAAGGACTCTATCGTGAACATTACGTTCATGAAGCCCAATACCTTTGATTTCTTCAAGGGGCCAGGAAAGGTCGTGCGCATCGATGATAACACCGACGGGACCTATAAAATAGCCATCAATTTTATCAACCTGTCCCATGACGACAAACAGATGCTCGATTATTACATTCAGCTCGGGGCTCGCTAGGCCCGCTTCAGAAAGCACTCCTGTCTTATGGCATTTCGTTAAAATTGCACGGTGAACTCAATCAGGGGAACCGGCAGGATTATCCTGTTGCCCTTTTTCTTCCTCATGGTGTACGTGGAAACGACCCCGTAGTCATAGTTCAGCCACAGGTTTATGCCGACCTTGAAGCGGTCCGCGAACTTGAAGAGAAAACCGATCCCGGCGCCGAAGGTAACATCATGCAGGTTGCCTTCCCTGACGGTGCGGCTGCCGCCCACTCCCGGGTGGCTTGCCTTTGATTCCCAGTGATGATACGAATAGACTAATCCAAGCATGAGAACCGTATCCAGTATCTTCAGTTCCGGGCCCAGGTGAAGGACAGGGGTGACGATGGCGGACAGGATGTATTCATCCCTGTTCATGGAGTTGAAGCCGGCCCCGAATATTGCAAGTCCAACGGCCCTGATCCCAACGTGGGGGACAAAGGTGTACTCTCCCTGCACGCCGGCCATGGTAATTCCTCCCATGATGCTGGCGGAGCCTTTATAGGGTTTCCGTCCGGCAGGCTGTGCCTGTTCCTGTTGCGCAGGATTGACCTCTTCGGCCGCCGCGGCAGGGCCGGATAGAACCGCCATGAAGGTGATGATCAGTACTATATTTTTCATGCTGTGGTGGCCGGGGTCCGATGATGGAGAAACCATGACAGGGACGGGGCTGGTCCGGGCCGCTGCGCGCGATTATTATTTCTCAGCCCCGATGTTAACGCGCTCGTTGATGCGTCCCATGATGTCCTGTATGGCTTCCTCAACGTTGTCCACGGTAATAGCGATGACTTTTTCCGGACAGACCGTGGCGCAGTGTCCGCACCCCTTGCAGAGGCTTTCGTCCCAGACTACGCCGTTATCGCCGAGGGAAAGGGCCCGGGTGAAGCACTCGTCGACGCAGATGCCGCACCGGGTGCATCCTTCGTTGTTGATGGATGCCCGCAGGCCCTTCAGGCGCACCAGGGAATCCTTCACGTCATCGGGAAAATATCGGGTGGACTTGAAGATGGTGCAGCAGCAGGGGCAGCAGAAGCAGATCGTGAGGGACCTCCCGGTGTTGGGGGTGCCATAGAAAAAATCGTCCAGCCGCACCCTCCCGATCATCGGAATGAGGCCGAGCCCGATCATCTTGCGCATGTGGGCGATGGCGCCTTCAACGGACCTCGGCGTCGCGATATGCGGATCGAGGTGACTGGTGCCCTCGCCGAGGTGCAGGCACGCGTCCTCGATCGGGTAATGCTTGCAATGCTCCGAATCGCGGCAGTGGCAGCGGTTGATGGTGATCCGGTGGGCGGACCGGCGGATCAGTTCCTCCAGGACGCGTTCCGGGATATGGGTGCTGCCGGCGCCTTTCACGTTCAGGTTCACCGGTATGTGGGTGACATGGAAATTTTTCCCGGTGACAAGGGGACGGGCCAGCGATGCGACGATCCGCCCGATCACGGGCCACCGGGTCATTCGCGCGCTCAGGGTCGTGATCGGCCATGTTATTCTCAGGAATGAAAACCACCAGGTCGGACGTTTATTCATCAGGGGCTCCTTGATTGTTCAAATCATTGTACCTTGGCTGAAGCGCTGCGGAACGGGCCGCGGTTTTTCTCACCGGTAAATACTTGCAAAATGCAAGAATTTGTCAATATGAATATCCCGTCCCCAGTAAATTAAATCTGCTCGAAGTACCGCGACCGTTCCCAGTCCGTTACCGCCTGGTCGTAGCACCGCTGCTCGGTTTTATAAAAATGAAGATAGTGCTCTATGACGTCCTGGCCGAAGGCCTCCCTCGCGAAGGAGCTTCCCTCGAGGGCGGTTATGGCGTCGCGAAGCGTGGCGGGGACGCGGGGGAGGGATGACGCGGAATACATGTCCCCCTCGAAAAGGGGCGGCGGCTCGATCCTGTTCCTGATGCCGTCAAGGCCGGAGGCCAGGGCGGCTGCAAAGCCGAGGTAGGGGTTGATGTCGGCGCCGGGTATGCGCGACTCGATGCGCAGGGACTCCCCGCTGCCGACGATCCGGAAGCCGGCTGTCCTGTTGTCGTAGCTCCAGGCCAGGGCTGTGGGCGCCCACGAGCCGGCCTGGTACCGCTTGTAGGAGTTTACCGTCGGAGCGTAGAAGGGCATCATCTCAACTGCGCGGGCTATCCATCCCCCCAGGAACCACCGGAAGGTGTCTGACCCCGCAACGGGTCCGATTTTCTCATTGCCGGCAAACATGCTCTTTTTGCCTGCCGCGTCCCAGAGGCTCAGGTGCATGTGGCAGCTCGATCCGGCGAGGCGTTCGTCGAACTTGGCCATGAAGGTGACCGAATACCCCAGGGCGTCAGCCACCTCCTTGAAGCACTGCTTGTACACGAGCTGGTTGTCGGCCATGGTGAGCACGTCGGAGTACCGCGTGTTCAATTCGTGCTGGCCGGGGCCCCATTCGCCCTTGCTGAATTCGACGGGCACGCCGCTTTCGGCGAGATGCCTGCGCACCGCGGCGTTCAGGGGCTCCTCCCGGGTGCCCTGGAGAACGTGATAGTCCTCGATGTAGGATCCAAAGGGCGTGAGATCATGGTAACGCTTCGACCGGGCGTTTTCGTAGCTGTCCTTGAAAATGTAGTATTCAAGCTCCGCCGCTCCCATGGGAAGGAACCCCATGGCGGCCGCGGCATCGACCTGCTTCTTAAGCATGGTCCGCGGAGAAATCGGCGTGAGCGTGTCGCCGTGCTCGTCATAGATGTCGCAGATTACCAGGGCGGTCCTGTCGAGCCAGGCGGCGCGGCGAAGCGTGGCCATGTCCGGGACGCAGTGGAAGTCGCCGTAGCCCGTGTTCCAGTTGGCGTAGCGGTAGCCCGGGACCGGGTTCATTTCCATGTCAACGGTGAAAAGGTAGTTGCACGCGTGCATGCCTGACTTTGCCACCTGTTCGAGAAAAAAATCGGGGGCGATGCGCTTGCCGAAGAGGCGCCCGTACAGGTCGGGGAATGCGGCTATGACGGTTTCAATTTCCCCGGTGCGTATTTTCTCCTCCAGCTGCGAAAGTGTAAGCATCCCTTTGATTTCTTTCTGTTTCATGGTGACCGCCTCTGTCGTGGAATGGGCCCTCCGTCAGCCGAGCTCCCGGATGCGGAGCAGGTCGGGCTTGCGGCCCAGGAAGAGGAGCTCCGAATTATCGGGAATAATGTCGTTCGCAGTGGGGGCGATCCTCATGTTTTCCCAACCGGGAGATGCCGCCTTCCATTTATCGTTTCCTTCGAGATACCTGATGCAGAGGATCTGGCACTGGAAGCGCGCCCCGATCTGCAGGTCCCTGATGCTGCTGCCGATGAAGCTTTTCGGGGGGCGGATAGTCATGATCATGTAGTCGCCGCCATAATCCTTCAGCGATGTTGCCATTTGCGATCCGAAGCTGCCAAGACTGATGACATCGTTCTTAGTCATGATAGTCCCTCCAGGGAAGTTTTCTTATGGTGATGCACTAACGGATACGGGGCAGGCTGTGCTGAAAAAATACGGGATTCTAATTGGTGGATATCTCCCTTTCATGCAAGGTAGGATATCCCCTGAAATGGACCTGTCAAGCGGAAAACGAGACGTAATTGACCCAGGTCAATGCGCTGTTTTCTTTCCTGTGATACCTGTGTTGCGGTGAAGCTGTTGCCGGACTATCCAGGAATCATGATTTTCCGGGCTAAGATCAATATATTCATTTAACAGCGTCATCTATCTATATTAATATAAAAGGAAGGAGTTATGGTGGATTCTAGCTTGGTTCTTTTCGGACAGACCCTTGCCTATACCCTCTATGCCCTCGCGATCATGGCTGTCATGGGGTGGTTCGGGTACAGGGTAACTAAACAGGGAAAGGGCAGGGATATCAAACCCGCGCTCTTTTACACGTTTGTCGGATTCCTGGTCCTGGCCGGGGTGTCGCTGCATATCATCACCCATGAAACAATTCCATGGAAGCCGATGGATCTTAACCGGTCGGCCATCAAGGCCGATAAGACATTCTCGATCAACATCGCTAACCAGAAATTCATCCTGCCGGCGGAAAAAATGGTGATCAAGAAAGGGGAAACGGTCCGGTTCAACGTCACGTCGGATGACCTGACCTACGGTTTCGGCCTCTTCCGCACGGATAATTCGATGGTTTTCCAGATGCAGGTGCTGCCCGGGTATGTGAATGATATTCTCTGGCGCTTCGACAAGGCCGGCGCGTATACCATACGGTCTACAGAGTATTCCGGGCCGAAGGGCATAGGGATGATTGAGAAGAATGCGGTCGAAGTCGTCGAGTAAGACCGGCCGCCGCATAACTATTACATGTAATAAGGAACGTAACAATGAACTTGATACATACATTCTTAAAAGGCGAGGAGGGATTGTTCAGGCCTGATTCCCTGACGCCGATGCAGAAAATGACGTTGCGGTTTGTCGTGGTGGGTCTTCTCTATTATGGCCTCGTGGCGCTTGAGGGCATGATCATGAGAACGTACCTGGTGAAACCCGTGGTTGATCTTATACCTCCCACCCAGTATTACGCGATTTTAACGGCGCACCCGCTGGTTGGGATTTTCGGATCGACCTATTCGATCGTGTTCGGCGCATTCCTCTTCCTGGTGCCGTACCTGATGAAGAAGCCCCTCTGGAGCATCAAGATCGGCAACTGGATCTGCGGGCTGGTCGGCGGCGGGACCTTCGTGTTCTGGCTTTCCGGCTTCATCACCCATTACGCGCCTCTGTACACGCTCTACTGGCCCCTTCCCGCGGATTTCACCCAGTTCAGCCTCTGGGGCGGTATTTTCTTCATTACCGGCATTGCGCTGGTCATGGTGGGGACCGTCCTGTTCGTCATTAACATCTTCAAGACCATAACCTACACGCCGGAAGGCATGGCGAAACAGCCCGTGGGAGCGCTCCTCGGATCGGCCCTGGGCCTGAGCGGCTTCAGGAATCTTTTCAGCAAAGACAAGAAAGAACACCTGGTGTCGCTGCCGGTTGCAGCCATTGCCCGCGGCACCATTGACACGGCCCTCAATTCAGGGATCATCCTTTTTACCGGCGTGCTGATCCTGGTCTACATGATCGCCGCCGTGTTCGGCGTCAACCTGAAGCATTCCGCTGTCGACGCCCTGCTGTACAAGAACTGGTTCTGGTGGGGCCTTGACCTGATCGCGGACGGCCTGGTGCTGATCTTTGTCGCCGGGACCTGGTATCTCCTCGCGACGCTCATAACCGGGAAAAAGCTCTTCATGGAGAACATTGCCCGCGCGGCTCTCTTCGTTGAGATGGTCGTGTCATGGACCGTCTGGTCGCACCACCTGATGTCTGACCAGGCCCAGCCGGGCATCCTGAAGGTCGTATCGGGCGAAATGGTCACGGCCTTTGAGCTCATAACCCAGGGCCTGGCCTTCTTCATAACCCTGGTGACGCTCTGGAGCGCGCGTCCCCTCAGGATGACCAATCCCCTTAAGTTCCTGCTGGGCGGTCTCCTCGGCTTCGGCCTCGCGGTGCCGGCAGGCATCATCCAGGCGGACCTGGGGCTCAACAGGATCCTTCATAACACCCAGTGGATCGTGGGCCCCCACGTGCACGTCGCGGTCCTCGTCGGACTGACCATGACGCTTTATTCGGCGGTCTATTATCTCTTCCCGGTCCTCACGAACGGCGCCAAGCTCTACAGCGAGAAACTGGCGAATGTCCATTTCTGGTGCCACCTTCTCGGCGGCATCGGCATGGGGGCCTTCATGGGCATGGCCGGCCTGCAGGGAATGCTGCGGCGGACGATCTATTTTGAAGGGGAGTTCCTTCCTTTTATGATTCTGGCGGCGCTGGCGGGCTCGCTGATCCTCGTTGGCTTTGCCGCTTTCTTCTTCAACATCGTCATGAGCGTGGGATTGAACGGCGTTATCGGGATTTTCATGCCGTCAAAATTGAAGACGAAAGACCCGCTGCCCGGAAAATAATGCAGATTCCTGACTTGAACTTTCCAGACCCGTTCCCTGCACGACTGGGAACGGGTTTTTTATTGCATACGCATGGGCGTCATCCACAAAAAAATTTATAGGACATAAAATTTTAACTTGTATTTTAATATTATGCATAGTTTGATATTAAACACGGCCGTGCTGTTGTAATACCGAAGCAATGCCATATTCATTAACAGGGTGATAAGATGAGTTCGTATATCGTTCTCACCGCAGTCGGAACGGACCGGCCAGGGCTGGTGGATGAAATAAGCTCATTCCTGGCTGCCCGGAAGATCAACATCGAGGACAGCCGCATGGCGGTCCTGGGCGGCGAGTTCGCCGTGGTCCTCCTTGCGTCCGGCGCCGCGAACATAGTGGAAAAGCTGGGCGGCGAGCTGGGTGTCCTGGAAAAAAGCACCGGTCTCGCCATACAGGTCAAGGGCACCCTGGCGCCGCACCAGAGGAAGGTCGCGCCGTCAATCCCTCACCGCCTTGCCGCCACCAGCATGGACCACCCGGGGATTGTCCACGAGATAACCCGCATCCTGCATAAAAGGAACATCAATATCGAATCGATGGAAACCCGCGTGTCCAACGCCCCCCTGAGCGGCGCCCCGATCTTCCATATGAAGTGCGTTATCAATATTCCCGTGGGGGAAAAGGCTTCCTCGATCCGGAAAGAACTTGAAAAGCTGGGCGATAAAATAGATATAGACATTGAGATAGAGGCTATCGAGTCTTTTCAATAAAAGAAACGGTTAAAGAGCGTCATACGAATGGATAAAAACACGCCACTGCATCAGGAGCATGTCAATCTGAAGGCCCTCATGGCCCCCTTTGCCGGGTGGAACATGCCGATCCATTACGGCAGCATCCTGGATGAAGCCAAACATGCCAGGACAGCGGTTTCTCTTTTTGACATATCGCACATGGGCGAGTTCATCATACGGGAAAACCCGTCGAAGTCGTCGCTGGACGCCATCGTCACCAATCCTGTCGTCAAGATGAAGACGCAGCGGTGCAGGTACGGCTTTCTGCTCAATGATGACGGGAAGATCCTGGATGACCTGATCGCCTACCGCATCGCGGCCGATGAATGGATGCTGGTCGTAAACGCCGCCAATGAACAGAAGGACATGGACGCGATCCGCCGGCAGCTTTCCACCGACGCGTCATTCGAGAACATCTCCTCGAGGATTGTCAAGCTGGACCTGCAGGGGCCGGGCTCCCTGGCCGTTCTCAAGGCCATCGTCGGCGATGAGGTGAAAAGGCTCACCTATTACGGGTTCCAGTTTTTCAGCCTTCTCGGCGGCAACTTCATAATCAGCCGTACCGGCTATACCGGCGAGCTCGGTTTCGAGATCTATGTCGATTCCAGCAGGGGCGTGGAGCTCTGGCAGACCCTGCTGAAGAACCCGGCGGTAAAGCCGGCCGGCCTGGGGGCCCGCGACATACTCAGGCTGGAAATGGGCCTTCCCCTCTACGGCAATGAATTTAACGAGGACCTGACCCCTCTTGACGCCGGCATGGAGCGTTTCCTCGACATGGAAAAGGAATTTACCGGCAGGAAGGCCCTGCTGGAGCAGCAAAAGCGCGGCGTTCCGCGCAGGCTGGTCGGGTTTGCCGCGGACGGCAGGCGGACGCCGCGCCATGAAAACAGGATTCTATCCGGGGACAGGGATGCCGGCTTCGTCACCAGCGGCGTATTTTCCCCCCATTTGAATAAAGGCATAGGGATGGGCTACGTAGACGCCGCACTGGGCGCCGAAGGCACCGCCATCGGCATAGATACCGGCAAGGGTGTCATCAACGCGTCAGTCGAAAAAATCCCCTTTCTGAAAAACACGTCAATCAAATATTCGGAGGTTTAACGGGCATGGATATCACTATCCTCGAGGGATACTTGTATACCAAGGAACATGAGTGGGTCAGGATCGAGGGTCCCAAGGCAAAGATTGGCATCAGCGATTACGCGCAGCAGAAGCTGGGAGACATCACCTACATTGATCCGACCAAACCGGGCAAAAAGGTGAAGCAGTTCGAGTTCCTCACCGGTGTCGAGTCGGTGAAGGCGGCCAGCGACATCTACGCGCCACTGTCGGGGACCATTACCGCCTTCAACACGGACCTGGACGACGCCCCGGAGCTGGTGAACAAGGCGTGTTACACCGACGGCTGGATCGCCGAGATCGAGGTCGCGGACCCGGGTGAGACTAAGAACCTCATGGATGCCGCAGCGTATAAAAATTACACGGCGGGCCTGGAGTAGCCATGGCTCGGTTCACCCCCCATACCGACCGTGACGTCAGGGAGATGCTTGACGTCATCGGCGCAGATTCCGTTGATAAGCTCTTTAACGATATACCGAAGAACCTCCGGCCGAAGTCCTTCGACCTGCCCGCGGGCAGGAGCGAGAACGAAACCGTCGGGGAATTCACCAGAATGGCTCGCCGCAACAGGACCGACCTTATTTACTTCCTGGGGGGCGGCTACTACGACCACTTTATCCCCGCTGCGGTGGATGCCGTGTCGTCGCGGTCTGAATTCTTCACCGCCTACACGCCGTACCAGCCGGAAGCTTCCCAGGGGACCCTCCGGGCCATTTTTGAATACCAGACCATGATCGCGGGTATCGCCGGGCTCGACTACGCCAACGCGTCCCTCTATGACGGCGGCACGGCCCTCTACGAGGCCATCGCCATGGCGGTGAGGGCCAACAACCGGAAAAAAATCATCATCGACGCGGGCGTCAATCCCCTGTTCAAAAAGATCATCAGGACCTACGTGCTAAATATTGACGTCGACATCGTGGAGGTGGACCTGAAGGAAGTCCATACCGATACCGAAAAGCTTGAGTCTCACCTTGACGAGAACACCGCCGCCCTGGTGGTGCAGAACCCGAATTTTTTCGGCATGGTCGATGATTATGAAAAACTCTTCGAAGAGGCCCGCGCCATCGGGGTCGTGAGCATCCTTGTGTTCTATCCGCTTTCGCTGGGGATAGTTAAAACGCCGGGAGAAATGAAGGCCGATATCGCCGTCGGCGAGGGGCAGTCCCTGGGGATGCCCCTGTCCTTCGGCGGGCCCTACCTGGGGCTCATGGCCGTGGACAGGAAGTTCGTCCGCAAGATGCCGGGGCGCATCGTCGGGGAAACAGTGGACCGGACCGGCCGGCAGTCCTTCGTGCTTACCCTCCAGGCGCGGGAACAGCATATCCGCAGGGAAAAGGCCACGTCGAACATCTGTTCAAACCAGGCCCTCTGCGCCCTTCGCGCCGTGGTCTACCTCTCACTCCTGGGCAGGGAGGGGTTCCGTAACACCGCGCTTCTCTGCATGGAACGGGCGCAGCGACTTAAGGATGAACTGAAAAAGATACCCGGCGTCACGGTGCCGGACGGTCAGACCTTCAATGAATTTACCGCCGTGCTGCCGGTGCCGGCCGCTGATTTCGTTGAGCGCATGTTTGCGGGCGGATTTGCGGCGGGCCTGCCGGCTTCGGTCTTTTACAAAGACAAGCCGAACCACCTGATCATAGCCGTCACCGAGAAAAGATCGGTACAGGAAATAGATGATTACGCGGCGGCGGCCCGGAAGGTGTTGTCATGAAGCATATTTTCGAAAAGAGCGTCCCCGGCAGGACGGGCGTTGATGTCGGCGCGGCAAGCGCCGGAGCTGCCGGCCTTCTTGACGAGCGGTTCAGGAGAACAACGGACAGCAGGCTCCCGGAGGTGTCAGAGCTGGACGTGATGCGCCATTACATACGGCTCTCCCAGCTCAATTTCTCAGTTGATACGCATTTCTATCCCCTGGGATCGTGCACCATGAAGTACAACCCCAAGGTGAACGAGGCCGTTTCGGCGATGCCCGGGTTTGCCGGGATACATCCCCTCATGGCCTACATCGGCGAGGAGCATGTCCAGGGGTGCCTTCAACTCATCCATGATCTTTCCTTCCTGCTGGCGGAGATAACCGGCATGAAGGGCGTGACAACGCAGCCCTATGCGGGGGCCCACGGCGAGCTGACGGGGATACTTCTCATGGCGGCCTATCATAAAAGCAGGGGCAATGACAAGAAATACGTCATAGTCCCGGACGAGGCCCACGGCACCAACCCCGCGAGCGCGGCCATGGGCGGCTACACGGTCATATCCATCCCGGTGGACAGGGACGGCGGCATGGACGTGGACCTCTTCAGGGAAAAGATGAACGACGAAGTGGCCGGCGTCATGCTGACGCTTCCCAACACCCTGGGGGTGTTCCACCGGGGAATCTGCGATATTGTCGAGATAGCGCGGAAGCATGACGCCATCCTGTACAATGACGGCGCGAATCTGAACGCGATCCTGGGGAAGGCCAGGCCGGGAGACATCGGCTTTGATATCGTCCACATGAACCTGCACAAGACCTTTTCAACGCCCCACGGCGGTGGCGGTCCCGGCGCCGGCGTGGTGGCCGTTTCGGAAAAGCTCGTGGATTTCCTCCCGGTGCCGACCGTGGCCAGGACGCCGCAGGGGCGATACCGGCTGGATTTTGGCCATGAAAAAAGCATCGGCCCCATGGCGTCCTTCTTCGGCAATTTCGGGGTCCTGGTGCGGGCCGCGGTCTACATCATGATGCTCGGCAGGGAAGGGCTGATTGATGTTTCCGAAAAGGCGGTTCTGAACGCCAACTATATCAGGGTAAAGCTCAAGGAATATTTCGACCTTGCCGTAGACCGCACCTGCATGCATGAATGCGTGTTCTCGGCAAAGCGGCAGGCGCAGAAAAGCGGCGTCCACGCCATCGACATAGCCAAGGCGCTCATCGAGCGGGGCTTCCACCCGCCCACGATATATTTCCCGCTGGTGGTGGACGAGGCGCTGATGATCGAGCCCACGGAAACGGAATCAAAGGAAACGATCGACGGCTTCATCGAGGCGATGATAGAGATCGCCAGGCTTTCGGAAACCGATCCCGCCCGCATCAAGAACGCGCCGAACAACACACCGGTTTCGCGCCCCGACGAGACGCGGGCCGCCAGAGAGCTGAAGCTGACATGCAACTTGTAAGGGTGCGGCTCATACCCCACATGCCCCGCAGCGGACCGGAAAACATGGCGCTGGACGAATACCTGGTGTCATGGCACCGTAGCACGGGGCGCCCCGTGTTCAGGCTCTATGCCTGGAACCCGCCGGCCATATCGCTGGGAAGATACCAGAACATCGAGTGCATCGACCGCGAAGCGTGCCGGGCCGACGGCGTTGACATGGTCCGCCGCATCACCGGCGGCGGCGCGATCTATCATGACCGGGAGCTGACCTATTCCCTGGCGTGCACCGCCGATGACCTGGACCGGAAACCGACCACCATCCCCGAATATTACGAGATCATCAACCGCTTCCTCATCGTGTTTTACCAGTGGCTGGGCTTCCGCGCGGTATACGCGAAAGACAGCGACGGGCGGAGCGGAACCGTACAGCACGCCGCCTTCTGCTTTTCCAGCAATGAGAAGTATGACATCATGATAAACGGCAAAAAGATCGGGGGCAACGCCCAGCGCAGGATAGGGAAGACGGTGCTCCAGCACGGTTCGATACCTCTTTTCATTGACCGGGAGCGGATAAACCGCTATTTCAGGGGAGAGATGGACGGGTCCCGTTTCACCTCCCTGTCCGAGATTATCGGCAGGGAGCCGGATACCGCCATGAAAATACGCCTCCTGGCGGAGAGCTTCTCCGAAACCACGGGAATGCGGATGTACCAGGAGGATATCACTCCGGAGGAAATGATCGTGGTACACTCCATTATGAACAGGAAGTACCTGGACCACCGGTGGACCATGGAGGGCAGGACGGAGGGAGATGAGATCGCAGCGGCCGGCATGGCTTGACAAAAAGATCGATTTCCGCGCCTTGCACGGAACGGAGCACAGGCTACGGGACCTGGGCCTTCACACGGTGTGCCACCAGGCGCGGTGCCCCAATATATCCGAGTGCTTTTCCCGCGGGACGGCCACCTTCCTCATCTTGGGAGATACCTGCACCAGGCACTGCCCATTCTGCGCCGTGAAGCACGGGTCGCCGCTCCCACCCGATCCGGGAGAGCCCGCGAGGGCAGCTGAGGCGGTGCGGCGCATGGATATCCGCCACGCGGTCATAACCTCGGTCACGCGGGACGACCTGCCAGACGGCGGAGCAGGCGCCTTTGCCGCGGTCATCGCCGAGCTCAGAAAGCCGGACGGACCGGCAACCATCGAGGTACTGGTCCCCGACTTCCGGGGAGACGAAAATTCCATTCGGACTGTTGCTGTCGCCGGTCCGGACATCTTCGGCCATAACATGGAAACCGTTCCGTCGCTCTACGGCGCGCGCGGGAACTGCGATTACCGCCGTAGCCTGGACGTCCTGGGGTGCGCGAAGAGACATTCTCCGGCGATGAAGACAAAATCGGCCATCATGGTTGGCCTTGGCGAAACCGAGGACGAGGTCTTCGCTGTCATGGGTGATCTGCGAAGCGTCAAGTGCGATTACCTGAGCATCGGCCAGTACCTTCGGCCGGGAAAGGGCAACCTGCCGGTCAGGGAGTATGTGGCGCCGGAACAGTTTGAACGATATAAGGATACAGCCCTGGAACTTGGGTTCCTTCATGTGGAAAGCGGGGCATACGTGAGGAGCTCCTACATGGCAGATAGATATCGGTAAGCAATTCCTGTAACCCCCCCGGCCCCCTGAGGGGGCGTTGATAATAAAAGGAGTATGAATTGAAAGAATACGACATTGTCATCATCGGATCCGGGCCTGCGGGGTACACCGCAGCCTTCGAGGCGGTAAAGCACAACATGAAAACCGCTATAATCGAGCGTGATCCTGCCCGTCTCGGGGGAGTATGCCTGGGCGAAGGCTGCATCCCCCTGAAGGGACTGCTGAAATTATCAGAAACCGTGAAGGATTACGCGGCAATCCGCGATACCGTGATGAAGCGTGTGGAGCGGATACGGGCAGGCCTCGCGTCGCGCATCAGGACCCAGGGCATCGAGGTCATGGAGGGATCGGCGAAATTTGCCTCCGCCGGCGAGATCAGGGTCGACGGCGCGCCCGTGAAGGCAAAGCATTTCATCATTGCAACCGGATCGTCCCCGAAAAGACTGTTTGATCAGCCCAACGTGCATACATCGGAAGTCATCTTTACCATGGAAAAGGCCCCGGGATCGGTCCTGATTATAGGCGGCGGCGTGGTCGGGTGCGAGTACGCGTCGTTTCTGAACAATATCGGCGTGAAGGTCGATATCGTTGAAGTCATGGACTCACTCCTTTTCGGCGAGGACGAGGAATCCGTCCGCGCCCTTGCCAGGGAATTCAGGAAAAAGGGGATCCAGGTATTCGCGAAGACGAAAGTTTCCGCTATCGGCCGGGACGGGGAGGTGGTCATGACTGGCGAAAAGGAGATGCGGCAGAAATACGACCTGGTTATCGAGGCCACGGGCCGCAGACCCGGTACCGCCGGCCTCGGCCTGGATTCTGCCGGGGTCTCCCTCACGGACAGGGGGTTCATCAGGGTCAATGAATCAATGCAGACCTCGGCCCCGACCATCTACGCCGCCGGAGACTGCATTGACTCGCCGATGCTCGCCTACACGGCTTACAAGGAGGCTGAAACCGCCGTCCGCCACTGCGCGACGGGAGCAAGAGGCGGGATCGACTATGGCACGATGCCGCGCCTTGTGTTCTCCATGCCACAGGTGGGAAGCGTCGGTCTCAATGAAAAAGCCGCCGCCGAACGGAAGATCAATTACCGGGTCTACCGGTACTTCTTCAAGGCCCTGGGCAAGGCGGTCATGGAAGGGAAGGACACCGGTTTCGTGAAGCTGGTGTCCGACGAGGACCGGGGCACGATTGCGGGCGCCGTAGCCGTCGGCGATGACATAGCGGACATCTTGAACCAGCTGGCCCTGATCGTATCCGGGGGTGTTCCCATGTCCGCCATCAGGGACTGCATGTTCGTGCATCCGTCATATTCGGAGATTATCCTGGAAGCGCTCCAGTACGGGAAGATGTAGCTTCCGCTTTCTTGCTGTTTCGGACGATAGGGTACCAAAAATAACTTGCAATAATTCATGCTGGAAGATTCCACTATTACCATGCAACATTGCCAATAGACCGGGGAGGCTGCGAATGAATCTTCAGGAATCGATCAACAATATATTTCCCGATGAGAAGGGCGTCCCGGCCGAGTTCATGCTGCCGTTCCCGATCATCCAGAAGGAATACCTCGTCAACGGCGAGATACGCCACTGGAACGGCGAAATGCAGGACGTGCTTTCCCCGGTGTGCTTCAGGACTGCGAAGGGCCCCGAGCAGAAGCTTATCGGCCGCTATCCCACGCTTACCGAAAAAGAATCCCTGGAAGCGCTGGAGGCCGCTTCGGCCGCGTACAACAGCGGCAAGGGCGAGTGGCCCTCGATGCCGGTGGAGGAGAGGATCAGGCGCGTCGAGAAGCTCGCCTTCCTCATGAAGGAGAAGCGCACCGAGATCATAAGTCTCCTGATGTGGGAGATCGGGAAATCGTACAATGACAGCGCCAAGGAATTCGACCGAACCATAGAATACATGGCGGACACCATCAATGCCCTGAAAGACCTTGACCGTGCCGGTTCCCGCTTCGAGATCAAGGAAGGGATCATCGGCCAGGTCCGCCGGGCGCCCCTGGGCGTGGTCCTCTGCATGGGTCCCTTCAATTATCCGCTGAACGAGACCTTCACCACCCTGATCCCGGCACTTATCATGGGCAATACCGTCATCTTCAAGCCTCCGAAGATCGGGGTCCTCCTCCATCGCCCGCTGCTGCAGGCCTTCAAAGAGGCCTTCCCGAAGGGTGTGGTGAACACCGTCTACGGCGACGGCGCGAAGGTCATTACCCCGATGATGGCCTCGGGCAAGGTCGACGTCCTGGCCTTCATCGGGTCCAGCCGGGTCGCGGACATCATCAAGAAACAGCACCCCAAACCGCACCGTCTCCGGTCGGTCCTGGGCCTCGACGCCAAGAACGCGGGCATCATCCTGAAGGACGCGGACATCGCCCAGACCGTCAAGGAGTGCGTCCTCGGGTCGCTGTCCTATAACGGCCAGCGCTGCACGGCCCTCAAGATCATCTATGTCCACAAAGACATCACCGACGAGTTCCTGAAGCAGTTCGGCGCGGCCATAGCGGCGCTGAAACCGGGAATGCCCTGGGACAAGGACGTGAACCTGACGCCGCTGCCGGAGGCCAACAAGACGCAGTTCATGACGGATTATATCGAGGACGCGAAGAAGAACGGCGCAAAGGTCGTGAACGAAGGCGGCGGCGCCGTGAACGGAACCTTCATGTTTCCGGCGGTGCTCTATCCCGTGAATGATAAGATGAAGGTATTCCACGAGGAACAGTTCGGGCCGGTCATTCCGGTGGTGCCTTTTGCCGACGTCAGCGAGCCGATGGACTACGTGGTCAATTCCAATTTCGGACAGCAGGTATCCATATTCGGCAGGGATTCGGGGACCATCGCCACATTGATCGACACCCTGGTGAACCAGGTCTGCCGGGTCAACATCAACAGCCAGTGCCAGCGCGGTCCCGATTCATTCCCCTTTACCGGACGGAAGGACAGCGCCGAGGGGACCCTGTCCGTTACGGACGCCCTGCGGGTGTTCACCATCCGCACCCTGGTGGCGGTGAAGGGGACCGACACGAACAAGCAGATCATCACGGAAATCCTGCGGGACAAGAAGTCGAATTTCCTGTCGACTGATTTTATATTCTGATATCTATTCGTCGAAGAGGTCCATCATGTGCAACGGTTTTTGCGATAGTATACTGCGTGTTGATTTAAGCGCCGGTTCAATTGAAACAGTACATCCCGGGGCGGATTTTTTCAGGATGTACCTGGGAGGCGGGACAGTGGGGTCTTATTTCCTGCTTAAAGAAACCGGTCATGATACGGATCCCCTTTCAAAAGATAATATTTTAACCATAGCACCGGGCATCGCGACCGGCGCAGCGGTGTCCGGCGTGAGCCGCTGCAGCGTAACGGCGCTCTCGCCCCTCACGAACATGGTGGCCGACAGCCAGGCCGGCGGGAACATCGGTCCCATGATCAAGCGGGCGGGTTTCGATGCAATTGTCATAAAGGGCAAGGCGGCCAGCCTTTCATACATACTCATTGACGGCGGCACTGTCTCAATTGCTGACGCCTCCGTCCTTTCAGGAAAAAACGTGCTGGAAGCTCGGGAAGTCCTCCGGCAAAAGCATGGGAATAAAAACGTCAGTATAATCCAGTGCGGACCCGCAGGGGAAAAAATGGTACGCTTCGCCAACATCATGGCCGACGGCAACGATGCCTTCGGGAGGACCGGCCTCGGCGCGGTCATGGGGAGCAAGAATCTCAGGGCGGTTGTGGTCAAAGGGGCCGGCGACGTGACCTTCGCAGACCCGGACGCCCTCAAGGAACTGGGCAAGGCGGGGGCCAAGCGGCTTTCCGGATCAGGGTTCCCGGAAACTCTACGCAAATACGGCACGCCCGGCGTCGTGAAGTTCCAGGCCGAAGGCGGCAATTTCGCCACGCACAACTATTCCCGGGGGTCACATCCTGATTACATGAAACTGGACGGGTCTACTTTTGAGCCGCAGATCGGCGCCGGCACCACGACCTGCTACGGCTGCGTTGTTTCGTGCCGCAAGCGGGTCAAGGCATCGGCGCCCTATGAGCTGACCGATGCCCTTGGCGGACCTGAATTTGAGACACTGGGGCTTCTGGGCTCCAACCTCGATGTAACCGACGCGGCCGCCGTGGCAAAGGCGAACGAGCTGTGCAACAAGTACGGCATAGATACCATCACCATGGGGTGTATAGCCGGTTATCTTTTCGAATGCCTTGAAAAAGGACTGATCAGCCAGGCCGATACGGACGGGAAGGCAATTGGTTTTGGCGATCCGGATGGGCTGTTCTGGCTGATTGAGGCAGTGGCGCAGAGAAGGGGGATAGGCGATCTTTGCGCCGAAGGCTTTGAGGCGCTGATCAGGAAATTCGGCGAACATACAAGGCCCTTCGCTGTCCATGTGAAGGGTTCCGGGCTTGCGGTCCACATGCCCCAGGTCAAGCCGAGCCTGGCCATCATGTACGCGGTTTGTCCCATAGGACCGGACCACATGTCATCGGAACATGACTGGCTCCTGGCCAGCAAATCTGAAGCCTCCATGGGCCTCGGCATCATGGGGCAGGAAGACGCTCCATCCACCAGTTCAAACAAGGTGCGTATGACGGCATATTCTCAGATATACTACAGCATACTTGATTCACTCGCGCTTTGCATGTTTCCCTGGGGACCGGGCAGCCTGTTCACCTACCGGGACCTTGAGGACCTGGTCCGCTTTTCCACGGGATGGCAGATGACCCTGTGGGAACTCATGAAGGTCGGCGAGCGCAGGATCAACATGATGCGCCGCATCAACGCGAAACGGGGTTTCACGAAAGAGCATGACGTCCTGCCTGAACGGCTGTTTGAACCTTTTGTGGACGGGCCCAGCAAGGGACGCCATGTCGACCGTGAGGCCTTCATCCGCATGAGGGAAGAGTATTACGGCTTCATGGGGTGGGATGAAAGGGATGGAAATCCCACAAGGGGAAAACTGATCGAGCTTGGTCTTGATTGGACATTATAATACATGGCCTCTGCCGATAGAAAGCAGAACGATTCCCTCTACCGCCCCTGGCAGATAAAGATACTGCTGGCGACCTGGCTTGCCTACGCGGGATATTATTTCTGCCGCAAGCCCTTCTATGTGGCCAAGGTGAGCATCTCCGGCGCCCTGGGCATCGACTCCTTCGGCCTGGCCCAGCTGGGTACCGCGTACCTGGTCGCCTACATGGTCGGACAGTTCTCCAGCGCCTTTTTCGGCCGCACGCTGGGCCCCAGGCTCCTCCTCCTGGCCGGCATCATGATATCCATCGTCAGCACCTTCCTCTTCGGCGTATCCAACAGCCTCTGGACCATCATGCTCTTCATGAGCCTGAACGGCCTGGCCCAGGGTACCGGCTGGCCCGGGTGCATCGGCAGCCTGGCCTTCTGGTTCAGGCGCAAGCAGCGGGGCAGCGTCCTGGGCCTCTGGTCCACCTGCTACCAGCTCGGCCCCGTGCTGGCCACGCTCCTGGCGTCCTATCTGCTGGGCAATGCCGGATGGCGGTGGTCCTTTTTCGGCGGGTCCATGGTGCTCCTGGTTGTATGGTTCACCGTGCTCCTCGTCCATCCCAATCGTCCCGAGGACGCGGGCCTTGAGCCGCTCCATGACGAGGATGAACTGCCTGATACGCCTCCGGCCGGGAGCGGGAAAAAGCTGGGATGGGACAGGGAAGTCGTCCTTACCATCATGATGATGGGCCTCATTTATTTCTGCATCAAGTTCCTCCGCTATGCCCTCTGGAGCTGGCTTCCCTGGTTCCTGAACAGGAATTTTTACCTCTCGGAAGCCGAAGCCGGTTACCTTTCCACGGTATTCGATGTCTGCGGATTTGCCGGGGTCATTGCCGCCGGTTTTCTCTCCGACAGGATATTCAAGGGGAAGCGGGCCATGCTCTCTTTCGTGATGCTTGCCCTGATGACAGGGTCTTTTTTCATACTCTATTTCCTCGGATCGGCGAACCTGACTGTCTTCACCGTGTCCATCGCCGTAGCCGGGTTCATGCTCTTCGGGCCTGATTCGCTCCTGTCCGGGGTCGGGGCCATTGACGTGGGCTCAAAGGAGGGCGCCCTGTCTGCCGCCGGCATCATCAACGGCATGGGGTCCATCGGCCCCATATTCCAGGAGCAGTTGGTGGGATGGATGTACCGGCGATATAATCATGACCTCCTGCCGATCCTTGTCATGCTGGTGGCCGTTGCGGCGGTGAGCGCGGTGCTGACGCTCATGTTGTGGATCAGATCGCGCAGGGGATTGGCCAACGTGTGATGCCTTTCTGATAGGGTGGGGTTTAAACCCCACCCTATCAGAAAGGCGATTATAAAAAAATTATTGAATAATTATATATACAGGTATACTATAAGATAAATTTCATATAGAGGACAATACATGGTACAATACAATTATCCCACAACAATACTCCTGGGACAGGGAGCGCTGGCCGAATTCGGTACGCGTCTCAAAGCCAAAAAACATTCAAAAATACTGATAGTAACCGATAAGACCCTGGAACAGATGGGGATAGTCAAAAAGCTGACGGATGTACTCTCGTCACAGGGCATCGCTTATGACATATACACCGACATCCATCCCAATCCGATCGAAGAAGACGTGGAGAAGGGCGTGATCGCCTACAAATCGGGGGACTGCGACAGCATCATCGGTCTCGGCGGGGGGAGCCCCATTGATGTTGCCAAGGTCATCAAGGTCATGGTCTCCAATCCGCCGCCCATGGCGCAGTACGATGACGCCAAGGGCGGCGACGCCCTCATCAAGGGCCCGATGCCGGCCCTGTACGCGATACCGACCACGTCCGGCACCGGGAGCGAAGTGGGCCGCTCCGGCGTCATCATCCTGCGCGATACGGGGCGAAAGACCATCATATTCCACCCGGAACTGCTGCCGTCCATAGCGGTGCTGGAGCCGGAGCTGACCGCCGGCATGCCTCCGTTCCTGACCGCCGCCACCGGCATGGACGCCTTTGTCCATTGCCTCGAGGCGTATTTCGTCAACATGTTCCACCCCATGGCGGACGGCATCGCCCTGCAGGGAATGGAACTGGTTCTGAAGTGGCTCCCGATAGCCTGCAGGAACGGCAAGGATCTCGACGCCAGGGAAAAGATGCAGATTGCGTCTTCCATGGGGGCCGTTGCTTTCCAGAAGGGCCTCGGCATGGTCCATTCCATGGCGCACCCCCTGTCGAGCCTCTACGGCCTTCACCATGGTTTGGCAAACGCCCTGGTGCTGCCCGATTCCATTCTTCACCTGGAGCAATCCCACCTGAACACGGAGCAGATGGCGAAGATACAGAAGGTGCGCGCCATCTTCGCTGAATGCGGCCTGGCCAGGGCCAGCCTGTCCGAGAGCTGCAGGGCCTTCTGCGAGATGGTGGGAATACCGATGGGCCTGTCGAAGAACAAGGTTCCCGCCGACGGCCTGGCCGCGTTGAGCGTTGAAGCATTCAAGGACGGCTGTCATGGCAGCAACATGGTGCCGGTCAAGGAGAGCGATTTTCTGAAGGTGCTCAAGGCCGCGATGTAATGCGAAAAAAAAACGGGAGGCGTCGCCATGGCAGCGCCGTTATCGCATAGCACGAACAGAAAGCTTTCACCCGGAAAATTTTATCCCCTGGGAGCGACGCTCCGGGAAAATGGCGTAAACTTCGCCCTCTTTTCCCAGGACGCCAGGGAAGTGTTTCTCCTTCTCTTCGACAGCCCGGACGGGGATCCCACGGATATCATAAAAATCGAAAACAGGGACCGGTTCATATGGCACGTCCATGTCCATGGCGTGAAGGAAGGCCAGCTCTACGGCTACAAGGTGAGGGGGGAGTTCAACCCCGGATGGGGCTTCCGCTTCAACGAGAACAAGCTTCTCCTTGATCCCTACGCAAAGGCCGTCAGCGGGAAGTGCCGCAATGACGACAATCTCCTCCTTGCCTACGACCCCAATGCGCCGGGGAAAGATCTCACCATGGACACCCGGGACAGCGCCAGGGTCATGGCGAAGAGCATTGTCGTCAGCGATGACTTCGACTGGCAGGGGGACCGGCAGCCGGACGTACCCCTGGACAATCTCATAATATACGAAGCGCACGCCAAGGGGTTTACCGCGCATACAAGCTCGCGGGTAAAAAACCCCGGGACCTACCTCGGTTTTATCGAAAAAATACCGTATCTCAAGGATCTGGGGATCAACGCCGTCGAGCTTCTTCCGGTTCATGAGTATTACGTGGAGGATTTTCTGATACAGAAGGGACTTACCAATTACTGGGGATACAACACCATCGGCTTTTTTGCCCCGGAATCGTCCTACGGCACAGGATCGTCACCGGGGTGCCAGGTGCGCGAATTCAAGACCATGGTGCGGGAACTGCACCGGGCGGGCATAGAGGTGATCCTGGACGTGGTGTATAACCACACGGCCGAGGGGAACGAGATGGGGCCCACCATAAGCTTCAAGGGCATCGATAACAGGAACTATTACGTCCTCACCGGCGTCCACGGCGCGCCCGGCCGCTACTACATGAATTACACCGGGTGCGGCAACAGCATGAACCTGGCCAGCATGCCGGTGATACGCTTCGTCCTCGATTCCCTCCGGTACTGGGTGGAAGTGATGCACGTCGACGGCTTCCGCTTCGACCTGGCGTCGGTGCTGGGCCGTGAGGAAGGGTTTTTCCGCGCGGGAGCCTCATTCTTCGACGCCGTTTCCCAGGACCCGGTGCTGAACCGGGTCAAACTCATCGCGGAGCCGTGGGACATCGGCACCTACCAGGTGGGGAACTTCCCCGTGGACTGGTCCGAATGGAACGGCAGGTTCCGCGACACGGTGCGGAAATTCGTCAAGGGCGACGCGGGACAGCTGCGGGAGCTTGGGTGGCGCATCACCGGTTCCGCGGACATGTATGGCGACGACGGCAGGACGGCGTACAACTCGGTCAACTTCGTGACCTGCCATGACGGGTTCACCATGAACGACCTGGTTTCGTATAACGCCAAGCACAACGAGGCAAACCTTGAAAACAACAGCGACGGGTCCAACGACAACAACTCATGGAACTGCGGCTGGGAGGGAGAGACGGACAATCCGGATATCATCGCGCTGCGCAGGCGGCAGGCAAAGAACTTCTTCTGCCACCTTCTCTTTTCCCAGGGCACGCCGATGCTCCTGGGGGGCGACGAGTTCATGAGGACGCAGAAGGGGAGCAATAACGCCTATTGCCAGGACAACGACATCAGCTGGTATAACTGGGACCTTGCGGAGCGAAACGGCGATATCCTCAACTTCGCGAAAAAAGCCATCGCGTTCCGCCACCGGTATCCCATTCTCAGGAGCCGCAAGTACCTATCCGGCACGGACTCCGACACGGACGGCATGCCTGACATATCCTGGTTCGGCGTCAACCTCGACCGTCCCGGGTGGGACGACCCCGAGGCCCGCATCATCTGTTACCTGCTGGACGGGGGCGAGGTGAAGTCCGATCTTGGCGACTATCTCCTCTTCTTTATCCTGAATGCGGACTACAATTCCCACAGCGTCATGGTCCCGCGGGTCACGGGCAGGGACTGGAAGAGGGTTGTTGATACCAGCCTGAAGGCGGGTGCTGACTTTCTCGATCCCGGATCGGAGGTGCGGATCGATCCTCAGGACCATTATATCGTGAATGCCCGGAGCACGGTGGTGCTGCTGGCGAAGTAGGCCTACTCGATCTTCCCGCAGTTTTCCAGGCACTCCTCGGTGCAGGTGGCATCGCACGGCTCGACATGGATGACCACCTTTGCGTCCGGATAATGCTCCTTGACCTTTGCGACGATGCGGTCTCCGATCTCATGGGACTCCTGCACGCTCATCTCCGGGGCTACCACGAGATGGAATTCATAGAAGCGCTGGGAACCGGATTTCCTGGTCCTGAGCTTGTGATAGCTCAGGACCCTGGGGTGCTGCTCGGTGACGTAGCGGTCGATCAGGTCTTCATCGGACTTTGAGAGGCGGGCGTCAAGAAGGTCCCGCACGGATTCACGGGTAAGATCAAAGGCCGCCTTGATTATCAGGAAGGCCACGATGATGGCCGCAACCGGGTCGATCCATGAAAGATTGACTTGCGGGAAGAGGAACCTGCCTCCCCAGTACATGATGAGGCCTGCCATGACGCCGAAGGAGGTCCACACGTCGGTGCGCAGGTGCCACGCGTCGGCCTTGAGGGCGATGGAGTCGGTTTCCGTGCCGACCTTGAAGATCATGTGGGATACAAAAAAATTCGCCGCCACCGAAACTGACATGACGATGATGCCCCAGCCGGCCTGCTCCATGTGCTGCGGATTTTTCAGCTTTTCAACTGCCTCGTAGATGATCCAGCCCGCCGCGAAAAAAATAAGAACAGCCTCGATGGTCCCGGAAATGTTTTCTATCTTGCCATGACCGAAGGCATGACGGTGGTCCTCCGGTTTGGCGGATTTGCGGACGGCGAAGAACGCTATTACGGCAGCGACCAGGTCAACCGCCGAGTGGATGGCCTCTGATATGACCGATACGGAATTGATCAGTATGCCGATGGCCAGCTTCAGGGCGACCAGGGAACTGTTTGAGGCTACTGAAAGCAGCGCGACGCGCGATTTTTTCTTATTATTGTCCATATAAATACTGTTTCTGGCGCATGGGAATATTTTAAACCGTGTCCAAATAAAATTATATATCCAACCATGTCACGTCTACATTGCGATTGTGGCCTGGATGCGCAAAGAACTGCTTTTTTATTTGAAGCTGAGCCGGAGTATTTTTCAACCGTTTTTTTATTGAAAAATATCAGGGGCCTTGCATGTATTGTTTTTTTACACATATAAAATATTTTTCACGATGGACCGGCTTCGGTCCCGGTAACGACCAGAACAGCTTAATAAGCGCAATGAGTGATACATACGATGCCATAATTATCGGCGCCGGTCCCGGCGGCTGTAGCGCCGCGGCCTTCCTGTCCGGGGCCGGCCGCGACGTGCTCCTGGTTGACAGGGCGCGCTTCCCCCGCGACAAGACCTGCGGTGACGGCCTCTCGGTTACGGCTCTTCCGGTCCTGGAACGCATGGGCGTCCTCGAAAAGGTTGAGGCGCACAATCCGTGGAAATGCGACGGGGTCATCCTTTCGTCGCCGAACGATGTCGTGATGAGGGGGCGGGCGACGCAGGTGGGAGGCGTGTATAATTACGGCTATGTGATTCCTCGGAAAATCTTCGACACCGCTCTCTTCGAGCATGTCAGGGACCTTCCCCATGTGACCGTCAGGGAGGAATGCGCCTTCAGGGATTTTATCCATGAGGGCAATGCCATATGCGGTATCCGGGCCAGAAGCGGAAACAACGAGGAGTTCGAGGTCCGCGGTCGGTTCATCATCGGCGCTGACGGCGTGCATTCGGCCGTTGCCAGGAAGCTGGGAAACCACGCGAGCGGCTCGATAAAGAAGGCCTTTGCCGTGCGCGCCTACTTCGAAAATGTCGACGGCCTTGAGCACCTCATAGCGCTGCATTATGAAAAAACCATACTCCCCGGTTATGCCTGGATCTTCCCCACCGGGGAGCGGAGCGCCAACGTCGGGGTCGGCATGATCTGCCAGGGCAAGCCTCCCCATAACATGAAGGACCTGTTCGAGATGTTCATAACGAGAAACAGGTTCGCGCGGGAAAAGCTTGGCCGCGCCACGATGGTCGAAGGGTCCTTCAAGGGGGCCCACCTTGCTACGGGCACCATGGGGGTAAGACGTTCCTTCGGCAACGTCCTCCTGGTGGGAGACGCCGGCGGCTTTGTCGACGCTTTGACCGGAGAAGGCATCTACTACGCCCTCCGGAGCGGCGAGCAGGCGGCCTCGGCCATAATTGAGGTCCTTGCCCGAAAAGAAGCGACGGGCGATGTCGGAGCCATCTACGATGGCAGCTGGCGCAGGGATTTCAGGCGGGACATCATCTTCGGGAACCTCTTTCAGAAGGCGCTGACAAAAAAGAGCCTGATGAACCTGATTGTCTGGCGCTCCAGCAGGAACCAGGCCAAGGCGGATATACTGAGCGGCGTTATACAGCATGCCCTGCCCAAGACCAGGCTTTTCCGCGTGATCTGAATCCCACTGAAACATTACAAAAATAGGAATGACAGAGAAACGGCCCGGTAGTACCATTGTTCCTGTCATGGAACGTTTCTTTCATCCCCGGTCAATCGTGCTTTTTGGCGCCAGCTCCAATCCGAAAAAGGGCGGCAACCAGGTGCTGCAGAACTTCAAACAATACATGGAGCGGCAGCATTACCCGGATCTCTTCATCGTCCATCCCCGTGCCGGGGCCATCGAGGGCGTGCCATGCTTTAATAGCCTCGATGACGTGCCCGACAATGCCAGCGGGACGGACCGGATCGACCTGGCGGTCATCGTTCTTCCCGTGCGGGAAGTGATGCCCGTGGTCAGGGCGTGCATAGACCGCAACGTCCGCGGCATTTTAATTGAATCGGGCAATCTCTCCAACGACGATAAGGAGGCGGCCGCCTTCGCGAAGGAGATCCTGTCGCTGATACGGGGAAAAGACATCCGCATCGTGGGACCCAATTCGATCGGCTTCAATGTGCCCGACCTGCGCTACTGCACCCCCATTAAACACTACAGCGAATTCCTTGAGACCCGGGAACGGAATGTTTCCATCGTGGGGCAGTCGGGGCTCTTCGTGACCGGCTTCGTGGAATGGTTTTTCGATACCACCGGTCACGGGCAGCCCTTCGGGGTTTCAAACATAGCAGCCATCGGGAACAAGCTGGACGTGAACGAATGCGACCTCCTGGAGTATTACCTCCATGACGACAGGACCCACGCCATCGGCATGTACCTCGAGGACATCCGCGACGGCAACCGTTTCATGTCCCTCCTCAAGGAGAACCGCGAGCGCCACCGCAAGCCGGTTGTAGTCCTCAAGGCCGGCAAGAGCGAGAAGGGGAAACAGGCCGTGTCGTCACACACCGGATCGATGGCGGGAAGCTACACCGCCGTCGAAGCGGTCGCGAAGCAGTTCGGCATGATCCTGGTGGAGACCTATGACGAGCTCTTCGAGATGCTTTCAATAGTCTGCCAGTATCCGGTCCTCCGTTCAAACCGTGTCGGCGTGATATCGGTGTCGGGGTCGGGATGCGTGCTGTCATCCGATTTTGCGGAGAAATTCGGGATGGAACTCCCGGAACTGGACGACGCGGCGCTGGCGAGGCTCAGGCCCCTGTTTCCGGACTGGGCGCCCATACACAACCCCATCGACACCTGGGCGTCAGTCGAAAAGGTCGGCCCTCAGGAAAGCTTCAACCGGATCCTTGAGGTCTTTCTCGAATCGGGCCTTTTCGATTCCATCGTTCTCATGACGATCAGCTCTCCCTTCGCAACCTTTGACTGGAAGTTCCTGGGTGAAATGCAGCGGAAGTATCACGACACGCCCCTGGTGGTACACTTCTTCGGGGGCCAGTCCATCCTCGAACACACGGCCCTGGCAAAGGAGTACCGGATCCCTGTCATTGGAAGCTTTGACCGCATTTTCAAGCTCCTCGAGCTGGCATGGGATTTTTCCAGAAGGATGTCCCGTGTCCATCCCGGGTCTTGAGCGGAGATTTCATCCTCCGGACCAGGGTCCTTCCCGCTTTATCTCTTGACATGACGCTTATGACGTTGCAGTATTTATCCGGCCAGGACAGGGCACCGAAATGAAACGGCAGGACACAAGACACCTCGACAGGCTCAGGGAACTGTACCCGGGGAAATTCGCGCCCCTGGAAGACATCTTCGGCCTGATACACCGCGGCACCAGCATATTCATCGGCTCCTCCTGCGGGGAACCGCAGTTTCTCGTCCAGTCCCTCGTCGACCATGTTGAGTCCAGGACCCACCGGATCTACGGGTCGCGGGTGATACACGTCTGGACCCTGGGGGTGGCCCCCTACGCCCAGAAGAAGTTCGAGGAAAATTTCAGGCACAATTCCTTTTTCATTAGCGACAGCTCACGCGATGTCATCAACCGGGGCCTGGGAGACTACACGCCGGCCCATCTGTCCGACATCCCCCGGCTGTTCCGCCAGGGGAAACTGCAGGTGGACGTGGCCCTTATACAGGTTTCTCTTCCCGATGAAAACGGCGACATGAGCCTCGGCGTCAGCGTGGACATCGTCAGGTCGGCCGTGGAACATGCGAAGATAGCCGTGGCCCAGGTCAATTCCTTCATGCCTTACGTGTGCGGCGAATCCCTGGTCGGCGCGGCGGAGATAGATTACCTGGTTCCCCATGACGAGGCGCTCCTCGAATACCGGCTGGACCCGCCGGACGAGACGGCCCGGGAGATCGGCCGGTACGTGGCCCGCATCGTCAGGGACGGGGACACCCTCCAGGTCGGCTACGGCGCTATCCCCAACGCGATCCTTTCCAGCCTCAGCGGGAAGAGGGACCTGGGCATCCATACCGAGCTCCTCACGGACGGCGTCGTGGACCTGATCCGCGGCGGCGCCGTGACCAACGCGAAGAAGAGCCTCGACCGGGGAAAAACAGTCGCCTCCTTCTGCATGGGGACGGCGGACACCTACGCATTCATAGACAACAATCCCGCTGTCGAGTTCAGACCGATTGACTACACCAACAGCCCCTTTGTCATCAGCCGGCAGGACTCCATGACGGCCATCAACACCACGCTCCAGATCGATCTATGCGGACAGTCCACGGCGGAATCCCTGGGCACGACCCTCTACAGCGGCGTCGGCGGCCAGGCGGATTTCATGCGCGGCGCCGCCCTTTCGGCGGGGGGAAAGACCATCCTCACCATGCGCTCCACCTCCAATGACGGGAAACGCTCACGGATCGTTCCGGTCCTCGATAGCGGGGCGAGCACCACCCTGACGAGGGCGGACGTCCAGTACGTCGTCACCGAGCACGGCATCGCCTATCTTCACGGAAAGAACATCCGGGACCGAGCTTTGTCCCTCATCACCATAGCCCATCCGAAATTCAGGGAATGGCTCCTGGAGGAAGCGAAAAGACTCGGCCTTGTGCCGCAGGAGTTGGAGTCTATCGACGGCGCCCTGAGCGAGTACCCGGCCCATCTCGAGACATATAGAAAGACCGGAGACGGCCTCCTGTTCCTTCTGCGGCCGGTGAAGGTGAGCGACGTGGAAAACCTGAGGCTGTTCTTTCATTCACTGTCCGACCAGAGCCTGTACACGAGGTTCTTTTCCAACGTGGAGTTCGTGCCGCAGAAGACCATCCGCAGGTTTACCATCATCGATTATTCCAGGGAAATGACGATCCTTGCCGTGGTGGAGGAGGGGGGGCCGGAAACGGTGATCGGCATCGGGCAATACGTGGTGGAGAAGGGGAAACTCGCCGCAGAGATATCATTGCTGGTGCGGGACGATTACCAGAACCGCGGCATCGGAAGCATCCTGATGGACTACCTGTTCGCCGCGGCCCAGCGCGAAGGGATACTGGAGATGTCGGCCACGGTGCTGAAGGAAAACGCGAAAATGCTCCATCTTTTTTACAAGACGGGTCTCCAGGTCACGTCAGCCGAGGGCACTGACACGGTGCGGCTTACCATGCCTCTGGTCTAATTAATAATTGACGGGCATGTGTCGTCGTTTTTCATGACAATTGTAATAAAATTGAATTCATTCTTTCAACATAATGCCAACATAATGCGCGGCATGTTCATAAGCGAGAAGGCGACATGGATGTCGCCGTTCCCGCCGAGTCCACATGGACGTTATACGAGGCGGGTGAGCGATGAACATCCGCGCATACTAAGTAAAAATGATAAGAATAAATGAACTTTTTTAAAAACATATTCAGGCGAAAAACGATCGGCGACATGCTCGCCGGCGTCTCGCAGGACGGGCAGGGCCTCCGGCGCGTCCTGACGGCCCGGGACCTGGTGCTCCTGGGGATCGGCGGGATCATAGGCGCCGGCATCTTCGCCACCGTGGGCACCGCGACGGTGGGCGACACGGTGCGGCCCGGGGCCGGCCCGGCCATCGTCATATCCTTCATTATAACCGGCGTCGCCTGCGGGTTCACCGCCCTCTGCTACGCGGAGCTTTCGTCGATGGTGCCGGTGTCGGGCTCCGCCTACACCTACGTGTACCTGACGATGGGGGAATTCATAGCCTGGATCATCGGCTGGGACCTGATGCTGGAATACGCCATCGGCAATGTCGCCATCGCCATCTCGTGGGCCGGCTACTTCAAGGAACTCCTGCGCGGCTTCGGCATCACCATCCCTGCCTGGCTTGTCACGGACTACCGGAGCGCGCTCCATGGCGACACGATCTACAGCGCGGCACAGCTCCTGATGAACGGGTCTGCCATAGATCATATCGAAACCTTTACAAGCGCCGGCGCCTATATCGCGGAGCAGGTCGCCAGCGGATCCACCCTTGAGAAAATTGCCGCGGGCTTCCGGAACGCCCATGACGCCATCGCCGGGTCCCCGAAGCTTTTCGGCATGCCGATCATATTCAATCTCCCGGCAGTGTGCATCGTCGCCCTGGTGACGACAGTCCTCTACCGCGGGATACGGGAATCGGCCCGGTTCAACACTATCATGGTGATATTGAAGCTGATGGTCCTGGCTTTTTTCGTCCTGGTCGGGTGCTTTTACGTAAAGCCGGAAAACTGGACTCCCTTCATGCCCAACGGCTGGAGCGGCATACAGGCCGGCGCGGCCATCGTCTTTTTCGCCTACCTGGGGTTTGACGCGGTCTCGACCGTGGCTGAGGAGACCATAAACCCGCGCCGCGACCTTCCCATCGGCATCATAGGCTCCCTGGTCATCTGCACCGTCATATACGTGGTGGTCGCGGCGGTCCTGACCGGCATGATTCCCCTGACCGCCTTCAACCAGTCAAACAAGGCGGAGCCCCTTACGGTGGCGATGAATTTCCACCGCCTGGACTGGGCCGCCGGCTTCATCGCCCTTGGCTCCGTGGTGGCCCATACCGCCGTGCTCATCGTACAGCAGACGGGGCAGACGCGCATCTTCTTTTCCATGGGCCGCGACGGGCTCCTGCCGCGTTCCTTCGCGAAGGTCCACCCCCGCTTCAGGACGCCCCATGTGAACATCATGGTCACGGGCGTCTTCGTGGGATTTTTCGCCGCCTTCACGAGCATCGACGAGATGGTCGACCTTACCAACGTCGGGACCCTGTTTGCCTTCATGCTGGTCTGCGTCGGCGTCATCATACTGCGGAAGCTCGAGCCGGACCGGGAACGTGGTTTCAGGGTGCCCTTCGTCCAGGGCATTGCCCTGGCCGGAATCGTCATGTGCGTATACCTGATGGCGGGACTGCCGGCGGTGACCTTTATCCGGTTCTTCATATGGCTGGCCGTCGGCTCGGCCTTTTATTTCTCCTATGGATACTGGAACAGCAGGAGAAGGCATGGCACGGTTGTCATGCCCCCTGACGACCTGTCCGATCACTAAATCAGTTCACATAAAGGATAATAGATGCGTTACGAAGGAAATATTTTCAGGCCTTTCAGCGAGGCCAACAGCTATCTGCTCCAGTGCACGGTCGGCTGCTCCCACAACAGGTGCACCTTTTGCGGGATGTACAAGGACAAGAAGTTCCGCATCAGGAGCCTCGAGGAAATCAAGGAAGACATCCGCATGGCTGCCGAAGCCTATGGGGACGTGGAAAAGGTTTTTCTCTGCGACGGTGACGCCATAGAAATCGAAACCGGAATCCTTCTTGAGATAATTGCGGAGCTCAAAAAAGCGTTTCCATCCCTGCGCCATGTCGGCACCTACGTGGGCCCCGCCAGCACCCTGCGCAAAAGCATGGACGAGCTAAAGACCCTCAGGGCGGCGGGCCTGACCAAGGCGTACCTGGGCGTCGAAACGGGCGATGATAGGCTCCTGAGAGAGGTGAACAAGGGAGTGACCTATGACGAGATGCTCCGGGCCGGAAGAAACCTTGTCGAGGCCGGCATTAACCTGTCGTCGATGATTCTCCTGGGCCTGTCGGGCAGGGGCCCCCGGTCGAAGGAGCATGCCCTGGCCACGGCAAAAATCACCAACGAGATGGCGCCCCAGTACCTCGCGGCCCTGACGGTGACCCCGGTCCCCGGGACCGCGCTCTATTCAAAGATGCAGCGGGGCGAGTTCCAGCTCCTTGATCCCTTCGAGACACTGGAGGAGATGAAGCTCCTGTTCGAGAACCTCACGGTGGACAACATGAAGTTCGTCGGGATACACGCCTCCAACTATCTTCCCATAAACGGCACCCTTCAGAAAGACAAAGCGCGCATGCTGGAGACGATCAATTCAGTGCTGGCGTCCCGGGACCGGTCTGCGATTCGGTCTGACTCGATGCGGGGATTGTAATAGGCGCGATGGTTCATCGCTCGCCCGCCTCGTATAAGCAGAGCCAAATGCGACCTCCTGCCGCGGCTCTGCACTCGGCCGTCCTGGCCAGCGCACCATCTGGACTCCGCGGGATCGGCGACATCATCCGAAATCCCGATAGCATATTACTGCCAGGATGGCAGGAATGCCGCGAAGGGCACGGATGCCCGAGAGCGGACTCGCTGATGAATCCACCGCGCATGAATTAAACCCATCTTGGACAGAAATTAAAAAAAATAATGAAACTATTGACATCATACCGCCTCTTGGGGATTTATGTTAGAAAGTTAATGAAAGAGAATTGCTCCCGTTCCGGAGGGGATACATGAAGGTGCTTGGTTCCAGGGAACTGCTGGCTGATGTGCTCTCGAAGGAGCTCTGCATCGGATGCGGCGCCTGCGTTTCCCTCTGTCCCTATTTCAAGTCATACAACGGCAGGACCGCGATGCTCTTTCCCTGCACGCAGGAGCGGGGGCGCTGTTTCGCCTATTGCCCCAAGGTCGAGGTGGACCTCGACGAGGTATCGCAAAAGATCTTCGGCGCTCCCTATTCCATGGAGCCCCTTGGCCGCTCGCTCTCGGCCATGATGTCCCGGGCAGGAAAAAAGGCCGCGGGGAACAATTACCAGTCCGGCGGAACTGTGACGGCCCTCATGACCTGGGCCCTGCTGGAAAAGCTGTGCGATGCCGCTATACTGACAGGGCGGGAAGGGCTGAATGCCGTTCCGGCCATTGTAACCAACCCTGACGATGTTCAAAACTACGCTTCATCCAAGTACACATCGGCCCCGACCCTGGAGGCTTTCAACAGGGCGGCCGACCTGGGATATTCCCGCATCGGCGTGGTGGCAACGCCATGCCAGGTCTTGGCCCTGGCGCAGATGCGGTCAAACCCCATGGCAAAAAAGGATTTTTCCGATCCCACGTCCCTGGTGGTGGGCCTCTTCTGCACCTGGTCCCTAGACTATAGGGCATTCAGCCGCCTGGTAGAGGGGCGCGTTGACATTAAAGATATTAAGAAGTTCGATATACCGCCGCCCCCGGCGGAGGTAATGGAGATCCACACAGCCAGGGGCGTTATCGAGATACCCCTCGCGGAGGTGCGGGCCACGGTGCCCAATTCCTGCGATTACTGCTTTGACATGACATCGGAATTTTCCGATATATCGGTGGGCGTTGTGGAAGGCCGGAGCGCCATGAATACCCTCATAATCAGGACCGAGCGGGGACGCGCAGCCGTCGATGCGGCGGTAAAGGCGGGGTATCTTGAAATTGAGGACATGCCTTCGGATAACCTGGCGCGCCTCAGGACCGCCGCCGGCAACAAGAAGAAACGGGCCCTGAAGAAAGCGGCGGGTGAGGGGATAATCAACACGAACGGAGACAGCCGTTCCCTGATCCGGATGGAACCGAAGAACCTCGCCGGGATATAAAGGAAGGAAGGATACCTGACATGTCATACCTGTTCGATACCAATGAAGGGGCCCGCTATCTAATGATGGGCAATGACGCCATCGTGCGGGGCGCCCTGGAGGCGAATGTCAATGTCGCCAGCGCCTATCCCGGTACGCCTTCGTCTGAAATAATCGAAAACCTGTCAAAGGCTTCGCAGAAGCGGAACATATACGTCGAGTGGTCGGTCAACGAGAAGGTGGCCCTCGAGGTTTCCTTCGCGGCCTCCATAGCCGGACTCAGGTCGATTTGCGCCATGAAGCAGAACGGCGTCAACGTGGCGTCGGATTTTCTCCTGCACGTGGCCCTGTCCGGAACGCGGGGAGGCGCCGTGCTGCTCCACTGCGACGACCCCGGGGCGCTCTCGAGCATCAACGAGGGGGAATCGCGCCATTTTGCCCGCATGATCGAACTGCCCCTCCTGGAGCCGGGCGATTTCCAGGAGGCCAAGGAGATGACGAAATGGGCCTTCGAGCTCTCCGAAGAGCTGCGCTCCATCGTCATCATGCGGAGCGTGACGCGCCTTTCCCATGCCAGCGGCAATGTCATACTGGGCAAGCTCGGCGCGCCGGAAGGGAAGGCCCAGTTCAAGTATGAGGCGGTGCCCGGCGACGCGGACTCGGGCCCGGTCATAACCATGCCGGTGCCGCCGCACCACGCCCTGCTTCAGGAAAAGCTGAAAAAGGCCGTGGCCATTTTCGAGAAATCACCCTTCAATACCTACACGGGGCCGGCAAAGCCGGAGCTCCTCATCATCACCTGCAGCGCCTGCAATCTCTACAGCAGGGAGGCGGTGCACCTTCTCAACGCACAGGACCGGGTGGGGATACTGAAGATCGGCACCACCTGGCCTTTGCCGCCGAAGCTGATCGCCCGCCATCTCGCCATGACGGAAAAGGTCCTTTTCGTGGAAGAGGTCCTGCCGTTCCTGGAAGAGAACGTGAAGGTGATTGCAGCGGAAACCGCGGCAGAAGTCGGCATCAAGCAATTTTACGGCAAGAACGACGGCGCCATGCCCACGATCAACGAGATGAACCCAGACATCGTGGTTGACGTTATTAAAAAGATTCTCGGTATCGAATATATAGCCATGGATGAAGGATACGCGAATCGCGCGAAAGGGCACCTGATCGCCAGGGCGCCGGTGCGCGACCTAACCTTCTGCCCCGGGTGCCCCCACCGGGCTTCATTCTGGAACCTGCACAACGCCCTTGCCATGGACAACCGCCGGGGCTTTGTATGCGGCGATATCGGATGCTATACCCTGGGCTTCCTTCCCTGCGGGTTCAGCACCATGAAGACGTCCCACTCCATGGGCTCCGGGATCGGCATAGCCAGCGGCTTCGGCAAGCTCACGCAGTTCGGGATGGACCAGCCGATCCTGGCCGTATGCGGCGACTCCACGTTTTTTCATGCTGCAATACCGGCACTCGTAAACGCCATACATAATAAATCCGACGTGATATTCGTGCTCCTGGACAACAGCGGCACCGCCATGACCGGGTTCCAGCCGCACCCGGGCACTCCCCTTGACGCCAGGGGCGGGGCGCTGCCCACGATAGACCCGGCCGAGGTCTGCCGGTCCCTGGGCGCCACGGTGGAATATGCCGATCCTTTCGACACGGAGGAGACGCAGAAAAAGCTCCTCGCCCTCATGCGGGAGAAAGGAGCACGGGTGCTCATCATGAAACAGATGTGCGCCCTTTCGCCCGAAAAGAAAGGAAAGAAGAGATTCGAGGTAAAGGTCGACCAGCAGATCTGCAGGGGCGATACCTGCGGGTGCAGCCGCCTCTGCACCAGGATCTTCCGCTGTCCGGGCCTGGTTTGGGACAACAAGCGCCAGGCCGCGGTCATCGACGAGGTCATTTGCGCAGGCTGCGGCGTGTGCGCCGAAATATGCCCCTCCGGCGCGATCAAGAAGACGGAGGCGGGCCGATGAAAGCCGGTAATCTGATCCATGATCCCTATAACGCGATAATCACCGGTGTCGGCGGCCAGGGAAACGTCATGGCCTCCCGCATACTGGGCAACATTCTTTCCCGGAAAGGGTGCTTTGTGACCATCGGCGAGACCTTCGGCGTGTCCCAGCGCGGGGGCTCGGTCATGAGCCACCTCCGCATATCGAAGCAGTCGGTATGGAGCCCCCAGATCCCCCGGGGCCAGGCCCATATCGTGGTGGCCCTTGAGCCGACCGAGGCGATCCGGGTTCTCGCGGCCTACGGAAACCCGGCGGTACGGGTCCTCAGCAACACCAGGCCGATCCACCCGGTGGGGGTCATCGCCGGAGAGCTGGCCTATCCTTCACTGGATGAAATCCGTACGGCACTGGGAGATCTCGCCTCTGACGTGGCACTGATCGACGCAACTGATGAGGCCATGAAGCTCGGACAGGCGATCCTGGGGAACGTGATCATGCTCGGCGCCGTTTCCGGCGCCGGAGTCCTCCCCTTTGACGCGGAAGACTTCAGGGACGTCATCTCCGAAACCATGTCTGGCGACAAGGTGGAGATCAACATGAAGGCGTTCAGTAAGGGCGAGGAGATGATTCGGGCTCTGCGGCAGAAATAAGCTTCGCGGCCTGCGGAACTCGAATTCAAGTATGCGCGGGAGTATATCGCTCGTCCGCCTCGGATAACGTCCATGTGGACTCGACGGAAGAGGCGATATCGATGTCGCCTGCTCGCTGATGAACTCACCCGCTTAACGTTAAAACTTGTTTTGTATGTAAAAAAAGCTTGCCAATAGACCCCCTGCCGATAAAAAGCCCTAACCGGTTATGCCGCCGCAGGATTCAGCGTCTTGCGGCCGCACGGGAATCCCGTACAGAGTTTATTCTTTTAATGGATGTCAGATGGAAAAAATACGGAATATCGCGATCATCGCCCACGTTGACCATGGCAAGACCACCCTGGTTGATGAGATGCTCAAACAGTCAGGGACCTTCCGCTCCAATGAGCGGGTGGAGGAGAGGATCATGGACTCCAACGATCTTGAAAAAGAACGGGGCATCACCATATTCTCCAAGAACGCTTCATTTTTCTACAAGGATTACAAGATAAATATCGTCGATACCCCGGGCCATGCCGATTTCGGCGGCGAGGTCCAGCGGGTCCTCGACATGGTCGACTCGGTCCTGCTGGTGGTCGATGCCTTTGAGGGGACCATGCCCCAGACCAAGTACGTGCTGAAAAAGTCCCTTGAATTCGGCCACCGGCCCATCGTGGTCGTGAACAAGATCGACAGGCCCAACTGCAGGCCGGAGCAGGTCGTGGACATGATCTTCGACCTGTTTATCGAGCTCAACGCCACTGACGAACAGCTCGATTTCCCGGTCATTTTCGCGTCTGCAAAGAACGGCGATTCGCACTACAACCTCTATGACGAGCATGACAACATGGTGCCCCTGTTTGAAACCATCATCAAGCACGTGAAGGCCCCCGGCGGGGACTCGACGCTTGATTCCCAGTTCCTCATATCCGCGGTAGAATACGACAACTACATAGGCAAGATCGGGACCGGCAAGATACACAACGGCGTAATCAGGGCCGGCGACGAGTTAACCCTCCTGAAACAGAAGGGCGGAGAGCCTATAAAAGGGAAGATCACGAAGCTTTTCGAGTACAGGGGCCTTAAAAAGACCGAGATCCAGGAAGCCAGCGCCGGGGACATCGTGGCCATTGCGGGGTTTGACAAGATCGACCTGGGCGATACCCTTGCCGGCGGCGAAGAGCCGAAGGCGCTCCCTTCGGTAAAAATCGACGAGCCCACCATCGCCATCGCCTTCCAGATCAACGATTCCCCCTTCCTGGGCAGGGAGGGTAAATACGTCACTTCAAGGCACATCTGGGAGCGCCTGGAAAAAGAGCTTGAAACCAACGTCAGCCTTGTCATAGAGCGGTCGGAAAACAAGGATTCCTTCACCGTGAAGGGCCGGGGCGAGCTCCAGCTATCAATACTCATAGAAAATATGCGCAGGGAAGGATACGAATTCCAGGTTTCCCGTCCCCAGGTCATATATAAGGAAATCAACGGCGAAGTCCACGAGCCGATGGAACTGGCCATCATCGACGTGGGGGACGAATTCTCCGGCGCGGTGATCGAAAAGCTGGGCAAACGGCGCGGCGAGCTCATAAGCATGAACCAGGGGGTCGACGGCTATACCCGCCTGGAGCTTAAAGTGCCCTCACGGGGTCTCATCGGCTTCAGGGGCGAGTTCCTGACCGATACCCGCGGCACCGGCATCCTCAACCATGTCTTCGACGGCTATGCCCCCTTCAAGGGTTCGATACCGTCACGGAACCGCGGCGTGCTGATAGCCATGGAGGACGGCATAACCAACGCCTATGCCCTTGACAACCTCCAGGACCGGGGCACCCTGTTTGTCGGCGCCGGCGTTCCCGTGTATGAAGGTATGATCATCGGGGAGAACAGCAGGGAAAACGACATGGAAGTCAATCCCTGCAAGACGAAAAAGCTCACCAACATGCGCGCATCGGGTTCGGACGAGGCCATCCGCATCACGCCCCCGCGTCTTTTTTCCCTCGAACAGTCTATAGAGTACATTGATGACGACGAGCTTCTTGAGATAACCCCCAAGAGCGTGCGCATGCGGAAACGCATACTCAAGGCCCTTGACCGGAAGCGGTCTGATAAATACAAGATTTACGATGACCGGAAGAGGGCCTGAACAGGGCCCTCGTTATTCAAAACCGCATCTTCCGCTGAAAAATAATTGACACCCGGTATTAAACCGCCACACTCATTCCTGTCTCAAGCTTTGCGATTCCTTTCGCGCCAGGGCGAGAGAAGGATCGGCCACTTCTTTCTTTTGTAAAAGATTTGATGTAATTGTCCAGCGGAGCCTCGTGCGGGTCCGCTATTTCTATAGTATTGTGCGGGATTTTTTTGGAGTACCGGTGCGGTAAAATCCAAAAAATATTTCATGAAAATGCGGATTCTTCAGTATATTATACAATAGAATCGGAAAAGATATGAGCCATAGCAGAACTACATCATACCTCCTGGCGGTTTTCGCGGTGACCTGCTCCTTTGTCCTGTTTGCGCAGCCGGGACAATACGTCTGGCAGAAGATCTTCGGGCTTGAGGAGCAAGCTGGCGGCAAGACAGAGGATATTCCCTCCCATGTGTTCAACTCGAAAGACGGCGGATTCGTCATTGCCGGCATGAGCAAAGGCGAGAGCGAGGATGTCGCCGGCGGGATGTATGTCGCAAAGCTCGACAAGGCCGGGAGGACCCTCTGGATCAAATATCCTGCAAACGACAGCAATTATTTCGCCAACCCCAGCGTCTTCACCGCCACAGCGGATGGCGGCTTTCTTTTCGGCGGGAGAAAGTATTTTTCCATCGGCTTGACGAAAATAAACGAGCATGGCGAGGTCGTCTGGGACAGGAAATATGAACTTGAAAATGCCAAGAGTATCCTGTTCCTGACCGAGATGAAGGACGGCAACATCAGCGCCATTCTGTACGGCCGCGGAGGCGCAAAGGCCGTGCTGCTGAAGGTGGACAGGAACGGGAGCGTCCTCTCCTTTAAGAAACTTTCCAGTGACATTGACGGGTTCCAGAACGGCAGCATGTCGTACACGAAAGACGGCTTTTTCATCATGGCCGGCACAAAATTCACCAACGGCTACAGTTCCGTCAACACCTACATTCAGGACCTGCGTCTGATGAAGCTCGACGGCGAGGGTACGGTCATATGGGATAAAAGCTTCGGCGGCGTGAAGCAGGATTTCGGCCGCCATGCATCCGGTACGGCTGACGGCGGTTTTATCGCCGCCGGCTGTTCATCATCCTTCAATGCCAGGAACGAATGGGATTTTTACATTGTCCGCGTCGATGCCAACGGGAACCGGCAATGGGAAAAGAACTATGGTGGCATTGACACGAATTATATCCGCGCCTGCAATGAAACGCCTGACGGCGGCTACATCTGCGGCGGCACGCGGATCGGGAAAGGAGGCAGCCAGTACCTGCTGATGAAGCTCGACAGCCGGGGAAACAAGCAATGGGAAAAGCTATACGGCGAGGGGAAGCTGAACCTCATGATGAACGGCTTTACCGTGGCCTCTGATGGCGGGTATGCCTTTGTAGGCCAGCTCGAGACCCCGCCGGCAGTCTGGGTCGACATGTACGCGGTCAAGACCGACGACAAGGGAAATACGGGTCCGTTCCCTTCTCGCTGAAGAACCAAAAATAACCATCAAATTACCTGATCAAGAACAATCCATTAAAACATCCGCTCGCAGGGCGGATACCTATCGGGGTGGTGTCTGAGGTGAGTCCCATGTAGTGGGCGAACCGAGTTCACCCCGTAGCCCACGCCGGCGCCCTGAGGCGGCGGGGTGATGGGGATCGAAAGGGGAAGAGGGAAGCCACCCTCTGTCCCTTTTAAAAATTTCACGACCGGATCCCGGTCGCTTCCTCGCCCTGGTTCAGGGCATATCATATTAAACCCGCAGGAATGTATTGACAAAATAAACTTTTCGGGTTGTTATTGACCAATTTTTTCCTGAACTTCAGGGGGGGGACTCATGAAAATAACTGACGTTGCGGCTATCGTTACGGGCGGAGCATCGGGCCTGGGAGAAGCCGTGGTCCGCGCCATCATATCAAGAGGCGGCAGGGCTGCCATCCTGGACCTGGACGACGGCAAGGGAAACAAACTGGCAAACGAGCTGGGCGGGGCCGCTCTCTATTGCAAAACCGATGTCTCCAGCGAAAGCGACGTTACGGCTGCAGTTGAAGCGGCGGCAAGTAAGTTCGGATCGATCAATGCGGCGGTTAACTCGGCCGGTATCGCGACGGCCGGCAGGACCATAAGCAAAAAAGGACCGGCTGACCTCAAACTTTTTGAGCTCGCCATAACGGTAAATCTAATCGGCACCTTCAACGTAATACGCCTTGCCGCCATGAAAATGTCGGAGAACTCACCCAACAGCGAAGGCGAGCGCGGTGTCATCGTCAACACGGCCTCCGTCGCCGCTTTCGACGGCCAGATAGGGCAGGCAGGTTATGCCGCGTCCAAGAGCGGCGTCGTTGGGATGACCCTGCCCATCGCGCGGGACCTGTCTTCATACGGCATCAGGAACGTCACCATCGCTCCGGGTATATTCGACACGCCCATGATGGCGTCCTTCACCGATGAAGTGAGGGCATCCCTTGCCCAGAGCGTGCCTTTTCCGCAGAGGCTGGGGCGGCCGGAAGAATTCGCTGCCATGGTGCTGCACGTGATGGAAAATTCCATGCTGAACGGCGAAACCATTCGGCTTGACGGCGCGCTGCGCATGGCGCCGAAGTAATTGAGATTACTATTGCGAGGAGCGGAGACCTCACCCCCTCGGTCCCCCTCTCCTAGGAGGAGAGGGGGAAGATCAATCAAATGTTATGTTGAGGAGCCCTCTCCCTGTGGGAGAGGGCGCGCCGGAGGCGGGGTGAGGTTTACTCCAATTTACCAACAGGGGGAACGTTTTGAAAGATGTTGTTATTGTAAGCGGATGCAGAACGGCACAGGGTAGTTTCAACGGATCCCTGGCCGGTATAGGGGCGACCAAACTGGGCGCCATTGTAATAGAAGAGGCGATCAGGCGGGCCGGCATATCGAAAGAGATTGTTGACGAAGCGATCATGGGGATGGTCCTTCCCTGCGGTTACGGGCAGAATCCCGGAAAACAGGCGGTGATCCAGGCCGGCCTTCCCTGGCATGTCGGGGGGATCACCGTCAATAAGGTTTGCGGTTCAGGCCTGAAGGCGGTCATGCTGGGGGCCCAGGCGATAGCCGTCGGCGACGCCGACATTGTCATAGCCGGGGGCATGGAGAACATGTCCATGGCTCCGTACTACCTTGACAAGGCGCGCTTCGGGTACCGCATGAACGCGGGCACAATCGAAGACCACATGGTCCACGACGGCCTCTGGGACATCGTCAACGATTTCCACATGGGCATTTCGAACGAGCTCTGCTCGGAAAAGTATAATATATCCCGAGAAGACCAGGACCGGCACGCCGCGGAATCGTACCGCCGGGCCCTGGACGCGATACGGGCGGGCAGGTTCAGGGAAGAGATCGTGCCGGTGGCCGTCCCCAGGCGGAAAGGCGAAACGGCGATCTTCGACACCGATGAATGCCCGCGGGAGACCTCTTACGAAGAATTGTCCCGAATGAAGGCCGCCTTCAAAGCGGGGGGCCTGACCACGGCGGGCAATTCATCGGTCATCAGCGACGGGGCAGCCGCGGTGGTTTTGATGTCACGGGAAAAGGCGAAAGAGCTGGGCTGCAGGGTCAGGGCCACCATAGGCGCCCAGGCTTCCATGGGGATCGACATGAAATATGTCCTTGTCGCCCCGATCTGGGCGATCCCCAAGTGCCTCAAGAAAGAAGGGATATCGATAGAGGATGTTGACCTTTTCGAGATCAACGAGGCCTTCAGCGGCGCCTATGTGGCCGTTTTACGGGAACTTAAGATCGATCCCATGAAGGCGAATGTCAACGGCGGCGGCGTGGCCCTGGGGCATCCCATCGGCGCCAGCGGGTGCCGCGTCCTCGTGTCGCTGATCCACGAGATGGAACGCCGCGACAAACATATCGGCTGCGCGTCCCTCTGCCTGGGCGGCGGTGAGGCGGTCGCCCTGGTGGTGCGGAGGTAGTGTTACAGGCCCTGTTCCGTTTCCCGGGCGATGACCATGCGCTGGACCTCGGAGGTCCCCTCATAGATGGTCGTTACCCGCGCGTCGCGGTAGAGCCGTTCTATCTTGTTTTCCCTGATGTATCCGTAACCCCCGAAGACCTGGAGGGCCTTGTAAGCGCACCGGTTGAGTGTCTCCGTCGCGTAGAGCTTGGCAATGGAAGCTTCCCTGGTAAAGGGAAGCTTCTTGTCTTTCAGGGACGCGGCGCTCCAGGTGAGCAGGGCCGCAGCCTCGTGGCCGACGGCTATATCGGCGATCATGGCCTGGATTGACTGGTGCTTGATGATGGCCTTCCCGAACTGCCTGCGCTCGCCGGCATACGTCACGGCCTCCTGAAGGCAGGCGCCGATCATGCCGGTGGCCTGGGAGGCGATGCCGATCCTCCCGCTGTCCAGGGCGTTCAACGCGATCTCCAGTCCCATGCCCGGCCTGCCCAGGAGGTTCTTTTCCGGTACCTCGCAATCCTCCAAGAACACGCTTACGGTGTTGGACGCGTTGAGGCCCATCTTTTTTTCTTCTTTTCCGATAACGAGGCCCTTTGATCCCGCCGGGACCAGGAAGGCGGTAAGGCCGTTTTTACCCGGCGAAGTCCTGGCTATGAGGATGAAAATACCGGCGTACTTTCCGTTGGTTATGAACTGCTTTGTCCCGTTCAGTATGTATGACTTCCCTTTTTTCTCGGCAGAGGTGGAGAGGGAGGAAGGGTCAGAACCCGCTCCCGGCTCGGTAAGGGCGAAGGCGCCCACGTGCTCGCCCGACGCCAGCGGCACGAGGAATTTCCTCTTCTGGTCGTCGGTGCCGAACCTGAGGATCGGTTCGGTGGAAAGGTTGGTAACGCTCAGGGTGACCGCGACGGAGGCGCAGGAGAAGGCGATTTCCTGCAGGGCCAGGCTGTAGCTGACGGCGCCGGCCGCGGAGCCGCCATAGCTCTCCGGGACCATCATGCCGTAGAGACCCAGTTCGCCGAGCTTGCGGATGATTTTTTCCGGGTACTCGCCGCGGCCGTTGTACTCCTGCGCGTACGGCTCGATCTCGCTCCGTGCGAAATCGCGCATCATGTCGCGGATCATTATCTGTTCGTCGGTCAGCTGGATGTTCATTGCCATGTCCTAGGGCGTGTAGATGGTGACGATGAGCACGGTCACGCTGCCGCCCGGATTTTTCAGGGTATGCCGTATGCCTGAATTGAAGTGCAGGGACTGGTCTTTCTTCAGGCGGTGCTTTTTCTGCCCCACTTGTATGATCACTTCGCCCTTCAGTGCGTACACGAATTCTTCGCCCTCATGCTGGTACCTGACTCCGGGGTGCTCGGAACGCGGCGGAATGACAACCCTGAAGGCGCGGAGATGGTCCTTCGCGGCCTGGGGCGTGAGGACCTCGTACTGGTAGGCTTCCTTCCTTTTCTTGAAGTCCTGAATCCTCTGTTTTTCCAGCTCCTTTTCCTTTGATGTATCCCGTCTCAGAAGTTCACCCGGGTCTATGGTCAGGGCCCGGGCGATCTTAAGGAGGTCGCCGACAGGGGCAAACCCGCTGCCTTTTTCAATTTCCGCAAGGTGGGAAACCGAAAGTCCCGTCATTTCCGACAGTTCCTCGATGGGCACCCTGCGTCGGGTGCGCATGGTTTTGATTTTTGCGCCGGTTGGATTGGCGTTGCTGAGTGTCTGCTTTTTTCCCATGAAGGCCTCGCCTGGTTTAATGCTGATCTACATGGCGCCGAAGATGAAACCGGCGTTGCCGTATCCTTCGTAGTTGAACCCGGCGTTCCTGAGGTAATAGAGGCCGCAGCGGAAGCCTCCCTCCACCGTCAGCGCGGCGTTTTCGCCCATGCGGATGTTGATCCCCATGGCAACGCCGAGCGGGATGAATACGCCGAATTTCCTCTTCCAGACATGGTCGATAGAGAGATAATATAGCCCGCCGAGCTGGGTGACCGGCGAAGCCGCCATGGACAGTAGTGAAAGGTGGTATTTAAATTTATCGTCCGGCCATTCGCTGTTGCGGGTTGAGGCTGCATGGCCGGTCAGGAGCTGTATTCCGATAAGGGGCCCCATCCAGAAGCGTACGGCCTCGGATTCGGCCAGGCGGAAGGCGAAGACGTTGTCGATTGCGGCCCGCATGAACCGGCTGAACCGGTACCTTCCTCCGGAGAGCGTGGATCCTTCCACCCCGAAGTTCAGACGGTTGTGGTAGGCGCCGGAATCGCTTCCCGATTCCAGCAGCAGACCTCCGCCGTACACGGAGTTATTGGTCGAGTAAATGACCCGGTAGTCGTTCCCATTGTCGATGATCTTCATCATGTCGACCCTGCCGTATCCGCCGGTTCCGTAAAAACCGAAGCCGACGGGAAATGCGGGTATGGACAATGCCAGCATAAAAAATAGAATGCCCAGCGTCTTTTTCATGGGTTACCTCGCCTATGTCACTGTGATGCTTGAAAAAATGGATTATGTCAAGTATTGTTTTTATAAAATTAATTTGTTTATACTACCTGCAGGTAACCGGTGCCGTATCATCGTTAAGATCCGAAGAAATGATCTAGGTTCTCGACGATGAAACCGGGACCATGGCGATGGGGTGAGATTCTGCCATGCGTGGGAAAGAATCCGGGGGCTGGGTTCATACCTGCACTGGGATGGCAGGGCTGCGGGAGAACCTGCCGGAGTACGGGGTTCCGCTACGTTCGTTTTTCCTTCCTGAGGCGCTCAATGAGCCGCGCGAGAAAAATATTCGCGTCTTCGGGGACCACGCAGTCGGATATATCGAAAATTGGAGCGGTTTCGCTGGTGTTGACCGAAACGATGATTTCGGAATCAACGATTGACGCCGTGTGCTGTATCTGGCCGGATATGCCGAAGCCCAGATAAAGGCGCGGCCGGATGGTCTTCCCGGTCTGGCCGATCATGCGCTCCTCGCCGCACCAGTTGTTGAACACCGGCACCCGGGTCGATCCCACCTCGCCGCCGAGAATTTCAGCTAACTCAAAGAGCCTGTCGAAGTTGCGCTTGGACCCGAGTCCGCGGCCGCCGGCAACGACCACCGCCGCCTGTTCCAGGGGCACCCGCGGCTTGTCCCATCTCACCGGGGCCTCCAGGTTCGTGATGCGCAGCGCGGATAAATCATAATTGAAGGGAAGCCGCACTTGTTCCGTGTTAACGCCGCCGGTCTCTTTTTTATCGAAGACACCCTGCTGCACGGTGGCCATCTGCGGAAGGGTATGGGGGCAGATCACCGTGGCAATGGCGTTGCCGCTGTAGGCTGGACGCTTCATGACCAGGAGGGGCCGTTTATAATCGTCGGATTTCATGATGGAAAGACCGGTGCAGTGCGATGTGAGCCCGGTGGAGAAGCGCTGGGCCAGGCGCGGGGCAAGGTCCGCCCCGGCTTCCGTGGACGGGAAGAGCACTATGGAAGGCCGGTAGTGTTCGATAAGCGCGGTGTACAGGTCGGGGAATATCTGGCTGTCATAGTGCTTGAGACCGCGGTCGCTGCAGTAGAGTATCACGTCCGGTCCGTACCGTTCGATGACGGACAGGTACTGCTCGGCGTCGAGGGCGAAAACAACGGCATAGAGCTTCGTGCCCAGGGTATCGGCGATTTCACGGCCCTTGGACAGGAGTTCCAGTGCGCCGTCAAGGACTCGCTCATGGTCCTGAATTTCGGTGAAGACCCAGACATCACCGGACCCTTCATCAATATGTTTAATGTTCTCAGCCATATCAATATCGCAAAATATTCTGCTTTTTCAGCCTGTGGATGAGATGGTCGACCTTTTCATCGACCGTGCCGGTGAACACTACCCGCTCCCGCCTGTGGGAGAAAAGCTCCGTTTCAATGACCACCGTGGGCGACCCGGCCGCGCCGTATTCGCGCGCATCGCCGCCTATGTCATCCATGGTAAGTACCGTGATTTCCCTGTCTGCGCTGGTCTTGATGTCCGCCAGGCGCGGGGTCCTGACGCGGTTTGCCGTTTTCCCGACCGTTATGAGCACCGGGAGACCAACGCGGATTTTCTGATACTCGTGGCCGTAAAGACGTTCGATAACGGCCTGGCCCGACGACACGCGGAACTTGTGGATCTGGGTCAGCAGGGGCATGTGTAAAAATTCAGAGAGCTGGTAGCCGACATGGCCGGTGTTTCCGTCGATGGCCTCGCACCCGGTCATGACGATGTCAAAGGCCCCGAGTTTTGCTATGGCGCGGTAAAGTGTCTTGCTGGTTACCAGGGAATCGGACCCTGCGAAGCGCGGGTCTGAAATAAGCACCCCCCGGTCGACGCCCATGGCATAGGCCTCGCCGAGGACATCGGCCGCCTGGGGCGGGCCCATGGTCAGGGCGGTAATCGTCGCCCCGTACCCGTCCTTTATCGCAAGGGCCATCTCGATGGCATGGAGATCGTCCGGGTTCATGATATTGTCGGCGGAGTTCCGGTCGATGACGCCGGTTTTCGAATCGAAAAGAGCTTTCTGCGTGTCCGGCACCTGCTTTATGCAAACCAGTATCGAGAGCATGGCCTAGAACCTGCTGAATTCCCTGATGATATCGTTGCCGATTATTATCTTCATCACCTCGGAAGTGCCTTCGTAAATCTCGGTTATCTTCGCGTCGCGGAAGAAGCGCTCCACCGGGAGGTCCTTGACGTAGCCGTAGCCGCCGAAGATCTGCAGGGCCTGCATGCACACCTGCATGGCGGTCGATGAGGCGTAGACCTTGCACATGGCCGATTCGGTAGAGAAGGGAAGGCCACGGTCCTTCAGGTCCGCAGCCCGGTAGATGAGGAGGCGCGCCGCGTCAAGGTTCGTCTTCATGTCCGCCAGCATGAAGGATATGGCCTGGAACGTCCCGATGGGACGGTCGAACTGCTTGCGCTCCATGGCGTACGTGGCGGCCGCGGTGTAGGCGGCGGTGCCGATGCCGAGGGCCTGGGCGGCAATGCCGATGCGGCCGATGTCGAGGGTCTGCATCGATATACGGAAGCCGTCCTCGACCCGGCCAAGGACATTTTCTTTCGGGACGCGCACGTTGTTGAAAAAGAGCTCAGAGACCATGTTCCCGCGCATCCCCATCATGTCCTCTATCTTGCCGACCTCGAAGCCTTTCATCGATTTTTCAACGAGGAAGAGGGCGATTCCCCTGGTCTTTTTCTTGCGGTCCATGGACGCGGCGACGATAAAGAGGTCGCCGACGCCGCCGTTGGTCACGAAGGCCTTCTGGCCGTTCAGGATGTAGTGGTCCCCGTCGGGGACCGCGGTGGTCTGGATGGAGGCCGCGTCAGAGCCGGCCTGGGGCTCGGTCACGGTGAAGCCGCCGATTTTCCTGCCGGTGGCGAGGTCCGGAGCGTAGCGCGCTATCTGGTCGCGGGTCCCGAACTTGAGGATCGGCGCCAGGCACACGGAATTGTGCACCGTGACGCCGAGACCGACGGCGGCGCTCACGCGGGAAATCTCCTCGATCACCAGGCAATAGCTCACGGTGTCAAGGTCCGCCCCGCCGAATTCAACCGGCGCCTGGATGCCCCAGATATTGAGCCTGCCCATTACCCGGACAATCTCCGGGGGGAGCGGCTTTGATTCTCGGTCAAGATAATTCGCCCACTCCTCAAGGGTCTCGGAGGCGAACTTCCTGATGCTTTTCTGGGCCATCAGCTGGGATTTAGACAGGGAAAAATCCATAATTATTGGATGAGAAAGAATATTAGGCACATATGTCAAGCAAACTTTGCCTGAATCCGTTGAAATGATGTATCATTTATCATTCCGAGCGAAGCGAGAAATCTTAATTGACAATCAACATTTATAATACATTGTGAACAGCGATAACCAACCTTGATTGTTGGATTATCGTGTCATTGCGAAAAGTCCTGATAAAATCATGACGACAGGGCAATATTGATTTTGATGCGGCATGAATATGCCAAAAAACGGTATCGTGTGTAATACCATCTGCTGAATCAAGCGCCATATCGTTCGGCGTTGCTCGCGATGGCAAAGGGAATATCTTAACCATTGATCACCTGTCAGTACTGGAGTGGGAGATGAAAAAAGCTTGTATCATTGTAGGATCAATTGCGATCGCCGTTGTCGTCGCTACCGGCATATGGTTCTGGAACGGTTTTTCGAAGTTCATGGCCGTTGAGGCCGTGAAGATCGATCCGCAGCTGACCTGCTACAGCGGTGCCGGGAACTCTATCGTGCTTACCGCCGAAGACGGGAAGAGCGCCCTGGTTGTGGACACAAAAATGAGGGATGCCGCCCAGAAACTGCATGATGCGGTACAAGCAGGGGATGTCATCATCGTCAATACCCATTCCCACGGTGACCACACGGAGGGGAACGCGCTTTATCCGAAGGCAAAGATAATAGCCGGCGCTTATTCAAAGGAGCAATGGGACAGGGATTCGGGCAACAGCAGATACCCTGATATCACGCTGAAGCCCGGTGAAAGGAAAGAGATCAAGATCGGCTCCGAAACGGCAGTGGTCCGCACGATGGGGAGGGCCCATACCATGGATGACGTGGTGGTGTATCTTAAAAACCGGAAGATCCTTGTCACCGGCGATCTCGTGTTCATCAACATGCATCCCGCCGTTAAGACTGACAGCGGCGCCAGCGTTTCAAACTGGATAAAGGCCCTTGATGCCCTCAAATCAGATTATGATATACGGAAACTGGTGCCGGGACACGGCCCGATATCGGACGGCAGGGCCCTGGATATCCAGAAGGAATATTTTGTTTCAATAGGAGGCGCCATGGGCAGCAGGGAAAAACTGGCGGAACTGAAAAAAAAATATGGCGCATATTTTTCGTTACCAGCCATGACAAGCTTTGAAAGAACAGCGGAGTTTATTCAAAACGAGAAAAAGGGATCAGGTAAGTAGTATTGTTCCAAAGCCGCGGGTTGTAATCCGCGGTAATGATTTACTATAAGGGAATTGAGTTATGGTACGGGATACTGCGTCACGGGATTTCTCAAAAAAGGCATCAACGCTCATCTGCATTATGGCATATGGCGCGGCTTTCGCGGCAGCCGCAGTGACGGCGTCGCTCATGAAGGATTATGGCGGGATTGCCGCGGCATTCTCCGCAGATGCCGCAGCCACGGCCGTTGTTTTCATGTTCAGCGTCGGTTTCAATAATTCAAGCATGTATGACCCGTACTGGAGCGTCGCGCCGCTGCCTATCGCCCTGTTCTGGGCCCTTGTTGCCGAAGGCGGAGCGATCGGCGCACGCGGCCTGGCCGTTATGGTCCTTGTGGCGGCATGGGGAACGAGGCTCACCTACAACTGGTACCGGCAGTGGAAAGGGCTCGTACACGAAGACTGGCGATATGAGGATTTCAGGAACAGGACCGGCCGCTTCTACTGGCCGGTGAGTTTCCTCGGCATCCATTTTTTTCCGACGGTGATGGTTTTTCTCGGTTGCCTGAGCATGTATCCTGTCATGACCGCCGGTTCAGCCGATCCCTGGTTCCTCGACGGCGTGGCTCTTTTCGTAACCGCCAGCGCCGTCATTGTTGAAACACTGGCGGATAAACAGCTCAACAGGTTCGTGAAAGCCAATCCTCCGAAAGAATCCATCCTCTCAACCGGTCTCTGGGCATACTCCCGACATCCGAATTACTTCGGAGAAATATCCTTCTGGTGGGGGCTGTTTCTCTTTTCCCTGGCTGCAGACGGATTTCACTGGTGGACCATCATCGGCCCCTTGGCTATCACCATCATGTTCATCACGGTCAGCATACCCATGATGGAAAGACGCATGTTGAGCCGCAGGCCCCTTTACGCGGAGCGGCAGAGAAAGGTATCGATGCTGGTGCCGTGGTTCCGGAAAAAGTAAATCAACCGATAACTATCGTATTCTGCCCACTGCCTTCGGTATCGGACAAAATATATACATGCGCAATTTTTTTGTAAATTTACTTGACACTTAAACGCCGTTTGTAACAGTAAACATTGTTTACAATTTTAATGGCGGTGTGTGTCATGATCAGCGTGATGGAAAAAGAATCATTAAACAGCGAATCAACCGGCAATCTTCATAAGTTTTTTTATCCGGAAAGTCTCGTCGTTATCGGTGTATCGATCAAACGATTGAACCTGGGCCAAATAATCCTTACCAATAATCACCGCATCGGCTGCAAGGCCCGCATATATGGGGTCGGCAAGGAAGCCGGTGACCTCAACGGGGTGCCGGTATTTGCCGATGTCAGGGACCTTCCGGAAACGCCTGATGTCGCCATCATCATCACGCCGGCCAAAACGATCCCCGGCGTCATGAGGGCCTGCGCCGAAAAAGGCATCAGGCATGTGGTCATTGAATCCGGCGGCTTCAGCGAATATTCCAGCAGCAGCCGATCCCTTGAAGATGAAGTGCTCGCCATAGCCAGGCAGAACGGCATCCGCATCATCGGTCCCAACTGCATTGGCACGATCTGCCTTGAGCACCGTCTGATGATGCCCTTCGTGTTTTCCCAGGGCAACGTACAGCCGGGCTCTGTCTCGATCGTCACCCAGAGCGGCGGCGTCGGAGACACGCTCCTGAAGATCGTGAACGAGAACCATGTTTTCTTCAACAAGTTCATCGCCACGGGGAACAAGCTGGACCTTGACGAGGTGGATTTCCTTGAATACCTGATACAGGACGAGAGCACGAAGGCCATCATCATGTACCTCGAGGGCTTTTCCCGGGGAAGGGCTTTTTTCGAGGCGGCCATGAAATCGCCCAAGCCGATCATCGTGTACAAGTCGAACCGCTATCCGATGAGCGCCAAGATCGCCCAGTCCCACACGGCGGCGCTTTCGGCCAGCGACGAGGTGGTCAGCGCGGCCCTCAACCAGGCCGCTGCGATACGCGTCAACAGCGAAGACGAGCTCATGGTCGCCGCAAAGTCTCTCAAGCTCCCGGCGATGGGGGGAAAACGCCTCGCCGTTCTCTCCCGTTCAGGCGGCCACGCGGTCGTCACCGTGGACGCCTGCGCCCAGTACGGCTTTGAGCTGGTGGAATTCCCGGAGGAATTCCTGAAGAAGATCGGGACACTGTACAATACCAATGTCATCGCCCACCAGAACCCCCTCGACCTGGGGGAAATTTTCGATTACACCATTTTCACCAGGATCCTTGAAGAGACCATGGCGGCCGATGGCATAGACGGGATCATCTTCAACCACAACTACCAGTCAAGCTATGAAGCGCAGATGTCACGGACGTTCCTCGACGGCGTGAAGAAACTGGTAGAGGAAAACAGACGGCCGGTGGCCGTAACGCTCATTTCGGACGCGAGGGAAGTGCTGGACATTACCATGAACCATCCCTATCCGACATTCACCATGCCGCACCATTCGGTACGGGCCCTCTGGACCAGATGGGACTATACCCGTCGGAGGGAGCGGCGCGACAGCCGCGGTTTGCCGGAGGACTATCCCGTTCGGTGGAATGATATAGAGAAGGTCCGCGAAGTGTGCCGGGAGGATGAGCGGATACCTCTCACAGACGAGGCGCTTGTCATTTGCGCCGCCGCGGGCATGGAGCCGGTCAGGCATACCGTCATCAGGGGCGCTGACGGGCTCAGAAACATCGGTCTCCGGTACCCGGTGGCGGTCAAGCTCCTGTCTCGCGACGCTTCGCACAAAACCGACGTTGGGGGCGTCATGCTGAACATCGCCTCTGAAACGGAGGCCGCTGAAGCCATCGCTGCGATGACGGCCGCAGTGCGGGGAAAACAGAAAAGCATCTCGATTGACGGGTTCCTTGTCCAGGAGATGGCGGCACAAGGCGAAGAGTTCTTTGTCGGCGCCCGCCGGGACGCGTCCTTTGGCCCCATTGTCATGGCAGGCCTCGGCGGCGTTTTCATCGAGCTTTTCAAGGACCGCTCGATACGATTGGCGCCGGTCACGAAAAATGAAGCGGAAGACATGCTCAGGCAGCTTACGGCATACCCGCTCCTCAGGGGATACCGGGGACGGCCGGTCATGGACATCCGGGCGCTGACGGAATGCATCTGCCGGGTTTCAAACCTGATTACCAAGGCGCCCTATATCGACGAGATTGACCTCAATCCCGTTATCATGCATCCGGAAGGACAGGGGGTTTCAATCGTCGATTCACGTGTTTTTTTCAGGTAGATAAAAAAAAGGGAGGTCACGATCGTCATTGTTGAGGACATAATACTGGTTGCCGCGTACTGGTAACACGAGCATGCCGCCGCGCGGGTCAAAAATTCAATTTAGCGTAAAATAAAAAAACTATTGACGAACTTCTTTATGCGTGCAACATTCTTTGTGCCGCATCGGGTGCATTGATCATGAATTGAGAGGTGCCGTAATGAAGAGCAAGCCGGTAGTAAGAATCCTCATTGTTCCATTTGTCGTTGCCGTTGCCGCGCTGCATTTCGTGCTTATCACCACTGACGGGTTTTCCCGGGCCGGAAGGGGCGGCAGCTATCGTTCCAGTTCGAGCTCACGGTCATACAGCTCCTCCAGGTCTTACAGTTCCTCCCGATCGTATTCAAGCGGCTCCAGCCGTAGTTCCTGGGGCGGAACATCAAGCCGTTCGAGAACATATATTCCATACGGCTCTACCCATTCGAGCACCAGTAACACCACAACTACAGCCGATTCGACAACCTCCTCAAGCGGAAATGACTGGATTTACGGCCTCATCGGCCTGGTGGTCATATTCGGCGGCATTGGCCTGGTGATATATTTCATAGTGAAAGTGATCAGGAAAGCCCTTGGCGCCGCGGGAGGCGCCGTTAAAGCGGGATTTGACGATTCGGCGCCCACGCAATATGAATTTAACCCTGAAATAGCGGAAAGGATAAGGGCGGTTGACCCGGACTTCTCGCCGGAGCAATTCATGGAAAAAGCGCGGGGAATAGCGGAAAGGCTGCAGCAGGCGTGGTCTGACGGCGACATGATACCGGTGCGCAACTATGTGTCCCAGGGCATCTTCAACCGTTTCAGGCTGCAGCTCGAGCTGATGGTTGAGGACGAAGGCGTCCGGAACCTGATGGCGGACTACAAGGTGATGAAGGTTTCCGTGCTGGCCCTGAGCGCGTCGAAGAGCTACCAGACGCTCCACGTGAGCCTCTTTGCCTCGGCGCGGGACGTGACCGTTCCGGCCGGCGCCGCGGAAGAAGAGAAGCAGAAGGCCCTGAACGGCACTCCCAAGGAAGCCTTTACCGAGGTGTACTCATTCACCCGGAAGCTTGGCGTTAAAACCAACACCAGCAGGGACTGGCTGAAAGGAGAATGCCCCAACTGCGGCTATGTTCCGGAAAATTTCAGCGAAAACAACAAGTGCCGCAGCTGCGGATCGATATATAACTCCGGTGAATTCGACTGGGTTCTGTCGGAAATAACCCAGCTCGAGGAATGGAAGGAGGACTCTTCGCGCGATATCGAGGGCCTTGCCGAGCTTGAAGGCAAAAACCTCTCCATAAACAGGGAAGTCATCGAGGACCGCGCTTCGTATCTCTTCTGGCGCTGGACCTATGCGCGCATCAAGGGCACGTCGGCGCCACTGGCGAGGGACGCGACCCCCGGTTTTATAAGCGGTTTTCAGCCTAAACCGCACCCGATGTATGATATAGCGGTGGGTGCCGTTGACCTGATGTCTGTCAGGCTCGAAGGGGAGGAAGCCGTCGCACTGGTAAAAGTGATGTGGAGCAGGGCAGCGCAGAAAGGCGAAGAACCGTATCACCAGGAGCATATGTTCACGCTGAAGATGCCGGTGGCCCTGAAGAATCCCTACGGCCTGGCGGACCACAGCTGCGATAACTGCGGCGCCCCCCTGCCTGAAACCGACGCCCTGAAGTGCTCCTACTGCGGCAGCAATCTCCCGGCGGCGGTCAGCGACTGGCTGCTGGCGAAAATTGACACCATTGAATGGGAACACGGACAGGGCTGACAGGAACTGCCATGGATACTGCTGCACATGTCATCATCTACGTCGTGTCTCTCCTGGTTACCGCCGGTTTCCTGGCGCTGGTCATGGTGCTGGTACCGGCGTTGCGGGAGCTGAAGGCGCTCTTCATTGATCTGCAGAAGACCTCGGCAGAAGTCAGGGATCTCACCGTGGAAATGAAGAAGATAAGCGCCAACGTGGAGGGAAAGCTGGACGGTATCGACGCCATGCTGGCGAATTCCCGGAAAATAGCGACCAACGTCGGCAGGGCGTATTCCCTGCTGAATGACTCGGTTTTGAAAAACGCTGAATGGCTGGCCCTGATCCCGGCAATCCTGATGGGGTGGAAGGTCGCGAGCAAGATGAAAAGGAGGAAAGATGAGCGACAACAATGACGGTCTCAAAACACTGATGACATTTGTCATAGGAGCGGCGGTAGGCGCCGTGTTCGGCGCGCTCTTCGCGCCCAAACCGGGAAAGGAACTGCGACAGGACCTCCGGGATTTTTCAGAAAGGCTGGCGGAAGACGCCAAGTCGGAATACGTGAAGATCAGCGAAAAGGCCAAAGACGTCGGCGGCAAGGCGAAAAATTTCGCGGAGGAAGCGAGGAGCCGGTTCCGCAAGGGCGGTGAGGACCCGGACGCGGCCACCTAGGCCGGGTTCATATCAGGGAATAATCCTTCAGCTCCCTGAAGAGGGTCGTTACGATCTCCTTGACCAACACAATGGTAGGTATGGCAAGAATGAGGCCCGCAAAACCGAACAGCATGGAGCCCCCCATGATGCCGATGAAGACTACCAGCGGGTGGAGAGAAACGGCTCCGCCCACCACCACCGGCTGAAACACCCCGTTATCCAGCACCATGACCATGAGCACCACCACGGCAACGGCAATTATCAGGTTGTGCGACGTGATGAAGGGTATTATGGAACTCACACTTTCCGCGATAAGCGCGTAGGAAGACCCCAGGACGAAAGCGATGCCGAAACCCATGATGGGAATTGCCGTTGCCATGCCGGCGGCCAGGCCTATCATGACCGCCATTTTGATCTCAAAACCGATCACGGAAAACAGGACAATATAGGACACGCCAACCAGTGAACATTCTATGAGAATGCCCCGCAGATAGTTGCCGATGGCCTTGTCCACCTTGTCAAATACGGCCAGGGACACCTCGAAGTAGCGGTTGGGGACCAGGCTTACGAAAAAGCGCTTGATCTCGCCGTTGTCCAGCAGAAGAAAGAGGAATACAAAGGGCATGATGATCCAGAGCTTGAAGGCATTCATAACAACCGTGAAATGGAATTCGTCTTTCCCGGCATCCTTTTCGGCCGTCTTGCCCGACAGATCCCCGGCGGTCTTGTCCTCTGTCCCCTCGTGGTTCGTATCAAGGTTCTTGTGATAGTATTCATAATACTTGAGCGGTATGGGCGGCTTGTTGTTGTAACCGTCAAGGTATTTCATGAATTTACCGCGCTCCTCGTTATCGAGGCGGATAAAGGAATTCACGCTATTGAGAAAGTTGTCGAAATCCGAACTGAAATACCTGTACAGCATGGTGCCGCCCTCTCCGGCGTCATCGAGGCCCATGAAGCTTTTATAGCGTTCATTGAGTTTGTACTGGAAGCGTGTCTTGAGGATCAGTTTTTCCCGTTCATCGGGTATCAGTGATCCCACCTGGTTGGCTATGATTATGATGACGATGAAAAACGAACCGAAGAGCAGCAGAATGCCGGCGCCGCGGGGAATTCCGGCCCTGGTAAAGAGTTTCAGCAGGGGAAAGCATATATAGGCGGCCAAGGTGCCGATGATGATCGGCAGGATGATAGGCCTCAGTGACCACACAAGAAATCCACCGGTCAGCACCACCAGTATTGCGGTCACGATAAAGACGATTCTTCTTGTTTGCCTGCGGCTGCTGGAACGGATGTCGGCATTTGTTTCCGGATTTTTATGCCCGCTGTCGTTTGACATGTTATTCGCTCCCGCCATAGAGCTGTTCGTTGCAGGCCTTAAGCCGTTGCCCGATAACTATGGCAAGGTCCTTCATGATTTTGCTGCCGATGGCAGGATTGGTTTCCAGCAATTCGTTCAGGTCTTCCCTGAAGAAGGCCAGGGCCTCGGTTTTTTCAACCGCCTTGGCAGATGCAGAGCGCGGGGTGTCATCGAGAAGGGCAAGCTCGCCGAGAAAATCTTCCGGATGTATTGTCGCCAGTTCGGTTTCCTCGCCATTGTGTCCCGGGACAACAATTTTTACATGACCGCTTTTTATGATGAACATGGCGGTTCCCGGCTGTTCTTTTTCAAAGAGAAATTCCCCGGCCTGGTATTTGCGTTCATATATTAACGGCGATAATTTTTTCAGTTCACGGTTGTTGAGGTGCTGAAATATCGGACAGAGTTTGAGGAATTCAACATTGGGGATGTTCCCGCCTCCTTTGAAACGGGAGAAGATGTTTCCCCAAAATGCGTTTAAAGGTTTAGTGGTATCTGTGTTATCTTTTCCCATGTCATATGTGAAGTTTGTCATATTGATGCTGATTAATATTTTTTTTATTCGATAAATCGATTTGTGTCAATATTTTTTTAAGGACAGATCCGGCCTGATTGTGACGGCCATTGATTCAAAAACAATGTCAACCAGGATGAACCTTGAACAATCGTAAGAACCATGAATGGTGAATTAATTTTTCAGTACAATGTTTTTCTATTATATATGTGGCTGGCAAGGTGTTATTGAGAAAAGGAATAATCCTATGGGGAAAGAATCAATTCATTACGGGAAATGAAATCCATGATTGTCTGAAAGTTTGATTTATTTGATAATTATATAAAATTATATAAATATAAATAAATATATGCATAAATAATATATGTGAAATTTCTGAATGATCAGAGAAAATAAATGGGAACTTTGGACAAAAATACATATAATAAATCAATATTTAATACAAAATGGGGAGTTTTTAAGTTGACTAACAGTGTAATGTATACAGTATGCTGTATTCTGAGCAGTGAAATTTATTAATCAATATTTTACATAAAGAATGATGTATTTGCTGGATGAAGAATTTTCCAGATGGTATATAATAAAACGGCAGTTATACGAACCGATAACACGTGTCATAATCACTTAACGGTTAACACAAAATTCAATATCAATCCAACAAACATTGCACAGATATCTAAATTAAATGGTACAATGAAATAAATATAAGATGGATATTATTATTGTTTGACGATCAGACATAATTCCGTTATACATCATTATGGGTTTACGCGGGGTATGCAGCCGCTGAAAGATATAAAAAAAATTAAGCTAGCATTGAAAGCGACCGGATCACAGAGCAGAGAAGCAAAAGTGGGGGAAAAAAAAGGCGGCCTCCGTCACCGGCTCGATTCGGAGGATGCCCTTGTGGAAAAGCATAACAATACCGTCGCTAAAAGCCACGGCAGCGAAAGAAAGTTAACCGCAGAAATGAAAAAGCTGCTATCGGAGAACAGGCAGTTAAAAAAAAAGACAGCCGCTCTGCAAAATCAGATCGAGATCCTGAATGAGATGTTAGAAGGGATCCAAACGAATTACCAGATCTCCGCCGAGGCATCAGTGAACCTTCTTTCGGATCTTGAGTATAACAAATATAAGTCCCGCTTTGTCGATATAGACATAGAATGTTACCCGGGCCAGGAGAAACTGAAGGAATACGGCAAGAATATAAAGGATTTTTTTCTCAATGACATGCACTGCTCGTACCTATATATCAACTGCAGGGGAATAACTGAAGACCTGAAAAACCTCTTGACCATCACTATCAGCAAAAAGCAGAAGGATTCCGCCAGTTTTGACTTTACCAGGAGCAGGGTCTATTACTTCGATCTGGAGGACATGGACCTGCCCGAACGCAAACTGGGACGGATCATCATCGGACGGTATCCATACAAGTCCATGGAAAAGGATTGCGATTTTGACAAGAGGATCGAGGCCGAGATACTCATTACGAAAAGGCTCCTTGAGAAATGCATACTAGAGATACAGAACAAGGAACTTGCCATAAAAGACGCACTGACGGGCCTGCACTCGAGAAAATTCCTCATTGAACGCCTCACCGAGGAATTCAACAGCGTGGACCTTTTCTCCAAACTGAATGCCCATGAGAGCGCCGTGCTGAAAATTATAATGAAGTCAGAGGGAGTGGCCTCGTCAATCATCAGGAACCAGTTTTTATCAAAGCAAAAAACAAGGAATGAAGATATCCTGAACAGGTCCCTTCATAAGCTAAAATCCAGCCACATGATAGATGTCGGCAACGTGAAGTACGCGGGGGAACTGCAGGAGTGTTATTATTTTGAGAACTCGAAAATAAGCTATGATCTGTATCTGGCGATCCTCGACCTTGACCATTTCAAGGACGTCAATGACAACTGGGGAGGGCACTCAGTGGGCGACAGGATTTTGCGGGAGTTTGCTGATATTATAAAGAAAAATATCAGGACAACCGACATCCCGGTCCGCTATGGCGGGGAGGAATTCATCATCCTTTTCCCCCGGTCCATAAACTACTCGCGCATATTCAGCGTCCTGAACACGATCCGACTGATCTGCGAAAAAAAGCTGACCGTGTCATGGAACGGTAAAAAAAGAAATGTAACCGTTTCGATAGGGGTGACGCAGATCAATAAATTCGATATGAACATAAATTATATTATAAACAGGGCCGATGCCGCCCTGTACAAGGCGAAAAAAAAGAGAAATAGGATCATAATGTCATCCCAGAATGACGAGGGAGATTTGATATATCATTAAAAACCCCCGGAGGACGGGGGTTTTGAGTGGGTGGATGACGGGATTCGAACCCGCAACGAATGGATCCACAGTCCATGGCTCTACCGTTGAACTACATCCACCGTATAGAGTGGCCATTATTGTAACAGGTTGTCCATTGTCAAGAGCAAATTTTAAGGGAAACATGAGTGGAGAGATGAATAACGGTTGTAGACGGATAGAGCGGCCGGAAGAAAAAAAATTGACAATAATTATACATCTGGTATAAATGACTAATTAAATAGTCTCAAAATTCTTCAATTGTCTTACCCTCGAATGAGTCCTGGTTTAAGTAATTGTAGTTTTATGAGTCTTATTTTAGGGGTTGATCCCGCATTATTTTAACAGGAGTTTTTTATGGCTAAAGGAACAGTCAAATGGTTCAACGAAAAGAAAGGTTTTGGTTTTCTTTCACATGATGACGGCACGGACCTCTTTGTCCATTATTCCGGCATCGTCGGAAACGGTTTTAAGACGCTGAACGAAGGCGACAGGGTTGAATTCGAGGTCGAGCAAGGGGACAAGGGACCCCGCGCCGTACAAGTACGGGCCATCAGCTAGAACTTCACACATGAAAAAACAAAAACCTGGCCTCATGCGGCCAGGTTTTTTCATGGCTTTCAAGACGGAGCACGGCGGCATGCCGTGACCTTGCTATTCGTTCATCGTATATGTGTCCGCCAGGGCGTATACATAGTTTTTCAATACCCTTTCGTACCGCTCCTTGTTCACCACCGGCCTCTTGATCATCTTGAGGCAGAGCTCTTGCTGTTTATCGGAGGTAATGGCCTTGCCGTAGATGGTAAGGGCGAACTTGGACATGTCCCGCACCATGAAATCAAAGATCTGGTCGATGATCTCGTCATCGATGCCGTAGATCTTCTTGTTTTCCAGAATAAGCTGGCCGTAGGCCACCAGGGTGAAGAGTTCTCCTACGTTGAGGAGGAAGTCGATGTCGCTGGACTGCTCTTTCATGGTGGCCATGGAGGCCATCATGAAATCCTTGAATGTGGCGATCTGCTCCTTGAAGACGTTAACGTTCGGCAGGTCAACGCTGTTGTAGGCGATGTTATAATCATGGAACTGGAGTTTGCCCAGTCCCTTCGTCGGCCCCTGGTTGAAGAGGAAGTCGTCGTTGGCGGCATCGCGGCGCTGCGGCACGTCCGGGAAAACGCCGGGATTGAAGAAGTAGTTGGGCATGAACTTGATGATGAGGGCCATGTTGACGTGCACGGTCCCCTCGAGCTTGGGCAGGGCCCTGATGTCGGTCGCGGCGTTTTCAAAGTACATGTCCTTCTCGAAGCCCTTGGCGGCAATGACGTCCCAGAGGAGGTTGATGACCTCTTCGCCCTGGGTGGAAACCTTCATCTTGACCATGGGGTTGTAGAGGAGGTACCGCTTGTCATTTTCATTCGCCGCGCGCATGTAGTCCGTGGCGCGGAGCGCGAAGAGCTTCATGGCAACCAGGCGGCAGTAGGCGTCCATGAAAAGCTGCTTTATATGGGTGAAATCGGTCACGTAGCTCCCGAAGAGCTGCCGGTGTGAAGCGTGATTGATAGACTCATAAAAAGCGTGCTCGCAGATACCGATTGACGCCCACCCGAGGTTGAACTTGCAGATGTTGATGGTGTTCAGCATATCGTCCCATGCCTTCTGGCCGCGCTCGAGTATGTCGGCTTCGGTGATGGGGTAGTCGTGGAGCGCGTATTCAGCGACGTAGTCCTGGTTATTGATGATGTTCTTGACGCATTCGTATTTCGGATGCTTTGAATTTACGGCGAAGAATACATATTCCCCGCTGTCGGCGATTTTCCCGAAGGTGGACACCATGGCCGCCTCGTTGCCGTTGCCGATGTAGTATTTATCGCCATTGGCGCGGTACGTGCCGTCGCCCTCGGGATAGAGCATCATGTCGCTGGAGTAGATGTCGGCGCCATGTTCCTTCTCTGAAAGGCCGAAGGCGAAGATCGCTCCTTCCTTGAGGTATTTGGCCGCCTTGTGCTTGGCCTCGGTGTTGGACCCGAGGAAGATGGGTCCCAGGCCCAGAGCGCTAACCTGGAATGTGTACCAGTAGGTGAGGCCGTAAAAACCGAGGATCTCGGCGAAATCGACGATGCGCGACGTGTCCCAGCGGGCATTATCGCCGAAGCCCTTGGGCGTCAGGAGCTTCGCCATGATCTGGTTCTCCTTCATGAAATCAAGGAACTCGGTATACCATCTGCAGGCATGGAAGTCGTCTTTCATCTTCTTGAGGCCGCGGCCTTCGAAGAAGTCGATGGTTTTCAACATGATCTGCCTGGTTTCCTCGTCAGCATATGTTGCGATGACGTTTTTGGGGTTTAAGAGGATTTTTTCCATTTTGTTCTCCTGGTGATAGTGTGACTTGCATGATACCCGCACGTCCTGCAGGGGAACGGCATGCCATGCCCGGCAGGCGGCGTGGATCGAATCAGCATGTGCTAGAAGTTCTGGTCCCTCATCTTGTACGCGCCCTTCAGGGAATACACGTGGTCCTTGTAGATCTTCTCGAACCGCGCCGGGTTGGGGAGCGGGGTGCGGATGATCTTCAGTGACAGCTCTTTCTGCTTGTCGGTGTTGGACGGCTTCATGTGGATGTTGAGGGCATATTTGGAGAAGTCGCGGACCATGAAGTCGAAGATCTCTTCAAGGAGGTCGTCCTCAACCTCGATGAATTTTCTGCTTTCGATAATGAGCTGGCCGTAGGCCACCAGGGTCAGCACTTCGCCCAGGGCGAGGAGGTAATCGATGTCGGCCGATTGGCTCTTGTCCGGCCCGGACTTCATGAGGAAGTCCTTGAACAGGTTGATCTGCTCCTTGAAGATGTTCACATTGGGAAGGTTAACGCTGTTGTAGGCGATGTTGTAATCGTGGAACTGGATTTTACCGAGTCCCTTCGTGGGCCCCTGATGGAACAGGAAAGCGTCATTTGCTATATCGTCGCGGCGGGGGACCTCGGCGTACGCCTTGGGATTGAAGAAGTAGTTGGCCATGAACTTGACGATAAGGGCCATGTTGACATGGACCGTGCCTTCCAGCTTCGGAAGCATCGGGAGCTCGTGCTTGGCTATTTCGAAGAAGGGCTCGTTCTCGAAGCCCTTGGCCGCGATGATATCGTGGAGTATATTCATGACCTCTTCACCTTCACGCGTAACCTTCATCTTCACCATGGGGTTATACAGGAGGTAGCGGCGGTCTTCATTGCTGGCCGACCGCATGTAGTCCTGGGCCCGCTCGGAGAAGAGCTTCATGGCCACGAGCTTGCAGTAGGCGTCAACGAAAAGGCGCTTCACGTGGGGGAAATCCGTCACGAACTTGCCGTAGACGTTGCGGTTCGCCGCGTGGTCTATCGACTCGTACAGGGCGTGGGTGCAGAGTCCGATGGCGCCCCAGCCGAGGTTGAACTTGCACACGTTGATGGTATTCAGCATGTCGTCCCAGGCCTTGGGGCCGCGCTCGGTGATGTCGGCGTCGGTGATGGGGTAGTCGTGCAGTGCGTACTCGGCGACGTAGTTCTGCTCGTTGACGACGTTGCGGACGCATTCATACTTCTCGTGCTTCGAGTCGACCACGAAGAATACGTAGTCGCCGGTGTCGGCCATTTTAGCGAAAGTGGAGACCAGGGCGGCTTCGTTGCCGTTCCCGATATAATATTTGTCACCGTTGGCCCGGTAGGTCCCGTCGTTATTCGGGTAGAGCATCATGTCGCTTGAGTAGATGTCGGCGCCATGCTCCTTCTCGGAAAGTCCGAAGGCGAAAACGCCCCCTTCCTGTAAAAGCTTGGCCGTCCGGTGCTTGACCTCTTCATTACTGCCGTTCCAGATAGGACAAAGGCCGAGCATCGATACCTGCCAGGTGTACCAGTAGGTGATGCCGTAAAAGCCGGTAATTTCGGAAAATTCGCAATTGCGGTAGGTGTCCCAGCGGGAGTCGGGAGCGCCGTAACCGGAAGGCGTCATGAGGGTCGCGAAGATCTGGTTTTCCTTGAGGAATTCAACGAAGTCATAATTCCATTTTTTCTCGTGCCAATCTTTTTTGATTGCCTTGAGGCCTTTCTTTTCGAAGAATTCTATGGTTTTAAGCATTATCTGCTTCGATTTTTCATCTTTGTACTGACGGGTGTGATTATTGGGGTTGAATAAAATCATATAAAACCTCACAGGTGTTTATTTATTATTGAACTATAAATAGTTTCTCGAACAGCGTTCGGGATGTCAAACGATTTTCGGAAAATATCCTTGAAATAATTTTTATTTATTTCTGTAATGACAATAAGTAATGGATGGTTTACTACATGAATACTAAACAAAAAGACACACTGTCAAAAATGAAAAACAAAGAGCGCGAAGACAGGAAACATCTCATCATTGACGCCGCCGAGCAGGTCTTTTCCAACAAGCCTTTCAACAGGGTGAGCATGAGGGAAATCGCCAATGAAGCCGGGATCGCCCCTTCGTCAATTTATACGTATTTCCCGAACCAGGAGTCACTCTTCGTGGAGGCCACGGTCCGCGACAGTAACGGGCTTATCGATGAGATCGAGCGAATGGTCAACAGCGCCGGCGAAGGTGACCAGATCCTTGACCGCGGCATTGAGGCCTTCGTAGATTTTCTGGCGGCGCATGATTCGTACTTTCGCATGATGGTGGTTTTCATGACCGTGGGGAGCCTAGGAAAGGAATCGCAGCACAAACTGTTTGAAGTTGTCCGGCGCGGGTTCGATCTCTTTGAAACCATTTTTAAAAAAATGGGCTATAGGGGCGACACCCGGATACTGGCGCATTATTTTTTCGCCATGATGAACGGCATACTGGTGACCTTCAGGAAACTCGAGGGAAGGAGCGACGATAAGATAATAGCCCACATGAAACGCGTGGGGAAGGTCTTCAGGGAGCTTCTGGAGAAGAGCATACAGAAAGGTGATAGCCCTCTGAACCCCCAAGGGGGCATGTAACATGACAATGATACTATTTTAAAAATAATGTGCTGAACAATAACAATAACTATATAATGATTTCCTCGAAAATTATATCCTTCGTGCTTTCCCCGGGAGGACAGATGAGAGTGACAAGCAGAATACAGCCATGAAGAAGAAACCCGTCCCCGTGACCGCCTCCGAGCTTGAAGAAATACTGGACCATTACCTCGATGCCGGTTCCGGCCTCAATTATGCCCTCAAGATCGTGGGTCACCCCGGCATCGGGAAGTCGGCCATCGTAAAGCAGGTCGCGGAAAGAAAAAACCTGTACTTCATAGACACCCGTCTCGCCTTCAAAGAGAACGTGGACCTGGGCGGATACCCGGTACCGGATCACGAGGCGCGTCGGATGGTGTACTACCGGCCGCGCTTCATCCCGCCGGAAACCGTGCCCGATAACTATCGGGGCATTGTCTGGTTCCTCGATGAGTCGAACCGGGCTCATCCCACGGTGATCCAGACCCTGTTCCAGATTATAACCGAGCGCACCTGCGGGGAGCATGCGCTGCCGGAAAAAACCTCCATCATCCTCGCGGGGAACCTGGGCGAGGGTGACGACACCACCATCACGGAGTTCGACGATTCGGCACTGGACGGAAGGCTTGCCGTGTTCCAGCTCAAGCCCTCCGCCCAGGACTGGCTTGCCTGGGCGGAGCGGGAAGGGATACACCCCTCCGTGATGCGCTATATTGCCCTGTTCCCGGAACGGCTCTGGGACGAGGAGAACATCAATCCCAACCCGCGGGGATGGCACCAGGTTTCGCGCGCCCTTGCCGCTTCCTATGCTATATATACCGAGGAGGAACTGCTGGGACGTCTCGCGTCGAATCCGGGAGGCTCCCTGGAAAGCATCATCCATTCCCTGATCGGCCATGTTGCCGGGGCGGATTTCATAGCCCAACTCACGGCGCCCCGGGCCCTCAGTACGGCCGAGGTGCTGTCAGGAAGCGAAGAAAAGCTGGCCCGCATGATCGACGGGTCCATCCCTTCCGAGGACATACTCTGGGCACTGTCCGGGGCTGTCCGCGCCCTGCGCGACCTGAAACTCCAGCGCAGGGGAGACCTCGACCGGCGTGACCTTGCCGGGCTGGCCAATGTTCTTCTATTCATAGGATCGGCCCGTTCCGATCTGCGTCTTTCATTCTTCTATTTGCTCCTCAGAGACTGCGGCATCTTTACCCAGGTGCCTGCCGCCCTGAGCCTGATCCCTGACGAGGTGAGGCGTAAAAGTCTACTTGAAAAATTCACCTCGATCATCGAGAGCGATGATGAATGAGCGCCTTGCATCCGTCCTCGAAACACTCTGGCGGCGGAGCCGATTCGTTTCTTACTTTTACCAGACCGTTCAGTTCGTTGAGGATGAAGCTATCCCGACCCTGGCCCTGACGGTCCAGGAATCCCGTCTCACCCTTTATTATTCCGGGAAATTTTTAAACACCGTTTCACCCGATGAGTTTTCGGGGCTCCTGGTCCATGAAATGCTCCATATCGTCCTGAACCATGACCACCGGGCCTATCCTGAGGAGGATCTCTATCTCCAGAACATATCCCAGGACATGGTGATCAACAGCTACCTCACGGGTGCGCGGAAGACCTTCTTTTCCCGCAGGGACAGCACCGGTCCGTGCGCGGAGCTCGTCCTGCCGCCGGGACTTCCGTCAATCCCCCGAGATTTCATCAATGCGACCGGTATAACCGATCCATCGTGGGAGGACCTGTACCGGTGGCTGAAGAAACAGCCGCGGCGCTCGGTGTCCGAGTTTCTCTCACAGGAGCATGCCACACCCGGGATCCAGGGACCGGGGCCCGAATCCCTGTCGGACAGCCTGAACCGGGCCTTTAATTTCGATCCGCTTCTTGACGGCAGGCCCGGCGACATGAGCATGATGACCTTCAGCGACATGAAGGGCATGGTATTCACCGATGACCTTGATTCCGTCGTGCCGACCGGGGTGCACCTGTTCCACGACCGGATTTCCCTCATGAACATGGATGCCCGGAAGACGAACATCATAAGCCTGGCCGACAAGGACCGGGAATGCGCGGAGGAGCGGGCGTACCGGGACATCATCGGGATCATTGAGCGCATCCGCGAGAGCGACACGGCTTCGTGGGAGCGGCAGCTGAAGAGCATTGTCGACTTTTCGGCCCAGTCGAATGAATGGTCCTATACCTACGGAAGGTTCAACCGCCGTTATTTCGCCCAGGGAATCTATTCACCCGGACGGGTATTCAAGGAGCAGGAGCTCATCACCGTCGCGGTGGACGTGTCGGGCTCCATGGTCATGATGCCATCGGACATCGAGATGGCCTTCGGGGTGATCGAACAGCTCATGGGGAAATACCGCATACACCTGGTCTGCCTTGACGAGGACCTTTTTGTGCCGGAGCGCCGCGGCGATCTGCTCGAGGCATCGAAAACGGCCGGCAAGCCCTTCGTATATCGCCACGGAGACTGGCGCTATATCAAGACCGGAAGCGGGGGGACCACCTTTTTCGGGCCCCTGTTCAACCGGCACATGAAGGGACACCGCGAGATGCTCATCGTGATTACCGACGGATTCATTTATGACCTGGACAGGCTCAGGCGGTACACGCCGACCATCTGGCTTATATCGGAGAGCCGCCAGGAGCCGTTCACGCCTCCCTTCGGACAGGCGGTGAAGATGAAAGCAGTGGAGAGTCCGCTATGGAACCAGATGAAATAATCCGTGAGTGTATTCTATCGCGGGATGCCGCGCGCCTCTATGGGGCTGTTCTTGAACGGTACGACCTGGACCTTGCTTCCGCAATCTCAGCCATGATTGACATGGATGACCCGGAATATATATTCTTGGCCGGCAGGAACTGGCCGCGGTTCGATTTCCGCCGGGGTCTCGATGCGCTTATCAGGCTGAAAAGCGCGGAGTTCATCCACAAGGCGGGCATCTTCTGGAAGCAATTCGACTTTGCCGTGGCCCTGAAGGCTTTGGTGGAACTTTCTGACCCGGAGTATCTGTACCGTGCCGGAAGGTTCTGGAAGGTCTTTGACCATGAGGCGGGCCTCGATGCCCTGATAGGCATAGGCATTGCGCGGTACGTGTACTACGCGGGGCAGGAATGGAAGGTCTTCAACTACCGGAGGGGCTTCGAGGCGCTGATGGACATGGGGAATGCCGAATTTATTTTTTATGCCGGCTCCCACTGGAAGGATTTCGACTTTAATCGCGGTTTTGAAAGGCTTCTTGCCTGCGGGAATGCCGAGTACCTATACAAAGCGGGGACACTCTGGGAGGATTTCGACTATGAGAAGGCCTGGACGATTATGGAATCGAGCACCGTTGACGGCGCGCGGTGGCGCGGGAAGGCCTTTACCAACCGGAAATGGAGGTCAGCCCTTAACAAAATCTGGAAAGATTCAATAAATGAGCAGTACAAGTAAGTAAAAAAAAATATACAAAATAAAAGAATTAAATATTGACATTAATTCCAAAAGCACGATAATAGTATTAAGGTGAATAACTTCGAACAATTCTTCAATTTTCTTACCGCATGTTTCAAAACAGCATAATAAAATTGCAGTCGGGGAAGTTTATTCAGAGGGGTTAACCCGCATTACTTAATATTTACAGGAGTTTTTCTTATGCCTAAAGGCACAGTCAAATGGTTCAACGAGAAAAAGGGTTTTGGGTTCCTTTCCCAGGATGATGGCGCGGATCTGTTTGTCCATCACACTGGTATCGTCGGCTCCGGTTTCAAGACGCTCAATGAAGGCGACAGGGTTGAATTTGAAATTGAGAAAAGTGAAAAAGGTCCGAGGGCCGTTTCAGTCAAAACCATCAGCTAATTTATCGTGAATTAATCTATCCCGAAAGACAATTCATGAAAACCCGGCATCGGATGCCGGGTTTTTTTTATCCCACCTCGGCTTAAATTTTTGAACATCTTCCATTGTGTCAAGGGGTCTTATGAATAATTTCGGGAGAAACATCATAAAAATAGTTGACAATTATAATAATTGTTGATATAATAGTTGTATAAACAACTAATATAGGATGCAGATGAAACGAACAAAATCAACGCCGGTTCATCCGGGAGAGTTCGACGGATCAGTGGATGACCAGCTGAAGTTCTTGGTAAACCTGAATAGATCAAAGCCGCCGATTGTTATCGAAAAATCCCTGGGATTTCTGATCGCCTCAACCATGACAAGGCTGAGGATACTCGTTTTGAGGAAGATCAAGGAATACGGGTACGATATAACGCCGGAGCAGGGGCACGTCCTCAATGCCATCGGGGAATCCGAAGGAATATCACAGAGCGAAATTGCCGGAAGAACAATGAAGGACAAGCCCACCATAACGCGTATCCTTGATAATCTGGAGAAGAAAAAACTCATCGAACGAAGGTCTGATACGGGCGACCGGCGGGCCTATAGAATTTATCTCACCGCGAAAGGCAAAGAAAAAATAGCCATGTTCATGAAAATAATCGAAGAGGTCGACGAGAAGGCCTTCCGCGGGCTGAATGATAATGATATCAGGAAGCTTGAGGAAATACTCGGGACGGTCAGGACGAATGTGGACCGGCAGAACGAGTAAGATAATGAAAATATCAAGTTCTGATGGTAAAACGGTGTCGGAAATGAAACAGTCCTTTTATAAGACAATCATGCTTCTGGCCATGGCCGCCTGGTCTGCGGCAGCATACGGGCAGGAGACCATTACCTGGCAGGAATGCGTCAACTATGCCCACCTGAACAACCCCGACCTGAAGTCGTCGCTGGAGGCAATCAACAAGAGCAAGGCTGCCACGGGCGTGGCCCGCAGCGCCTATCTTCCCCAGATAAACGCCAATGCCGGCGTGAACACGTCCAAAACCATAGATAAGTCGCCGGTGGACCGGAAGGAAAAGCTCACCATGTCCCAGACCCAGCTCCTGGCGTCGATGAACAAGTCGGCTTCATCGATAACAAACAGCTTCAGCTACGGCGTCAGCGGCAAACAGCTGATTTTCGACAGCATGAAGACCATCTACGATATAAAGGCAGCCGAAAGCGCGGCGGATGACTCACTTTTCCAGTACCATATCAAGTCCGCCGCAGTGCGCCTCGAGCTGAGGACTGCCTTCGTCAAACTGCTCAAGGCCCAGGAATCGGTGGACATCGCGAAGCAGATTATCGAGATCAGGAAGAAAAACTACAACCTGGTCAAGATGCGTTACCTGGCCGGCAGGGAACACAAGGGGTCCCTCATGAGCGCGGAAGCGAACCTGGAACAGGCGAGGTTCAACCTCAAACAGGCGGAACGGAACATCACGTCGGCCCAGAGGGCTCTCCTGAACGTCATGGGCATTTACTCCTACATAAACATCAAGGCGCAGGGATCATTGACCGATACAACCGCGGCTGAAGGCAGGCCGGATTTCGATTCCATAGTGAAACGGCACCCTTTTGTCCTGAGCGCCCGGAAGCAGCGCGAGGCGGCGGATTACAGCGAAAAGTCGAGGATAGCGTCCTTCCTGCCGGTGATTAGCGCCACGGGCGGCGTCGACCAGTCCCTCGCGGAAACCGCCGGCACCAGGACGAACAACGTGAACCTGAAGGCAGGCCTGTCGGCGACCATGCCGCTCTTCACCGGAGGGGGCAATTATTACAACCTCGAGCAGGCAAAGGCGCAATCGCGCAAGCTGGAAGCGGACGAGGCGAGCGCCCGCGACCAGGTCATGACAAACCTCGAGCAGTACTGGATCGCCTGGCAGAACGCCATCGACTCGGTGGAGGTCCAGCGGAAGTACCTGGCAGCGGCGGAGGAGCGGGCAAAGATAGCCGAGGCCGAATATTCCCTGGGGCTGGTCGTGTTCGATATCTGGATAACGATCGAGGACCAGCTGGTGCAGATGAAGCAGAGCTACCTGGAGACACGGGCCAACAAGCTGCTGGCCGAGGCGCAATGGATACAGGCAAAAGGGGAGACGCTTGCATATGATAAATAAGAAAAAGATAGTGCTGATTATCGCCGCGGCTGCCGCGGTCCTGACGGTTCTTGTCTTCTACCTGGTAAAAAAGAACGGGAAAACGGAAACGATCAGCCGGATAGTAAGGCCCCACCTGGGCGAGATGCATACGTCGGTTTCAGCCACGGGGACGGTACTGCCGTACAACAGGCTGGAGATCAAGCCGCAGGTTAACGGGAGGATGGAAAGCGTCCTCGTCAGCGAGGGACAGAAAGTGCATAAGGGACAGATCCTGGGATGGATGAGCTCCACGGAACGGGCCGCCCTCATCGATGCCGCCCGCGCACAGGGCGCATCGTCCCTCAAGTACTGGGAGGACGCGTACAAGCCGATCGCGGTCATTGCTCCCATCAACGGTACCGTCATTGTCCGCGGCATCGAGCCGGGCCAGGCGGTGCAGACCGCCACGGCGATACTGGTGCTTTCCGACCGTCTCATCGTCAAGGCCGACGTGGACGAAACCGATATCGGCAGGGTGAAGGAAGGCCAGCGCGTCGTCATCAGCCTTGACGCGTATCCCGAGGTCAATGTCGGCGGAAGGGTGGACCTCATTGAATACGAATCCACCATCGTAAACAACGTGACCATGTACAAGGTGAATATCATACCGGACAAGGTCCCCGAAGTATACCGCTCGGGTATGACGGCAAACGTCACTATAATCGAAAAGGCAAGGAAAGACATCCTCTTGATACCGACCGAGGCGGTAGCCGCCGATAACGGGAAATCAGTCGTGTGGATCATCCCTCAGGGCAGGAAAAGCCCGGAAAAAAGAGTCATAACGGTCGGCATCTCCGATGACCAGAATACCGAGGTACTGTCGGGCCTCACCGCCAATGACAGGGTGGCGATACTGGCCCAGGCCGGGATCAGCCTTGAAGCAAAAAAGAGCACCAACCCCTTCATGCCGCAGCGGAAGAAGATGCGCTGACGAGGAATCATGATCGAGCTCAGAAACGTTTCCAAGACATACGATACCGGCAAGGTCAAGGTCCATGCCCTGAACAACGTCTCCCTCACGATCGAAGAGGGAGAGTTCGTGGCGATAATGGGCCACTCAGGATCGGGCAAGTCGACTATGCTCAACATCCTCGGGTTCCTGGACAAGCCGGACACGGGGACCTATACCCTCATGGGCGATGATATAACAAAGCTCAATGACGACGAGCTTTCCCTTATCAGGAACAACATAGCGGGATTCGTGTTCCAGCAGTTCAACCTCCTTCCCCGGATGAACTCCATGGAAAACGTCGGGCTCCCCATGATCTACGGGGGCAAGAGGGAGTTCAAAACCGAGGCGAAGGACAGGCTGCGCCAGGTCATGCTCTCCCACCGCGAGGGGCATTATCCGAACGAGCTATCCGGGGGCGAGCAGCAGCGGGTGGCCATTGCCCGGGCCCTGGTGAACAGGCCGATGATCATTTTTGCCGACGAGCCGACGGGCAACCTCGACACGAAGAGCGAGGAGGAAATTATCTCCCTCCTTGAGGAGTTGAACGCCGAGGGGATCACCATCGTAATGGTAACCCACGAGATGGAGATAGCCGAGCACGCGAAGCGCATCATACGGATGAGGGACGGGAAGATAATATCCGATGAGAATGTCGGCGGGAACAAAACCGGCGGGAAGCGCAAGAGCGGCCTGTCGATAAAGGACATCCTTGGCAGAAAACAGAGCACCTTCGGCACCGCTGAATTCAGCGATTATCTGCGCCAGGCCTTTTCGGCAATAGTGATGCACAAGCTCCGGTCGCTGCTCTCAATCCTCGGCATCCTCATCGGCGTGGCCGCTGTCATTTCCATGCTGGCGCTGGGGGAGGGGGCCAAGGAATCCATCAAGCAGAGCATGAGCTCCCTCGGGTCTAACATTCTCACCGTCCGCACCGGGTCCCACCGGCAGGGCCCGGTGGCCCTGCAGGCGGGGCTGGTGACGAAGCTGACCCTTGATGACGCGAAGGCCCTTGCTCACCTGGCCGAAGTGAAGCGGGTCTCGCCGGCCGTCACGGGCCGCGGCCAGGTGGTCTATGCCACGAAGAACTGGAACACGCAGATATGGGGCACGGGGATCGATTATGCCTCCATGAAGGCCGCAGTTCCCATCAGCGGACGATTTTTCACCGAGGACGAGATCAGGTCGAGGCAGAAGGTCGCCGTTATCGGTGCGACGGTCATCAAGCAGCTCTTCGGTTCCGTGAATCCGGTCGGTCATACCATAAAGATAAACAGGATAAACTTCAGGATCATCGGCATTCTCCCGGTGAAAGGCACATCCTTCATGTTCGACCAGGATGACGTGATTGTGATTCCGGTGACAACGGCCATGTACCGGGTCCTGGGCAAGGAATACGTCGACTCCATCGATGTGGAGGTAAAGGACCAGGCCATGATCGATGAATTGCAGGACACCATCAGGAACCTGATCATCAAGCGTCACCGCCTCGGTCAGAACGATGAGGACTCCTTCGAGATACGGGACATGTCGGAGATACGTGACATGATGTCCCAGACCACCCGGACCATGAGCCTTCTCCTGAGCATCGTGGCGGCCATATCCCTCCTGGTAGGGGGCATCGGCATCATGAACATCATGCTGGTGTCGGTCAAGGAGCGCATCAAGGAGATCGGCCTCCGCAAGGCCATCGGCGCGCGGCGAAAGGACATCCTGGTGCAGTTCCTCATCGAATCGTCCCTCCTGACCCTCACCGGCGGGTTATTCGGCATCATCCTGGGGACCAGCATATCCGTACTCATATCATTTTTCGCGCAATGGTCGGTTAAAGTCTCCATATCAGCCATCATGCTTTCAACGGTCGTTTCTGTTCTTATCGGCATCGGCTTCGGGCTCTGGCCCGCTGTGCAGGCGTCGCGTCTGAATCCGATCGAGGCGTTACGGTGGGAATAACTGCATGCGGAACCGGGCCGGGACCACATTCCGGCACGCCTATGACCGGCAAATCGGGGTTTTGGATTGCATATTCATCCCGGGACTTCGTAAATTATTTTCTTCAATTTTTCGTATTTAAAAGACATTCTCAGGTAGATGAGGCCTGTGCCGGCCCATGTGCGCACCCGGCTGTACCTGTCTTTCAATACTTCGACAAGCTGTTTAAATGCAGCGCCGTTGCCGATCTGCCTCAGGGGCTGGTCGGCCGCGGCACACATCCTCACCTGCGGCCAGGGCTTTCCCTGATGGATATCGATAATTGAAGCACCTTCAAGAATGCCGATGATTCGTTCCACCGCATCGCGGCATTTGATCGCTCGAAATGGCAGGGTTTCCTGTCGGCTTTTATATAATCATGGTGAACATGACCCCATGGGATTCAGATTATATAACCTGGTCTCCTGAAAAAATATCTGAATAATAAAATTTTCAGAAAAAATTTGTCGTTTTAATCCATGCATTGCTACTCATCTTATAGAAGATTGCACAATATCTGACTGATCATTTCACCTGTTACCATACAAACAACCGGTAATCGTCGAACATAGCCGGTCTTTAGCGGATTAAAACGCCGCCGGGGTTCTTCTGCGCTTTGAAGAAGCCATTAAAGCGACAGGTTGGCGGGCGTTGCGTTAAGCCCGGTTGAGTTCGAGATTGAAATGGTATACTGTATGGTCAATGTGGATGTGATTGTTGTGATCTGACAAACATGGAGGGATTTAATGAAAAAATTATCAATTCAAGTAATAGTATGCATCTTTACCGCATGTGCCGCCATCGCGTCAGGCTCCGGCTGCAACAAAAAAATGGATTTCCTGAAAAATAATCAGATACCTCTCGCTGTTGTTTCTGTAGATGATGATAGCGGCGGTTCATCCGGCACGGGTTCGTCAAACGGGGGTGGCGGGGGCTCAAATCCCGACGCACCTGGAGATAATCCTGATGGGGCGGGGGGAGGCAATACACCAAACAAGCCGACTGGTCCCGACCCGAGCGGCGGCGGTATTGCCATGATCCCCCTGGACATGGTGATAAACGACATGGTGGACCCGAATACCGGCCTTAAGGTCGAGGATGACTACGACGCTGACGGCGTGACCAACCTGGATGAGTACTCCGGCAATCCCTATGTCGCCGATTACCCCTGCCTGGTGACGCGCGTCACTGCGCCCATATTCATGATGATTGAAGAGGAAGTTGACGGAGAGAAGCTGAGCACTTCTGAAACTCTTACCGAAGACAGTTTCGACCATACCATAAATAACAGCATGGATTTCGAGCATTATACACAGCTCAACCAGAAGACGACTCCATATGTGACCAAAGAGGCTTATTCGAATTCCGCAGGATCGTCAAACAGCTGGGGCGCCAGTGACGCGAATTCTTTCGGATATAATTATTCCAATGAATATTCGTTTGGCTATGGTGTACAATCATCACTCAGGGTCGCTAACGTTGGAGTATCACTCGGATTCAATACCAATTCCAGCAACAAAACAAGCATGGGTCTCAATACCAGCACCAGCACCAGCATCAACCGGAGCGTTTCCGACAATATTGCATCATCGAAATCATCGGAAAAAACCGTATTCCAGGACGTCGACTATAAGGACAACCTTGACCGGGACGGGTACAAGATGAAAGACGACGCGGTGCAAAAAATGTCCCAGAGGTTCAGGAACAGCACCGTCATGAAGAATATTACGAAGATCGGGAGCAAAGCCGGGCTCGTGCGCACGGCCTTTTACATTAAAAACCCCACGAAGGACATGCCGGTGCGTATCAGCAACGTGCGCTGCACCCTCTCGTTCAGGACGCCGGCCGGCAAGTTCCTTCCGGTCAAGGATTTCTTCGTGCGCAACGATGATTATACCCCTTTTGTGGAGGAGATTTACGGCGACGAGGAGAAGGGGCCCTATGTCATAGAGTTAACGGGCCTCAACACCAAGATGATCATGGATGCGCTCACCTTCGGCTATATCCCCCAGGTGACCATCGTAAGTTACGACATGAAACCGGTAAAGAATACGAACTACAGGCCCGGCATGGAGAACCTGAAAATGATAGAGGAAGGAGCCAAGAAGAGGACCGCCGTAATAAAAATTATAGGTTCGAAGATGCGTGAAACATACCGGGTCGCGGCGGTGGACGTCGGCGATGATGGGACCATTACCAACGGCATATCGCTCAAGAAAGCCCTTTTTAATATACTGGCTGATCGGATCGGAAACAGGGAGGACTGGAAGGTCGATTGCAATGGCGACGGTCTCACCGTGGCGGACACGGGGCTTAAATGGAAGTTCGGAGCTGAGGACAGGTCCGAATATATATACGGCGACAATAAAAAAGGGAACTCATGGACAATGCTGGAAACCTACGTCAAGACCTATACCGATGAGTTCAACCAGGTTCACCGCATGGAGGCAATCAGGCGTATCGGAAAAAAAGAACAGGGTCTTGTGGCGTACAACCCTTTTGACAAGGAAGACAACCCCGCGTATAACGAGAACGAGCTCCTGCCGTCCGAAGAGATCCGGAAGATGAAATACTGGGTCGTGCTCCATAACGGGCGCTATTATAACGGCGACATCAACGACCCTATCGTTGCCGGCGAGCGTTACGAGATCGTATGCGCCGACGTGGGCGATTTCAACGAACACTTCGATGCCTTCAGCTTCACCCCGCTCCAGACCCAGGAGCAGGTATACCTGAACACACGGTGGAACAAGCTCGTCAACGGCGACATTCGCTCCCGCGCGCGTTACATGGGCCGTGTCAACAAGGGGGACGTCATCAACCTGAAGGTCAAGATAGACGAGACCCGGCACCTTTTCGACAGGTATTCATGCGACGGCGCGGGAGTCGGCGCGCCGCAGCCGATCATCGAAAATTACATCCCCATCGGGAACAAGTGGAATAATTTCGCCTACACGATACAACCGGAGACACCGCTGCCCAGTGGCATTCCCGGCGGATTTGACCACTACGCGGAGGGGGGCGTCAATGGCTTCAAGGTGAGCATCAGCGAGTCGATCAACGCGCATTACTACATCGTGACCTTCGGCAGGATCGGCGACGGAACCTATCAGAAAAAAATACGCATTGAAGCCGCGGATCTTCTGGCTGCAGACGGCGTACTGTACGTCAACAGCAGGACCGGCGATGAAAACGGAACCCCCATTGGCGTCATACCGGGAGGGAGTTACTGGGTGGACGTGACGGCCTGCGGGAAGTTCTATGGCGTACCGGTAGCCACGCGGAGCGCGAAGAACAATTTCCACAGGGACGATCCAGCGCGGGCGGAAACATCCGTGGTCGTGACCCAGGCGACGGAGGTTTTGCCGTACAGCGGTTTCAATTTTAGCGTGAGGGGCGCCTTTGAAAGGATATATGTCATGATATCGCCGAACCTGAACACCGAATATTTTCTCATAAAATGCACCGGCCCCGGAAATTACCAGGATGCCGACTCTTCGGAAATTCTGCAGAGGGGCCATGTCGGTCTGAACGAGATAGCGGTGCCGCATCCCTACGCCTCCGATCCATCACGGGAAGCGATGAATCCGGGACTGTACAGGGTCCAGGTGTTCGCGGTGAATGCCAATTGCGCGAACGAAGACCCGGTTCTCCTGGCGAAGACCGAGTCGCGCAGCGGCGAGGTATACGCCAGCGTGAACTACGCGATTTACCGCAACCAGCGGAAGATGGCGCCCATCGTAAGCGGCATGCCGGAAAGCCTCACTGACATTGACCTTGAGGTGAACTTCAACGACGGTTCGGGTTGGTGGCGCCTCAAGCTGGCCAATGACGACCTGCGGACCAACGGGAGGGAGATCGACTGCCGGCTTACGAGCTACATGGAACAGGATGAGCAGGTGTTTCACATCTCCTTCGAACCCCCATCGAGCGTGACCGATTCATGGTGGAGCGTGTTCGGCGGCAGCAACGACAGCGTGAAAATGTATATACGCACCGTGGCCGAAAACCGCTACCGCGACACCTTCTGGATGAGGGAAATACCGGTCGGAGACGCGGCGAGCGGTATTATCATTAAGAATACCGACATCGACAATTTCATCCAGTACTGGGTCTCCCGCGAAGAGACGGACGCGTCAAACTTCACCAAAACCCTGCAGTCATGGCGCGTCACTTCGCCGGATTCGGTGGGCGAGGGTGGCATAGGCCTGATCGACGGCGGCAACCCTGCGCGCTATTTCTTCTCTCCCCTGGAGGAGCGGAGATACTACGTGAGCGCGACCCTGTCGCAGGACTTCATGGTCCGGTCTCAGCCCCCATCAAAGGTGGATTACACGCGCTTCAATGCCTGCGCTGGTCCGCAGCGCATCTTTCTGGACGGCATGCATTCCATGTTCGCGGAGTATTATACCGTGTACTGGAAGGAGTGCCCTCCGGGTCCGGTCTGCAATACCGCATCCATGGGAGGGGTTGATTCTACGTGGGGAAGCGCAATAGTGAACGCCGGTCAGGAAAATCTCGGTTTCGTCATCCCGTCGCTGAGATCGGATCTGAAATATATCGTGGCGGTAAAAGGAGGCGCTGCGGGCATGAGCGACAGCGAGCTCCGCTATTATGGCGACAAATACGAAACCGGGGACAACCCCGTCACCGTCGCGCCATTTACCAATATACCTCCCCGGGATGCGCCAGGATTTACTGTGCCGGCCGTGTCAGGCTCGGCGGCTTCCATTACCGTAAGCAATATATTTCTTGCCGGTTATAACCGGTACCTGCTTGAATGGAAAGCACGCGGCGACTCTGAATGGACCGGACGGTGTGACTCGCGGCAGCTGGGACCGCAAACCGGACCATGGAGCTTCGATGTAACGGGCCTTGAATCGGGGACCCTGTACGATTTCCGCGCTTCAGCCATGGCCTGGAACGGCCTGCAGGGGCCATTGAGCGGGGTACAATCCGGATCAACGACAATCGGAAGCGCTCCGGTATTGTGGGCCAGTGCGCATGAAAGTTCCATAGATGTGGCACTCACATGGCTTGGTAATTTCACCTATTCCATTGAATGGAGGAATATTACAAACGGGTCAGGATGGACGACGGTCACCCTGACATCGAACACGGGCACCATTAGCGGTCTTGCCACGGGAAACACCTATGAAATAATCGGCCATGTTTGCAGCCCAACGGTATGCGGCCCGGACTCCGCTGTTATAACGATAAACACGAGCGTTAACGGATCGCCGACGGTATCTGCCGTTGTCGAAGGGGACCGTTCCAGCATGGTCGTAACCGTGGCCATGCCGGGTTCTTCGGGTAATGTCATCGAATATCGTGAAAGAGGATTCTCCACGTGGATCGCTACCGATAACAGCGGAAGAATAACCGGGTTGACGCCGGGAAACAGATATTACGTGAGGGCCTACGCCACGTTCCCAAGCGGCACAAGGAGCAGTTATGGTTATAGCGGAGAGGTGTGGATTCCCATGGATATTGATTTCGATGTGGATTATCTTGATCCCGCCCATCCATCTTCTGTATGGGACATATGGAGCGGTTCAGTTCACGATCTTCACAATTATCACTATGGCAGGTTGTATTTAAAAATAAAACCTCCCGCAGGGATTACCATTACATCAATCGGCGGTTATGTAAATTACACCAAGATGCAGTGGGGACTGTTAAGATATGATCCTACGCCGCAAGACAACGTCCCCCTGGACGCAGTTCGTACAGAATCAGATATATGGCAGATTAAACAGTTTGTCTCCGATGACAATCCGCTGTCGGTGACGGATGTGTTACGCAAAACAACATTTTATCTCAAGGACTTCCATGCCAATTCGCTAACCATTTATTCTGTTGACAAATATGGAGTCGCGTTGCCGGCCCGGAAGATGCCATTTGAAGTTCCAGATCCTTTCCCTGATCTTAACTGATTGATGGCTCTGCCGGCGGGTGCCGGGGCTCTTGCCTGGATGAGGAAGGGCCCCGGCATAAATTTAAGAAATGATTGGAAGATAACGCAACAGACTGCATTTCCGTCGGCTGTGTAATAAGGGAGATGCGTCCAATGCCTGCAGCAGATTATACGCTATGCCCCCGTCATCATCTTCTTGATCTCCCGCTTCAGTATTTTGCCGACGCCGCTCGTGGGCAGCGCGTCCATGAACTCAATGACTTTCGGCACCTTGTACGGCGCGACCTTGTCGCGGAGGTACTGCAGTATCTTCGCCTTTTCCTCGTCGTTCCTGGCGATGCCGGGGCGGAGTACTATCGCGATGCCGACGCGCTCTGAGCCGGGACGGTCAGGGTCCGGGATCCCTACCGAGGCCGCCATTTCGACGTCAGGGTGCTTCGCCAGGACCTCGTCGAGCTCCCTGGTGAAGACCTTGAACCCGGACACGATGACCATGTCCTTGACCCTGTCCACGATGTAAAAATAGCCATCCCCGTCCATGGTAGCCACGTCGCCGGTATGCATCCATCCGTCCCTGACCGCATTGGCAGTCTCATCCGGCTTGTTGAAATATCCCTTCATGATCTGCGGACCGGTGATGACAATCTCTCCCGGTTCGCCCTGTTTTGCCGGCTGTCCGGTTTCAGGGTCGATGAGCTTCACCAGGGTGTCGGATATGGGCATGCCGATGGATGTGGGTTTCTTCACGCCGTAGCGGGGGTTGCAGATCATGACCGGCGACATCTCGGTCATGCCGTAAAGCTCGATGAAATTGCCTTCGCCGATGATCGATTCCAGTTCCTTTATGTATTCGGCAGGGAAGGGGGCTGCGGCGCTGAGGCACCATTTTAGGTGTTTCTTAAGGTCGAGATTCCGGAATGCCGGCTGTTTGAGGAGCTCGAAGTAGACCGTGGGCACGTTGACCACGAAGGTTGGCTTGTAGGCCTTCAGGCACTCGATGAGAAAATGCGAATCACGCGGGTTCGGTACGCAGATCTGGGTGATGCCGTTGGTTATGCTGAACCCGCCCAGGGCCAGGCCGGCTATATGGAAGAGGGGAAATGCCGACAGCGCGACATCTTCCGGCTTCAGGTCAAGCCACGTGAGCACCTGGTGCCGGTTGCTCATGTAGCTTCGTTGGGTCAGCATGGCGCCCTTTGCCGGACCGGTGGTCCCGCCCGTGTACATCATGAAGATCATGTCGTCGAAGCCGCGCTTGACTTGCACCGGATCGGCTTTTGATTCATTGAGTACGTCCATGAAGCGTTTCACCGTTTTGCCGGTCAGGGGCTTCACCTCGGCCGTGGGTATCTTTTTCAGGAGCTTGCCCAGGACTCGCTTGATGCCCGGGAGAAAATCAGCGATCTCGGTGACGACCACCGTGGTAAAGGGTGCTTTGGCGGCCACTTCGGCTATCTTGTCGAACAAAATATCAACGGTGATGACGACCTTTGTGCCTGAATCGATGAGCTGGTGCTGCATTTCCGCCGCCGTGAGGAGGGGACTCAATCCGGTGGACACGCAGCCCGCCTTTTGGACCCCGATAACGGCTATGTAATTCGCGGGGATGTTCGGCATGTGAAGGCCCACTACGTCATCGGGCCGAAGACCGCTGGCGATGAGGAAATTGGCGAGCCTGTTTGAAAGCTCGTCCACCTCCCTGAAAGTCAGAAAGCGGCCCATATAGACAAGGGCCGTCTTGTCAGGGTATTTCGCGACGGTCTCGGCGAATTTTTCGGAAAAGGATTTTTCCTCGTAGGTCAGGGCAGGCGCGACATTCTTGTCATACTTTTTCAGCCACGGCTTTTCAGAATAAACATCGCTCATAGGTTTCCCCCTTCAGTCGAAATGAAAAATAATATGGCGAACCGTTCACGGTTCCCCTGCAAAAACAGAGGTCGGGATACAATGGGTGCGGCTTTCGTGGAAAATAAAGGAGGCATTATCATCTTGCTAAATTTCTGATCCCCCGGTGTAAAACATATCAGGAACATTACTTGATGATTAATAATATCATATGCAGACAACGAAAATTTGTCAATACAGAATACATGGATATAATTGGACGGCAACCAATAACAACTTGAAGGCATGAATACCATTGGCGGCTAATGGCATGATTGTACGATGACGCGGGATTAAGGGGAATAGTAAAGCGGGTTAAGATAAAAAAACTTGACTGCAGAATTTTTTAATGGAGATACTAGCACCGATAAAAATGGAGGAGGGTGGACATGATAAAACAAGTTATGTCAGTGTGCTGCTGCGTAGTCGTTTTTTCCGTGCCTTTATTCCCTGAAACAACCAGTGTCGGATACAAGGAATTCGCCCTGGGACAGACGAAAGAAAAAATCAGAAAAGAGATTAAGGGCGCATACAACAAGGTAAGCTATTCGGCCAATGGCGACATGACAATCGAAACAGGGGAAATGACGATTACCAGGCTGTTTTTTGACCAACAGGAGAAACTGTATCTCATACAGGTGGAGATAAAATGGGGCGAAATAGCAAAGGTCAAAGAGCGTCTCATAGACAAGTACGGACAGCCCAACGATTTCAGGGGCGAGGAGTTCGACAGGTCAACCGGTTCGTTTTTGATGGCGAAATGGTCCATCGATAAACGCTACTCAATATCGGCATGGGAAACGGAGGATTGCCGTAAATCAAAGGTGAATCCCTGCGTCATTTATGTGGAGTATCTCGATATAAATCTGAAAGACGCCAAGATACGATTTGAGCAGAAAAAAACAGAGGAAGCTCAAAAGAAAAAAGAAGGAAAGACATATGACGGTTTTTAAACGCTGGTCATGAACAAAGACAAAAAAGCCGGCATAAAGCCGGCTTTTTTGACATGTAATGCAAGCAGGGTTACTTCTTGGGCGGTTTAATGAAAACAAACGCAAGAAGAATTCCCAGTACCGCAAGTCCGGCAGTGGGATAGAAGGCGACTTTCATGCTGCCGAAGAGGTCTTTCGCGAACCCGGAAATAAGGCCTCCAATGATGGCGCCAAGGCCATAGGCGAAGAAAACGATACTGTAGTTCTTCGCGTAGTCCTTCATGCCGAAGAATGAAGCGGTAGCGGCGGGTGCTATGGCAAGCCATCCGCCCAGGCAGAGCCAGAAGCCGCAGAAGGCCACCACATAGAGTACAACACTTCCTTCGCCGGCCTGGAGCATCATAAGTGAAACAACGAGAATGATGATCAGGTTAAGAATGGCAGCCCATTTCGGGGTGATCTTGTCAGTAAGGGCACCGAAGAGGGGACGGCCGACGGCGTTGAATATGGCGAAGATACCGGTCAGCAAAGCCGCAGTGGCTGCGGTAATCTTGATGATCTCCTGGCCCACGGGTGCAGAAACGCCGATAGCCATCAGCCCGGCGAGGCAGCCGATGATATAAGCGAAAAACAGGCCCCAGAATGTAGAGGTCTTTACCATTTCGCCGGGTGTAAAATCCACGGTCGCGGCAGCTCCACCCGCGGGAGTCCAGCCGGCGGGTTTCCACCCGGCTTCCGGGAACTTGTACGGCAGGGAAAGGAGAACAAGGATGATCGCGAAGGCGATGCCGAAATACATGAAGGTGGTGAAGAGCCCTATCTTGGGGATCAGGGCGCCAGCAATATTGGCAGTAATGAGAGCTGATCCTCCGAAACCGGCCAGCATGAGGCCGACAGCGAGGCCCTTCTTGTCAGGGAACCAACGGGCTCCGAGAGAAACCGGGCAGCCATAGGCGAGGCCGACACCGGAACCGGCGATAACCCCGTAGGTAAGCATCAGCATGTAGATGTTCTGGGTGAAATAGGAGAGTCCCCAGCCGAGGCCGACGATAAGCCCGCCGATGAGGGCAAGCTTTTTCGGGCCGAGCCTTTCCATTATCTTCCCGCCGAAGAACATGAGGATGGAGAAAAACGCGAGGAATAGCATGAATGGAAGGTTGCCCTCGAGGGATGAAACCTTTTTAATGCCTTTGAGAAGTTCAAGATCTTTGTCCGCCATTTCGGGGATCAGCTTGGTGAAAGAATCGATCTTGACCTTGTCTTTTTCGACATCCGGCTTTAAACTGAATAACTCAGCCACCTGTTCCGCAGTGATGGTCTTCGTAGATGCGTAGAACTTATCAGCAGATTCTTTCTTGAGATTGAAAATGCCTTTGAGCAGTTCCTTGTCGATGTTGTTGACTGCGACGCCGGCCTTTTCGGCTGTTTTTTTGTTAAATTCGAATTGTACATGTGGTTTGAATACGCTGTAGGAATAGACGCTGCCAAGGCAGAGGTTCATCAAGAGACCTAAAACAACGAAAAGCCATCTCCCTTTTTCAGCAGCCATCCCGAAAAGTTTTGTATCTGCCATAATCTGAAACTACCTCCTGAGGTTTTAATTGAATATCTATCCAGCGCTTGATACGTACAGCATGCGTGTGCTGAATAGTTGGGTTTATTTTAGACATGCTGCGAATCGTTAAATTTATGAATAGTACACCTGTTTCATGCTCCAGATCGAACGTTTCAATAATGTAATGATTGCTGCAACAAGTCTAAAAAATAATTATAGGTTCTACTTTTTAATAAATCGGTATTTTTTTACAGTAGGCGGTTTAAAAGTCAATCATTAATATAACAACTCCCCGCCTAAAAAAGCGGGGAGCTGGACACCGATTCAATTATTTTCTTTTTTTCGGCTTGGCGCCGCTCCGTTCAGGTTTCCCGGTTGATCTTTCCAGCGGTGCCGCGGCGCCGGAATGTTCTTTAACGGCGTTATTGATCATGTTTTCATCGATAACTTCCTCTTCCTCGTCCATTTCTTCCACCACATTGTACTCATGTTTCTTGTACTTGGGGCGGAATTTACTTTCAATCCATTCGCGAAACATGTCGATGTACTCGAACATGGCCGGAACAACGATCAGCGTGAGGAATGTTGAAAGGATCAGTCCGCCTATGATTGCGATCCCCATGGCCATCCGAAACTTGGATAACTCGCCGATCCCAAGGGCGACGGGAAGGGTGCCTGCCAGCATGGCGAAGGTGGTCATCAGGATCGGCCGGAGACGGGTCATGCCGGCCTTGTAGATGGCCTCTTTCCGCGTCATGCCGGATCGGTACCCTTCAAGGGCGAAGTCAACAAGGAGGATGGAGTTCTTGGTGACCAGGCCCATGAGCATGACCATGCCGATCATGCTGAACATGTTCAGCATCTCGCCGAACATGAACAGGGCCAGCAGCGCGCCGGAAAGCGCCGGTGGGAGGGCCATGAGTATGGTTACCGGTGTAATGAAAGACTCGTACAGGCTGGCAAGAATGAAATATATGAATATGACCGCGAGGAGCATGGCAAAGGTAATGTTTGTCAGGAGCTCTTTCAGGTCCTCCGTCTGTCCAATGAAGCTGTAGGTAATTCCCTTGGGAGGAGGCAGCTTCTTCTTCAGGATTGCCAGCGACATGTCCTGCGCTGTCCCGATGGCGCCATTGGGGGCGAGGTTTGCTGTGATCTGCACGACACGTGAACGGTCCTCGCGCAGTATCTGCGAGGGGCCGGATTTTTCGATCCCTTTGCTTATTGCCGACAGCGGCACCAGCCGGTACGTCTGGTTCGGGATCTTGGTTTCGGCGTAGGCTGATCTGAGATCGCGCTGATCAGGCTTAAGGCGGAGGCGGACATCATATTCCAGGCCCTTGGCATGGAGCTGACCGACCACTTCGCCTGCAATCTGATAACGGAGTTCCACGCCGGCAATGACCGGCATGATCCCGAATTTCTGCATTTCGTTCGGATTGAATTGAACCTGATATTCCGGTTTCCCTTCTTCGGAACTGGTGTCGACGTCGGTGAGGTCCGGGATTTTCTTGATCTCCTTGACCAGTTTCTGCGCATATTCATCAAGCTCGGAAAGATCGCTGCCGATCAGGTTGAGGTAGTACGGGGCCATCGACGTCATGCCCATGCTGTATTCGTTGACTTTTGGCCGCGCGTAGGCAAATTCCTTGTTGAGCATTTTCCTGATTGTTTCCTTGATTTCGGCTGCGCCGCGCTTGCGTTCATTGTACTTGACGAGGGAAAGACCGAACTGGGCGAAGTTGGGCTGCTGCTGCTGCATGGTGTTCATGCCCACGATGATGGATATTTTATCCATTTCCGGGGCGACAGCCTTGATGCGATCGGCGACTTGTAAGGCGACTTCGCCGGTGCCGTCAAGGCTGGTTCCGGAAGGCATCTGGATCTGGGCGATAAATTCTCCATAGTCGCTGTTGGACATGAAGGTTTTTTTAATGAAGGGCGCCGTTGAAAGACTTCCGATGAAAATAACCGTGGTTATTGCCATAACCAGCAGGGGATGATCCAGCGTAAATGACATGATTCTGCCATACCATTTCTCAATCCAGCGCTGGAAGCGCTCGAAGTTGCGTATCACGACATTCTGGGCCACGTGACCCGTGCCGGCGAAATATGCCGACAGGAAGGGGGCCACGGTGAGGGCGTCAAAAAGGCTGATACCCATGGCAAAGACAATGGTAAAACCGAACTGCTTGAAGAATTGGCCCACGATGCCGCTCAGGAACCCGATGGGAACAAATACGGCCATGATGGTCAATGTGGTGGCTATAACGGCAAGCATGACCTCGGTGGTGCCCTTTTCGGCCGCGTCCATGGGGTGCATGCCTTCTTCAAGCTTCCGGAATATATTTTCACGGACGACAATGGCGTCGTCAACCAGGAGGCCGACCGTCAGAGAAAGGGCCAGAAGAGTGATGACGTTTATTGTGTACCCCATGATGTACATGAGGATGAACGCGCCGAGGAGACTGTTGGGCAGGGCGATGCCGGTTATGAAGGTTGACCGGGCATTGCCCAAAAACAGGTACACGACAATGACGGCAAGGATAATGCCGATGATGATGGTTGTCCGTACCTCCTCGAGGTTCATTCGAACGATGTTGGCGCCGTCATAGATAAGGGTCAGTTTGGGTTTACCGGGCCGGTCTTTCATATGTTCGTTGATCTTCTTCATGCGCTCTACTATACCGTCGACCACGGCGACCGTATTGGCACCGGACTGTTTGTAGATTTCGAGAAACATCGCCGGGTTTGTTTCACGCTTAACTTTTGTCTTTTTAAATCCGAAAAGTCCGGATTTTTCTGACTTCACTGCACCCACGGGGGCATAGAGGTAGCCGATGGTCGTCTTCTCCTCAGATCCGTCGCTCACGGTACCGAGGGATTTGACAGATATGGCATTGCCCACATCGCCGGAAAACTGCACAAGGGCATTGGCTATCTGGTTTATATCGGTGAACTGGGCAACGGTCCTGAATACCAGTTCAGATGATCCTTTTTCATGCTTGCCGACAGGGACGTTCATTCCGGCATTCTTGATGGCATTGGCAACGGCCAGGGCAGGTATCCGGTAACGGTTAAGCTTGTGGCGGTCCAGCTCGACCTGTATCTCTCTGCGACGGCCGCCGATTATCTGTACTGAAGCGACATCATTCACCTGCTGGAAACCGACCTTGATATCTTCCTTGGCAAGGTCATAAAGATCATTCGAGTTCAGGTCAGCCGATACGGCGACCCTGGCAATCGGCATATCAGCCGGGTCATACCGCTGGATCAGCGGTTCATCGATATTCTGGGGAAGGTTGCGCCGAATCCGTGCAACCTTATCCTTTACCTGTTGCTCGGCGTATTTGACGTCTACGCCAAGATTGAACTGGCAGATGACCAGGGACACGCTCTCCATGTTTCGCGAAGATACCCGTTTCAGGCCAGAAATGGAGCTGACTTCATCCTCGATCGGTTTCGTGATCAGGTTTTCGATTTCCTCCGGAGCCGATCCCTGATAAATGGTCTGGACTACGACATAGGGGAACTGGACATCGGGGTACATGTCAATGCCGAGTCGGTTCATGGAAATAATGCCCACAAAGAGCAGAACGAAAACGATGCTGCTGATAAGTATGGGGCGCTTGATGGCTAAACGGGCTATGTTCATGTGTGATATGTCCTTTTAATAACTCTTGCAAACTGCAGATCTTGGTGATTGGACGTGTTTAACCAAATGGTTAAATTTCTGCAAGTAAATTTTTTGCGAATTACAATAAATCTATGCAGGCAGGCAATGCCCGCGGACGGGTGAAAACCCAAAATGTACTTGTCATCTGCCGCTTAACTGGTATTTTGACAACGATATTTCACTATTTCCGGCGGATCAGGAAGGAAACCAGCCCCTATGAAGCACAGAATTAAACGGCACCTTGAACGAAAACCGATCGAAGAACTCATGGTGGACAGCCACGAGGAACATGGTCACGGTCTGAAACGTGTCCTGGGCCCGACGCACCTGACCATGCTGGGCGTGGGCGTCATCGTCGGCGCCGGGATCTTTGTCCTGACCGGCCAGGTGGCGGCGCAATACACCGGACCGGCCATCGTCCTGTCCTTCGTGATATCCGCCGTGGCATGCGGCTTTGCCGGTCTCTGTTACGCCGAATTCGCCTCCCTGATCCCGGTATCCGGCAGCGCCTATACCTATGCCTATGCGACCCTGGGCAAGCTCTTTGCCTGGATCATTGGATGGGACCTGATCCTGGAATACCTCTTCGGCGCGTCGTCGGTGGCGGTCGGGTGGTCGGGCTACGTCACCAGCTTCCTGAAAGACTTCGGCATCGTGATCCCGACATATCTTGCCAGCGCGCCCTTTGCCCATGACCCGAAAATCGGCTGGTATGCCACCGGCGCGGTCATCAACCTCCCGGCGGTCCTGGTCGTGCTGACCTTCACTCTGCTGCTGATACTTGGCATTAAGGAATCGGCTTCGTTCAATAATGTCATTGTAGTGCTGAAGGTAACCGTCATCCTGCTCTTCATCGGCTTCGGCATATTCTTCATAAAAATGGACAACCTCACTCCCTTCATCCCCGAGAACACGGGCAACTTCGGCGAATACGGCTGGAGCGGCATTCTGCGGGGGGCAGGGGTGATCTTTTTCGCCTATATCGGGTTCGATGTCGTCTCCACCGCTGCGCAGGAGGTTAAAAACCCGAAACGCGACATGCCCATAGGCATTCTCGGCTCTCTCACCATCGTTACGATACTCTATATTCTGGTCGCCTTTGTACTGACCGGCATCGTCAGCTTTACCCAGCTCAGGGTACCGGACCCGATTGCCGTTGGCATCAACGCCCTGGGCGATGATTTCTTCTGGCTCCGGCCCATAGTCAAACTCGGGGCCATCGCCGGCCTGACCTCGGTCGTTCTGGTGCTCCTCTACGGGCAGTCGAGGATTTTCTACACCATGGCCAGGGACGGGATGCTTCCTGGCGCCTTCGCGAAGGTGCACAGTAAATACCGGACTCCGTATGTGACTACTCTGGTCACCGGGGCTGCCGCCATTTTCTTTTCCGGGCTTTTTCCCATCGGCCTCCTCGGTGAAATGGTATCGATAGGCACGCTCCTTGCCTTTGTGATAGTCTGCGTCAGCGTCATGGTCCTTCGCTACTCGAAGCCGAAGCTGCACCGGCCCTTCAAGACTCCCCTGATGCCGTTTGTCCCCATCATGGGCGCCCTTGTTTCCCTGGCCCAGATGTTCGCCCTTCCCCAGGACACGTGGATGCGGCTGCTCATCTGGATGTTCATCGGCTTCATTATCTACGGTTTATACGGGGAGCGCCATGCCAGGAAAAAACCGACCAGGCCCGATGACGGCCCCATTATCTCCTGACAAACGGCAGTGCTGCGCCCGACAGGGAACCGTCTCCCTCACGGAAGCACATCAAGCGAGGCAATAAACCGCCAATGACACAGAAACAGCACGGCGATGAAATAGAAGAGTTCATAGTACGTTTCAGGAACAATCCCCGTCTCAGACCGGCGATCGTCAATGGTCTCATCGGCGGAACCGGCCGACTCACCCTGAATGTGCCCGGTCACGGCCTGGCACGGCGCATAGCGGAGCGCCTCAGGGAAGGCCCCTTTTCCGATTACTATGAATTTGAAAAACTCCTGGCCCGATCGCTTCATCCCCTGATGGCCGGTCTCAACCTCAATGTCGTTGCCGATATCAAGGTCAATGCCCTTTTCTCCGAGCGGTACCCGGTCTATTCACGGGAACTTAACGTGGCCCTTGCTTCAGGAAAAGGCCTTGATCCTGAAGCGATCAGGAAAATAATTGTGAACATGGCGGCGCATGAAGGCCACTACATGGTCATCAAGTTCTATGACCTCGTCCTGCGCGGCATTGATGCCGGCCTGTGCCGGTCACTCAAGCCGGTTGAGGAGGCGGTGATACGGATGAAGCGGCTTCCGGGGGATGATGAAGCGGCAAACCTGTCGCACGTGAACGCTGTTTTCCGGAAATTCCGGGACGGCAAGGGAGAGGCTGCTGCGGAACTTCTCAAAAAAAGAATGGAGTGGGACGACGTTCTCCGGGCCTATGGAGCGGGACTGGAGGGCCATGGCGATGCTGCGGCATACGAAGAAAACCCGTCCGGGGATGCGCCCCTGAAAGAAACGGCCGCCGACTGGGACGATACCTCCGAAAATACTGATGAACAGCTCAGGGAAGAAGACGCGGTAAAACCCGAAATGCGCCGTGACAGTGAACCTGCCATCGCCAGATATGCGCGTCTTATCAGGCAGGATTATCTGGACGCCCTCGATCCCGATGATGAAGAAAAGGTAAGGGGCATAGTCAGGGGCATGTATCTCAAGAATCAAAAGGTCTATGACAGCGAAAAGGCGGCTGCTGTTGTCCGCGAGGTCCTTGCCATATGGCTTGCCGATGATTCGCTGGACGATGACGTGCGGAGCGTACTCCGTGAAATAGCAGCCGAAGAGACCGCTTCTTCCGGATCGGAAAATGACTATTCAGCGGATGAAACGGCTCCGGCCGGTGGTCGGCAAGATGAAATCATCGCGGCAGATGCGGACGGCGGTGATGGCGGTATCGCGGAAGGTGCGTTCTCCGATGGAACAGAGATGGGAGAAGATACAGAGGCGGACCCTGGGCCGGCGCCGGTCTTATCCGGTGAAAGCGTTGTTTCCGGCAATGAATTCGATACGCTCCGTGCTGAGGAAATTGAAACTATTCCGGCCGATGAATTGAAGCCTATCCAGGACGAAATGGCTGTTCCCCATGATGGGGATGTTTCCGGTGAAGAAGTGGAAATCCTGCCGGATGATGAAGCCGGCGGATCTCCCGGGGCACGGGAGAAAGCAGGCCCCGTTCTTGAAGATGACGCAACTGCTGATGAGGGCGTTTCCGGCGGTGAAATGGAGGCCCTGCTGGCCGATATCTCCGATGAACATTCGGACGGGACAGAGGGCGCGGTTTCTGTTTCTGAAGCCGGTCATGATGAGGGCGTTTCCGGTGGCGAACCGGAGGCGCTGCTGAGCGAGGCTCACGGTGAAGCTTCTGACGCTGAAGCGGTATCCTCCCGTGAACATGGCATTGAGCCGTCTGATGAGGCCGGAGTCGCCGACGGCGAGCTTGACGGGCTCCTGGCGGACATCTCGCTTGATATGCCGGCGGATGAAGCTGACCGTGCCCCGGCTCCAGGAAAGGAAGATGACTTCGAACCCGTGCCGCATGAAATGATCCACGACGATCAGGATCCGTTTGATGTAAAAGACGAGATACTTTTTGAGGACAGGTCCCTGGCAAAAAGAACACCGGTCGCCCGGGCGAAACCGCAGAGGACGCGGATTTCGATAAGGGATATCGCGGATACCGAGAGCAGGAGAAACCTGCTGGAACTGGTGGAACTGCTGTCGAAAACCGGGTCAGCTGCCGATGTCTCTCGGTTCCTGGTGGGTGCCGGGGTCACCCCGGCCATTAAATATGGAATTTCCGATCTTGTCGGCTGTAATGATTTTGAAGAGGCCTTTGATCGCATTACCGGGTCGGAACTATTTGATTATAACGAAAAGATAATCATTCTTGAGAAATGGCTCAAGATTATTGGTCATGAAAGGGGCTGGTTTAAGCCGCCACATGAAGGCGACCTGGAAAAAATAACGAAAGAAATCGAGTCGTATGCAGCGGAGATACGGGACAGCGCCGGCGGGGAACCCAATGAATATCTGCGGGACAATGGAAATGACGGACCGGGGACAACCGGCGGCGGTGGTGCTGAATTTAAGGGAGGCCCGGCGCCGGTCGAAATCCAAGAGAAAGAAATGCTGAAGACCGGCGATGGATCATTGCGACTGTCGCAGGAAATCTTTGAATTCCAGTCGCTTTACAGGGCGGGTGCCGGCAAGAAAACGATCGCCAAAAGAATCCCGCGCATCCAGAAGCTGTTCGAAAACCTTGCCGCCGGGGAGGACACCGCCGTCCATTTCGCCGTGTATCATAACCAGTCCTTCGTCGATTTCCTCGACTTCATCGGGAAAAATCCCGGCCTGAAAGAAATGCTGGACATCGATGCGGCTATCGAATACTGCAAGAGGAAAAAGATCATATAGCCGGACATGGCGCCATGACGAAAGGGAAAACAATTCTTATTTTTTCAATATCAATCAATGTCCTGCTTGTAGCCGGGATAGCCGGGGTTATCGGGTGGAAATATTACCGCGCGAAGACCAGGCCGTTCCGCACGGACTATTACGAGGGCAAGGCAGGCCTTTTTTCGACATTTCCCAGAAAGAAGGCTGATATTGTTTTTGTCGGCGACAGCCATACCGACCGCTGCGAGTGGTCCGAGCTTTTTGACCGGTGCGGCATCATCAACCGGGGCATTGACGGGGACACCACGGACGGCGTCTTGAACCGGCTGGATGAAATCATTGCTATGAAACCGGCGAAGATTTTTATCATGGTGGGGGGCGCGGATTTAATCATCGGGAGGAACATCCCGCAGATCGAGAAGAATTACAGAAAAATCATTGAAAGAATCCGTGCCGAATCTCCGCGGACGACCGTGTACATCCAGAGCATGCTGCCGACCGTTCAGCGGCTGGTGCCCATGCCCCTCGATCTTATTCGCGGTCTCAACGCGAAACTGAAGATGTTGGCGGATGGCCGGAACGTGTTTTACATCGATCTGTACAGGGCCATGAAGGACACCTCGGGGGGGCTCAATCCTTCCTATTCCATTGACGGCGTGCATCTGAACGGGCAGGGATACAGGGTCTGGCGCGAAGCCCTGCTGCCTCATATTGCAAAATGACACATGCCGCATCCGTCGTGTTTTAGCACCGCAATTGGTCTGATTGATCGGTGAGGTCTTTTTTAATGCATTCTTCAGGGATACCCTGCCGGATATGTACGTTTTTTTTTCCTTGCAATTCCCTTTAATAAGCCGGATACTGGTTGCAGGTGTCGCTTGTTATGGGAATAATTTTATTACCTGAGGGATTTGCCGGTGACCCGCATCGCCTTTGAGGCTTTTGATTATACCAGGGATGATGCCTTTGTCAGGTCCCGCTATGAATTCGAAGGCAGCAGGGAGGAGGGATGGACGATCATCCGGAACGGCGAAAAGAACCTCTCCCTCGGTCCGGGGCATCGGCTCCTCCGGACCCTCATCTGCGGCATCTGCTCGACCGATATAGCGAGGCGCTTTCTTCCCTTTCCGCTTCCCCAGGTCCTCGGCCACGAGGTTGTGGCAACGGACCCCGACTCGGGCGGCCGGTATGTCGTCGAGATAAATGACACCTGCGAAGCCCGCGGCGACGCCCACCCTGATCCCTTCTGCGCTGCAGGTCTGCCGACCCACTGCCCGGACCGGATGGTGCTGGGGATTGACCGTCTCCCCGGCGGTTTCGGCCCCTATATCCTGGCGCCGGTCAACGCGGTCATACCGGCTGACAATCTTCCCCCCAGGACGGCGGCCCTGGTGGAGCCTTTCGCTGCGGCCCTCCATGCGGTAAACACGTCGCGTCCGCAGGAGGGGGACAGGATCGCCGTGATCGGCACCGGCAGGCTCGGCTCCCTGATAATCGCGGCCCTTGCCGCGTGGCGGAGGAGCTCCGGTACTGCATGTTCCGTAACGGCCCTGGCCCTCGGCGCTTGGCGCATGGACCATGCCAGGAAAATGGGGGCTGACGATGCCGTTGACATGGAGCAGGTCAGGCCGGAATCGTTGAAAAATAATTTTGATCTGGTGTTTGAAGCAACGGGGTCCCCCGGCGGCCTTGAATCGGCCCTGGTCATGGCCCGGCGCGAAGTGCACCTGAAATCCACCCATGGACAGCCGTTTTACGGGATGAAACACATGACTGAACTTGTCGTTGACGAGCTGTCCCTCCTGCCGTATTCAAAGGAAAGCCTTGAGTATACCTGGGAACATGAGAATAGAACAAATGAGAAGGTGTATTGCGCTCCCGGGGCCGTCCAAGACGCCGGGACGGCCGGCATGGACTGTTTCTCCGGCTCTTCCACGGAGGCAGCGGCGCTCCTTGGGGGAAGCGGATTCCGGAACCGTCTGCCCCGTTTTGACCTTGGCATCGCTTCAAGCGTTGAAGAGATAGACGTCATCATACGGCCCGATGCGGGCAATGAGAACTCTCTGGTGCGGCCCCGCGGCGGCATCCTCTACAGGGGACGCGACGGCGGTAACCCGCTCCTGAATTTCCTGGCATCAGGCAGGCGAATAAGGACTTCCCGGTGCGGCGATTTTCACCGCGCCGTTGACCTGCTGGCGGAAAACCCGGCCGTTGCGGAGATAATGACCGCGCGGCTCATAACACATGAAGCAGGGGAGGCAGATCTGCCCGGGGCCTACAGGAAGGCAAAAGACAGCGACATGCTCAAAATATTGATCCGCCATGATTCGTAGGATACAATCATCCCTCGGCCCCGAGCTGATCAGGCGGGCCGATTACTGGGAAATCGACCTCTCGCGACTGCGCGTGTTTTTCGGACTGTCGGTCCTGGCCCACATCCTCTGCGATGACATCCTCAACCGCGTCGACAGCAGTGTCGGCGACGTCAGTTTCCTGTACCGGATCAATCCCGGCATCAATCCCGAGCTCTATGCCATGAACATATTCCATATCCAGGTCAACGCGCGGGCCGGCATACTGCTGCCCGAGTATGTCCGCCGCGATGAATTCAGGGGCCACCTGAGGACCGTCCTCGGCACACTCCAGATGCCGTCCTGGATGGGGAAGCTCCATCCCGAATCGGAAGGCAAATCGCGTCCTTCACGGGCCCTTGTCTTCCCGTTTTACGCTGACGGCGGCAGGCGGGATATCAGCTACCAGTTCATCATGGAGCGGCTTAAAAACCCCGTCTTTACAGGCGAGTTTTTCCTGAGGCTGACGATAGAAAACGAACGGAAAGCGGGCATCAACCTGGAAAGTATACCTCACGTTACCGTTGATGACATCAGCAGCAGGACCTATATCGAGGGAAGCACCAGGATCTCGGAGTCGCTGACCAACAACATCCATAGTGCCTGCCACCGCGGCACGTTTTTCTACGGCGAGGAGAACAGGCTCAACAACCAGATCTTCGAGCAGCTGGCCAAGACGAGGCTGGGTGTCCTGGACGGCATCAACGTGTACTGGGACCGCGCGTTTTCCGACCTCATCATGAGGTCCAGGCCGGGGCAGATCCTTCCGGAATCCAAAAAACTTCTCCTCTGCCTCGAGTCCGATGAAATATGCCAGCTCCTAACGGCGGGCGCCACGATCAAGGTCGCCCTGAGAAACACGAACGTCTTCCTGGACCTCTCGCGCCGTTCGCGCATCCTCAATTACAGCTTTAACCAAAAACGTCGGAAGACCGGCATGGATTTTTTCATGCACCGGATGCCTGAGCTGGATGCCGTTTCAAGGAAAGGGTATCCCGACATGGATTTCCGGAATGTCGATATATTTCTTCTCCACCACATAACCTCTGAGATCATTTCATTCATAGAAGTGCTGTTCAGGAAACAGGCCGGCCGCATATGGGTCTCCTTTGTCAAATACGCAGGCACCGTGCCCCCCCTGTACCTCGACATACTCCTCGATGTGCCGCAGGAATCTCTCTACATGGCCTCACTCGAAAGGAACAGGAGCAAGAGGAACGTCGTGTACTATTCGCTGTCGCACCAGTTCAGCGATACCGGCCCCCTGGCCGACGTGCAATCAATGCTGGAAAAGAGAAAGCTTGATTATTTCGAAGCCATGAAACTCCTTGCCGGGCACATGTTCCTCAAATTCTGCATCGAGTCATACCGGCTGAAACGCACGGTCCTCCTGATTGAAGACGGCGGCTACATTGCGCCCTTCCTTAATAAACTTGTCCACGAGGACAGGACACTGGAACAGGTTTGTTCGATGTTCGGCGTCAGACGGGCGGGCCGCGACATGTCCTTCCGGAAATGGCTGACCGGCATTCTCGTGGGCACCGTCGAGCACACCAGGAACGGTTACGACCGTCTCATACAGTTTGAAACAAAATACGGTTCATGCGTTCCGTCGTTTTCAATAGCCATTTCGAACAAAAAGGTCAGCGAGGAGTCGAAGGAGGTGGCGCGTTCAATCCTGAACGCCATTGAATCGATACTGTATGGCCGTGGCCTGACCCTTTCCGGCAGGAAAACCATGGTCCTCGGGGCCGGCGGCAATATCGGGAGGTTCCTGTGCGAGAAATATCCGCGGGACAAGACCCGTATTCTGGAAAAGAACCTGCTGCGGATCGACCTCTGCTTTGATTGCAGCGTGAATGACGAATACCGCCAGATCGACGACGTGCCTCTTCCGGTTTTTCTTGAAACGGACCTTTTCATAGGCCTGGTGGGAAAATCGGTCCTGACCGGGAAGCACCTCGAAACGCTCCTGCTGAAGGGAAAGAACCGGAATATATTCTTTGCATCAGGATCGACCAAAACGCTGGAATTCACCGGCGTGATCGAGTACCTTAATGCCCTTTCGACAGCTCCCAGGCCGAACGTGGGGGGACATCCGGCTGAAGTTCAGTTCAACAGGATCAACGACCCGCAGACAGGGCTTGATCAGGGTGGGATGGTGACCATTGATATTTCCATGGGGCGCAAAACAGTGCGGCGCACCCTTTACCTTCTGGGAGACCTTTCGCCGATAAACTTCCTCTACTACGGTGTTCCGGCAGAATCCATGGACGCAATAATCTCTCAGCTCACCAGGCTGTCCCTCGGCATCGTCGGGCGGTACCGCAAGCAAAGCCTACCCCGGTCGGGGATATACGCCGTCGACCGTGAAGTTGATGAGTGGGCACGCCCGCTTCCTGCCGCACAGGCGCTGCAAAAAAAATAGGACCTGACTAGTGCTGCTGGCAGTTAAATTTCCGGAGAACCAATCGCTTTACTGACATATCCGCTTTGCGTTATCAGCGCGGCGCAGAGGTTGTTGCGCTCAATTTGACTGCGTTTCTTTTGCGGCACGTTTATCAGCGCCTGTACGTGTCTCCGGGGATACGGAATATGAATCCAACGGTTATCATGCCGTCGCCGCCATAGCCGCCCTGGCTGTAGGTGGTTCCCTGATAGGAGAAGAACCTGACACCGCCGATGTATCTTCCCGAGCCCACAAAGGAAAGGGTGAAAACATCGCCGATATTGATGTTCAGGCCCATGGCGAACCCTATACCGGCAATAAACCCGGTGAGATTGGTAAGCATGCCCCCGATGGTTATCTGCGGTCCCAGCCAGAAGCGCACATTTTTGGATCGGACAACACCAAAGCCGAAATAATGAACCGTGGTCAGGGCCAGGCTGTTTTCATAATACGTTTCATACTTTTCAACAGGGAATATCGTCCCCATCATGTAAGAGGCAATCATGGTCGGGATCAAGTCCCATTCTTTAACCTCGTATGGGGTGCGCAGATTGCTGAACCCGAGCTCCAGACGGTAATTGAAGACCTGATCGCCGGCGAGGTTGGTGTCCATTACAAAGCCGCCGCCGTAGTTCATAAAAGTTGCAGGGTATCCTTCCCATATCATCTTGCCGCCGTCAAAGTTGCCGAACAGACCCAATCCGAAGGCATGGACCGGTGCCGTTCGGAAGCATAATAAAAATAGCAGTGCTCCGCATAACAACACTAATCGTTTAATGCGCATCATAAACCTCCAAGATTATGTTTGGCAGAAACTTTCTGAATGTGTTATTATATTATTTTATCAAATTGTCGCCAGAATTGCAAACATTAAATGGGCAGATCGTAATCATTTTCCTTGACTTTTTTACGAGCATGTTTTGTGTTATATGAATCAGAAAATATTCCCAATGCGCCTCTGGAGCAGAAGGGATTATCTGATTTGGCATGATCTATGCTCTATCATGTTTATATATACATAGTAGTATTACCATAAAATTTACAAGGAGATCGCGATGCTTACCACGTTCGATGAGTTTACCTGCCACCAGGTGGTGTCCACCTTTGACCATCCGGACACGAGCGACCGCGCCTGGACCGAGAAGCTCTGGTGCAATATCCACGACACGAAGGGGGAACTGGTCCTTGCCACCGGCTTCGGGATATATCCCAACAGGAACGTCCTGGACGGGTACGGCTGCGTCAACATCGGGAACCGTAAGCAGTACAACATGAGAATCTCAAGGGTTCTCAGGCCTAAGATCGACGAAATATCCCTGGGCCCCCTTTCCTACGAGGTGGTCGAGCCGTACCGGAAAATCCGAATTATCATGGGTGAGAATAAATACGGGTTCAGCTATGACCTGGAATTCCTGGGGACCATGGACCCGGGGGAGGAGGAGCCCCAGTTCGGCAGGAGCCGGGGAAGGCTCTACATGAATACCTGTCGGTATGCACAGCTGGGCCGGGTCCGGGGATGGGTGATTGTTGAAGGAAGGAAATACGACATCGACGAGGCCAATTACTATGCCCAGCGCGATCATTCCTGGGGCATCCGCATGGGTACCGGCGCGGCGGAGCAGGGAGTACAGGCCCCGGACCATGAAAAATTCACGGCCATGATGATCAACTGGCTTACCATCCAGTTCAATGAATGGGGCCTTTATTGCTACCTGATTGAGAAGAATGACGGGACCGTGCAATACCTGGGCGGATCGGTCGTGGAACGTATTGGCGGGAAGAAGGCGCCGGTGCCCATCACAGCGGTGGACCACCAGTATGAGTACCATCCCGGGACCCAGCGGATGAAGGCGGGGAATGTTGTATTCACCTGCAAGGATGGCCGTAAGATTGAACTTGCCATGAAGGAATTGACCACCATGTACCTCCGCGGCGGCGCCTATGTCGGCTATAAGGGGTTCCGCCACGGCACGTGGATGGGCGAATACTGGGAGGACGGCGAGACCTGGAACATCGGCGACGAGTCGGTCGCCAACGACGTCCATGGCCTTGACGACACCGTTGTCGAGGTCCGCTGCGGAGTCGAAACAGGGTACGGTATCATAGAGAACATGATCTTCGCTCCCTTTGACAGGTACGGTTTCAAGCAATGGGGATTCAAGCCCGCGTAACCCTGTCAGTAGGAGTTCCTGCCGCGCCCCAGGAAACTCAATATACCGCCGACGGCGGACCCGATGAGGGGGGCCTTCAGGATTCCCACAAAGATCCTGTTGCCCCGCCCGGGGATAAAAATGATCTTGTCCTTCATGAGGGCGGCAAGTGATTCCTCCACCACTTCTTCGGGGGTCATCCAGGCGAAGGCGGGGATGTCCCCGTAATTGAAGTCGCTGAATTCCTCCGTGTACATGAACCCCGTCCTGGTGAGGCCGGGACACAGAGCCTGTATCTTCACGCCGGTGCCGGCCAGTTCATCGCGCAGCCCCATGGTCATCATGTTTATAAAGGCCTTGGTGGCGGAATAGGTGACGTAATGGGACGTGGTCAAAAAGGCCCCGATCGAGGAAACATTAATGATGTAGCCCCGACGGTTTGACCTCATTCTCCTGAGCACGGCCCTCGTGAGACGCGCCGGTGCCATCGTGTGGAGATAGACCATGCGCTGGATCTTGTCCGGCTCGACATCGGCAAAAAAACCCCGTGTCCCGAAACCGGCGGCATTGACCAGGACATCGATTGAATCGTCCGCTGCGATGATTTTTTCCACATGGCGGACCCCGGCGTCGGTGGAGAGATCAGCGGCCAAAATCGTGGCCCTGATGCCGTGTTCACGCTCAAGCTCCTCCGATAGCTTGACCAGAACATGCTTTCTTCGGGCAACAAGGAAGCAGTTAAAACCTTCCTTTGCCAGGCGCCTGGCAAAGGCCTCGCCGATGCCGCTTGACGCGCCGGTGACCACGGCGGTGCGGCCCATCGTGGTGTGGGTGAAATATTTTTTCATGACCGGTAATACCTCGTGGCGCCCGCTGGGCGGTGATCCGCAATCCATGCAGACGCTTTATATTTAGCAGACTTGTTGCAAATCCGACTCTTCCCGTCGGGTCTGAAGGGCGAATACCCTTGCAAGCCCACGGCAGGAGAACCCTGCAAGCGCACAACGCTGTTTCGCACCAAGTTAATTCAATATTATCGATGAGGTATATTTTAGTAAAGGAAAAATAAAGTATGTTTGTTGTAAATCTGACATTTCGACGAACCCCGGCCGGAGGTGTTTGAAACGACAAGTCACCCATGGCGGAATCTCAAGTGGATGATGAATTAAAAAATCAGACACCGCGTCATATTTGTCACGTTGCTATTGTATTGACAAAAAATCAGGCCTCCGATATGGTTGCATTGGATAAAGTGATTAAACAACATACTGCTTGAGCAAACGCTCACCTTGTTGTACAAAATAAATATAAAACGAGGTTGTTATGCTCACCACGTACGATGAATTATTGTGTCATCAGACGGTTGATACTTTCGACACTGTCGCCACCAGCGCCCGTGAATGGACCGAGAGGATATGGTTTTCGGCCCATGATACCGTGGGCAGGTACCAGCTTATAGCCGGCTTCGGCCATTACCCGAACCGCAACATCATGGACGCCTTCGCGTGCTTCGTCATAGACGGCAAGACCCAGTACTGCGTACGGGCGTCAAGGGAGCTGAGGCCGGGCTTTGACCGGGTCAGCGTCGGTCCCCTGTCCTACGAGGTCATTGAGCCCCTCCGCGCAGTGAGGCTTTCCGTCGCCGATAACCCCTACGGCCTGTCCTGCTCGATTGATTTCAAAGCTGCCATGATGCCCCACGAGGAGGAGGCCCAGACGGCGAAGTTCCGCGGCCGTGTCCTTGAGAACGTGAAGCGATATGTTCAGGTGGGACGCCCCTCGGGATGGGTCCGTGCCGACGGGCAGGAGATCACGGTGGATGCCGCGTCCTGGAGGGCCGAACGGGACCATTCCTGGGGCATACGCCGCGGCGGCGGTGTCCCCGAGACCGGTGTCCAGCCGGGCGAGGTCCCCCAGGGTTATCTGTATAATTTCATTCTGGCGCAGTTTGAGGACTGGGGCGTGACATACCACACCAGGGAGTCATGGGATTCCCGGACGCTTGCCTTCAGCGGGGCCATAATGTATCCCCCGGAAGCAGGGAAGGAAGAAAAGAAGATGGTCCGCGTTGACCATAACTATACCTTCAAGCCTGACGTCCGCCATATCAACGGCGGCGCAGTGGTTCTGTATCCCGAAGAGGGAGAACCCGTTGAACTTTCGATAAAACCCCTCAGCGTCTGCCATATACGGGCCGGGGGATATTTCGGTTTCAGGGGTTTCACCCACGGCCTCTGGATGGGGCCGGAATACCTCGACGGATTCAAGCTTGACCTCACCGACCTGAATACCTTCAAAGAAGTGTCTTTCTTGGAGGATTTCATGTGCGAATTCCGGTGCGGCGCCGAAACCGGTTTCGGGATCGTCGAACTGGTGCTGATAGGGAAGTATCCGAAGTACGGATACCTTTCATACTGATTGAGTGAATGTCATTCCCGCCTGCGCGGGAATCCCACAATATAAATATAACGGATCGCCCGCAAAGGACGGGCGATGACAAAAACAAGGAGTATTGCCATGAAAAACGAACAGGATACCTTCGGGCGTATCATGACCCACCTTGTGCCCTGGCTGCAGAAGCGGATGCCGGGCGCGCAGCACCTATCGATATCAGGCATCCAGAAGCCGGGCATGGGACTTTCGAATGAGACATTCCTCTTTGACCTGGCATGGGAAGAGCAGGGTAAAAGGATCACGAAGGGGATGGTGCTCCGCGCCGCGCCCCTTGACCACAAGGTGTTTCCCGAGTATCACCTCAACCACCAGTTCCTGATCATGAGGGCCCTCAGGCAGAGCAATGTCCCGGTGCCGGAAATGTTCTGGCAGGAGGAAGCCCCGGAAGTCATCGGCACACCTTTTTATATCATGGAGCGCTTGAGCGGCACCATGCCGAAGGACTATCCGTCGTATCACGGGTCAGGCGTTTACTTCGACGCGACCCCGGAACAGCGGTCACTGATGTGGTGGCGCGCCCTTGAAATGCTGGCAAGGACCAACATGGCGGACTGGAGAAAGCTCGGCCTCGATTTTCTCGGCGTGCCGCAGGCGGGCACGGGCCCGATCGACCGGCAGCTCGCCTACTGGAGCAGGTTCCTGGACTGGATAAAGGACGACCCCTCCGAAAGCTATCCGGTGCTGGAAAAGGCGCTCCAGTGGCTCAGGGACAACGCCTACGTCCCGGAGCGGGTATGTCTCTGCTGGGGCGATGCCCGCATGGGCAATGTCCTCTACGGCGAACCGGATTTTAACGTGGTCGCGGTGCTCGATTGGGAAATGGCCTTCCTGGGCGATCCCGAGGCAGACCTTGCCTGGTTTGTTTTCATGGACTGGTATCTTTCAGCGGAATACAGCCTTCCTCGGCTTCCCGGCTCGCCGGGACGGGATGAAACCATCAGGCGGTACGAGGAACTGACCGGGTGGAAGGTGCGGAATTTCGACTACAACGAGGTCTTCGCCGCGATGCGCTTCGGGATGATCCTCATTTCCGTCCTGAAAAAGATGAAGCGCCAGGGTGTCCCAATTGCCGATGACATGTACCATAACAACTGCTGTACCCGGCGCATCGCTGATGTGCTGGGCCTGGAAGCGCCCGGTGAGCATAAAAAGACGGTGAATGTCAAGGAAGACCTGGTGACCATCCAGTTCAATTTCACCGGGCCGGGCGGGTCTGACTGGTATATCGTTTCTGAACAGGGCAGGGCCCGGCGGCACGAGGGCACGGTCAAGGACCCCACCTGCACGGTCAGGGCCACGGCCGAGGACTGGCGCTGCCTCCAGAACGGGACGCTGAACCAGATCGAGGCGTGGAAAACCGGAAGGCTGGTGGTGGAAGGCGAGCTGAAGGTGATGATCGAGCTTAAGGACGAGATTTCCCGCCTCCAGTCTGCGGAGGCCAGGGTATAACCGGCGTTTTCAGGGGCGTTTTTTCCGGTAATACGCCGGGGACATCTTCATGATTTCCCTGAACGACTTGTTGAAGGTCCTGAGACTTCCGAAACCGACCGAAAAGGCGATGTCGATGATCTTTTCGTCGGTTTCCTGCAGTTTGCGGGCAGCTTCTTTTATGCGGAGTTCATTGATATAGTCGCTCATCTTCTTGCCCTGGTAAAGCTTGAAATACCTTCCCAGGTTGTCATGGTGCAGCCCTATGTGCGACGCCAGTCCCTCGCGAGAAATTTCGTAAGCGTAGTTCTGGTCGATATATTCCACCGCCTTCTGTATCTTTTCATTAATGAGCGGGGATTGAAGTGCTTTCTTGTCCGGGTACTTCGTGCTCTGGTACCTCTTGTGGAGGAATTCGATTTCCATGGCAAAGGCGACATGGGAGAGGAACGTCAGCAGAAGGTTGGCCTCTTTTTCCGTGAAAATGCCGCTGGTAAGCGAATTGTCAAGGTAGCACACGCCGACGGTCCTCTCCCGCTCCTTGATGGGGACGCAGAGAATCGATTTCGAATGGGGCCGCGCGGCGGCCTGGTCGTGGGCCGGCGGCATGGCGCTGGCGTCGCCGAGTATGACCATGGTCTGGGTGTTGTACACGGCCTTGATGATGTTCAGGGAATACTGGTCGATCACCGAGTCATACCCCAGCACGGAGAAAAAAGCCTTCTTTTCCAGCCGGTTCGAGTCATCGGCTATGAATATGGCCCCCCGCTGAGCGCCGGTGATTTCGACGGCCTTGGAGAGTATCATGTCCAGCAGGTTTTCGGTGCCGGAAATAGTGCTTATTTCACGGGCCAGTTTTATCACCGATGAGAGACGTTCGTTATCAATGCGCCGTTCGATCGAAGAGACGCCGATGTCGTCTTCCTTTATGCCGAGAAGGCTCTTCAGTTCTTCAATATACCTGTTTGCGCCGATCTCGGCAAACAGGCTGTAGGCAGATTCCAGGTTTTTCTTCGCGGCCGTTACGCTGTCGGCCTGTGACAGGAACAGGCCGTATTCGTAATAGCTGCGCGCCAGCCAGTACCGTCGGCCTATCCTCCTGTTGTGTTCTATGCTCTGCAGAAAGAGTTTTTGGGCCCTCTTTTTATTGCCGCGGACCGCATAATATTTAGCGTTCACCAGGAGGGCCTGTCCGTAATAGGTGGCCCAGCGCCTGGTCCTGGAGAGTGATTTTCTGCAGAATTCCTTCGTCTTTTGAAGATGCTGTTCCGATACGCCGTCGCCGGAGTCCTTGCCGCTGATGTAGCTGTACAGGTAGGCCTCGGCGAGGGCCGGGAAGAGCTGGACCGTGTACTGCTTGAGAAAGCTGTTTTCCCGGTAAAGTTCATGGGCCTTTTCGAGGTACTTGAGCGACCGCTGGCTGTCCCTCTTCTCGAGATACACCCTCCCGAGCTCGATGCAGGACGTGCACTGGGTGAAATGGATGTTGGTGTCAAGGCTGTAATTATAAGCGGCATTGCCGAGCCATTCGGCCGTGTCAATATTACCGGTTTCAAGGAAATACGGCGTGCTGTATATCCATGCTTCGTTGATCCCGTAAAAGTCGTTCGTCTGGTTCGTTATCATGTAATACTGGTCAAGGAAGTGCTTGAGCTTTTCATAATCGGCAAGGAACAGGTAATCATGCACCAGGCCCGCGTAGGAATTGCCGAGCTCGTAGATGTCGCCCATTTTCTTGAAGCGCCTGACGGATTCCTCGAAACAGTCGATGCTTGAACGGTAGTCTCCCTTCCACTGGTGGCAGTACCCCAGCCACTGGTACGACTGTGCTGATCCCCACTGGTCCAGGAGCTTTTCCCTCATTTCCAGGGCGATGGTGAGGTATTTAAGCGCGAGGTTGAACCTCGAGATGGCCATGAGGATGCTGCCGAAGCCGCCGATTGCCATTCCCAGCTCGGGTGATTTACCGATCTTGCTGATGGCGATATTGAGGACCCTCAGGGTGAACCTGGTGAACTTGAGGGTGTTGCTGTAAATGTATGACCAGAGCACCGGTACGGCGAATTTCGCCTTGAGCTTGTTGAATTCGACGAACTTCCTGCGCCTGAAACGCACGACAAGGCGGGGAAAAAGCGAAAACAGCCCCAGAAGCGCCAGCTCCTTGACAAGGGTCGCGATGAGAAGAACCTTGTTGTCGGTAAAGCGCTCTCCCAGGATTTCGCCGGACTTCATGGCGTACTCCTCGCACTTCTTCCAATCGCCTTTCCGTAAATATGCCGCGCATATGTGGCTGTAGATGTCTGCCTTCTCAACGTCGGACTCCATAAGCGGCGCAATCTCACTGAGTGTTTCGATCGCCTTGTCATAGCTACCTATGGTGAGGAAAACCCGGCTCATATTGACCTGTATCCTGATCCACTGGATGCTTCCCCGGTGGCCTTCCTTTTCGAGCAGATCAAGGGCGGTGCGGAAATACTTGAGGGCTTCCTCGTTGGCGTATTTGCCCATCGCCATGATGCCGGCAGGGAAAGCGAATATGATGGCGCGGTCTGTGTCGCCCCCTTCAATGAAATGGTGGGCCAACTCGAATATGACCGGGGACAGGTTGTCCCTGTTGTTTTCCTCGATGGCGTTCGCTATCCCTATGTGGAGTCCTTTTCTTTTCGCTTCATCCAGACTGCCGTAGAAGGCCTCCTTGATCCTGTCGTGGGCGAATCCTATCTCACCCCATGCCGGCAGGTCGATCAGGAGCTGAAGGTCTATCGCCTTGTCGATGATTCTGACGATTTCCGTCCGGTCAAGGCCGCTCACCTTGAACAATATCCGCATGTTGAATTTTTCGCCCATCACTGAAGCGCACGATAGGATGTCGATCTCGTTCCGCGTCAGCTTGTTAATGCGCTTGAGGATGATGTCGACGATAGAAGCCGAGATTTCAATGGCATTGAGCTTCGCGTCGTTGAACGTCCACCGGTTGTTTTTATGCGTCAGCGCGCCCTCGTCGATCAGCTGTTTCAGGAGCTCTATGGCGAAGAAGGGGTTTCCCCCGGTTTTCTGGTAGAGGAAATCCGAAACGCGCAGGATCTGGTCCTCGGATTCCATGAGGAGGCCCGCGGCGAACTTGTTCATGGCGGCCGGGTCGAGCTTTTCTATGTGGATCCTGGTATAGCGGACTTCCTTGCTGGCTATGTCCAGGTGGAACTTTTCAAGGACATGCGTTTCGGGGACCTCGTCCTCGCGGTAGAGCCCGATGATCACGAGGGGGTGGTCGTTGATCTCGTTCAACAGCTCGTGCATGAGGTTTACGGTGCCTTCGTCGGTCCACTGCAGGTTCTCCAGGACCACCACGAGGCCGCCGGCAAGGTCGCTCAACTTGAAGATGAACTGGCTCACCACCATCAAAAAACGCTTGTACTCGCGCACAGGTTCCAGGGCCACCGGGGGCGGGCAGGGGCCGAGGAGTTCCTCCAGCGATGGATTGAACTTGATCAGGATCTCGCCGAGGTCGCCGAATTCCTCCCGCAGGGATTCGGCAATGCCGTTGCGCTCATCCTCCGACAGGTTGTGGAAGTTGACCATGAATTCGTCAAGGGCTTCCTTGATCGGGGCGTTGGGTATCTTGTTGCTCTGGATCGAGCAGCTGCCGCTCACCAGGATGAAGTCATTCGCGAAAATCGTACTTTTCAGTTCTTCGATCAGCCGTGATTTGCCGCATCCGCCTTCACCGGTAATGAAATAGACGCTGCCCGTGCCGCCGTCGAGGTCTTTGATGATCTCGGTGAGCTGGGACATCTCGCGTTCCCGCCCGATGAGCTTCGTGCGGTAACTGAGCCTGGTGAGGCGGTCGTCGAGGCCGAGCATGAATTCATGCTCGCCGGACTGGTATCGTTCGATGTCGGAAATAACGCCCCGGGCGCTCTGGTACCTGTTTTCCGGTTCTTTGTCAAGGAGCTTCATCACGATGCGGCCCAGGATGGGCGGGACTTCGGGATTCGACGCACCCGGGGGTTCCGGGACGCGGGCTATGTGCTGGTGGATAATCGAACAGATGTCATGACCGTCGAAGGGGACATTGCCGGTAAGGAGCTGGAAAAAAATTACGCCCAGGGAATAGAGGTCGCTTCGTTCATCGACCGGCCGCTTCAGTATGCCGCACTGTTCCGGGGAAAGGTACAGGAAGTTCTTTTTGATTTCTTCAAACGGTATCGATTCGTTGAATTCACGGATGTGAGACAGGCCGAAACCGGTAAGTTTTACCGTCTCGTTGTCCACCAGCACGTTGGCCGGTTTCAGATCACGGTGGATTATGTTGTTCCCGTGAAGGCAGTCAAGGGCGCTGCAGATCTGCTTCACGCAATCGACGCTCTGGCTGATGGAGAGAACCTGCTTTTCAACGGCCTCGTTGAGGCTGATGCAGGGGAAATATTCCATGACCACGTAGATGACTTCAATAAGTTCACCGGTTTCGATGATCCGGGTTATGTTCCGATGTTCCAGCCCCGAAACGGCGTTCACCTCTATCCTGAACCGAATGAGGTCTTCAACCCGCTTGGATATAACGTTATTTTTAAGGAATCGTATTATGAGGGGCTTGCGCTGGGGCGTCGTGTCATGGGCCAGGTGCAAATAACTGACCGCGTCTTCCCATATCTGTTTGTCCACGAGATATTTATTATGAATGATTTTTCCGCTAATGTCCATGGGTTGTCTAACAGCAGTCCTGGTGCAAGCCGGGATTACAATTTACTGCTTATGATAAACCGGCCAGTCAGTTTTTCAACTTAAAAAATAATCCTGTTTTATACAGGAGTCAGAAAGCATGCAACAACGATACGGAATATATCAAGATATTTATTAAAGAATAAATATGTCAAGATTGATTTTCAGTCTTCCGGGAATGATGCAGCCGCTGGTAATGGGCGGTTACTGCCGGTTTTCCAGTATGGTTATCTTGATCCTGAGGTTTTTAACGTTGAAAGAAGTGAGTTTATCGGGCCGTATCCTGGTCAGGTCAACATCAATATAGGTGGTATCGTCGACATGGGGGGGGATCTGTACCTCCAGCTGGGAGGTGGTATGGATCCTGCCGACACCGTTGCAGACATGGCATTTGTCATTGATCCTGGAATGGCTCCCCATGCAGAGCGGACAAGTCATCCGCGCCGGCAGTTCAATGTAGGCGAGGGCGCCCTTGCGGGCCTCAAAGGGTGTAATGAATATTTCGATATCCTGGCCGAAATTGTACAGGATGTCGTTGTGTTTCATTCCCTTGGGCATCAATCGGGCCTTGAGCATTTCGCCCAGCGTGGCTGAATATTTGATCCTTTTCTTGGATATGATTGCATAACCGCGGCCATCAACTTTCCTGCTGTGGAAAAGGATACGGTCGTATTCCATGCGGAGGTCGTCGTCGATGAGTATGCGGTAGCCGCGGATTATCAGATCGAGCTTTTCAGTCAGGTTGTCCGTCTTGATCGACGCGGTATCGGGATGGTAGCGCTTGATCAGGTCGCGAAACGCGGATTTGATCTCGCCCGGGCCGGCGGTGCCGGGAAGGTTGAATATGGTGTAAAAGTCGATGATATTGCCGTTCTTGTCATAACAGGATGGCAGCATGGGTCGCCCCTTTTCCTGCAATGTAGGCATTGAATCAGCACCGTGTCAAATATAAAACCGAACGGGAATCTCCCTCGTACGGAACGGGACGGGATTCATTCCAGCATCAGCAGCATGCGCCGACGGTCCCGGGAATGTTGTTCACGGCGAGGCTGTAGGTCTTGTATCCGCCGGCGAGGTTCCGGACATCGTCGAATCCGCTCTGGAGCATCATCCTGGCGGCGACATGTCCCCGCAGGCCCACGGCGCAGAAGATCACGATTTTTTTGTCCCGGGGAAGGTCGCCCAGGCGGCTGCGGAGTTCATCCACCGGGATGTTGATTGCCCCCGGTATGGTCCCCGTCCTGAATTCCCCGGCGGTGCGGACATCGATCAGCATGGCCGATGTTGGATCAAGGCCACCTATTTCGTGCCAGTGTATGGTGCGGGTGAGTCCATCCAGGATGTTTTCCGCCGTGAATCCCGCTATATTGACCGGGTCTTTTGCTGAAGAGTAGGGAGGTGCATAGGCGTGGTCGAATTCGATGAGGTCGCGGACGCTACCGCCGCGCCCGATGACAGATGAGAAAACGTCTATCCTCTTGTCCACGCCGTCATATCCGGCGATCTGGGCTCCGTAGAGCGTCCCGTCTGAAGGCGAAAAAAGTATTTTCACGGACATCTGCGTGGCGCCCGGATAATAGGTCGCGTGGGACGCGCTGTGGGTGATTGACGCCAGGTACGGGATGCCTGAAACCTTCAGCATTTTTTCGTTTGCCCCGGTGGAGGCAACGGTGAGGCTGAAAATCTTGGCCACCGCGGTGGCGATGCTTCCGCAGTACTTTTTGGTGTTGCCGCCCACGATGTTGTCCGCCGCGATCCTCCCCTGCTTGTTTGCAGGCCCGGCCAGGAAAGTTATAACCGGCTGTTTCGTGAGCGGATGCATGAATTCTATGGCATCGCCCACGGCGTATATGTCGGGATCGGACGTCTGGAGGAATTCGTTGACCGCGATGCCGCCGCGGGGGCCCAGGGCAAGGCCGGCTTCCTTTGCGAGCTTCGTGTCAGGCCGCACTCCGATGGAAAGTATGACCATGCCGGACGAGATTTCCCTGCCGCTTGACAGGCGGGTCACGATTTCGTTTCCTGATTTTTCAAAGGAGCTGACGCCGTCTTTAAGGATAAGCTCGACGCCCTGTGACGTCAACTGATGGTGCACTTCAGACGCCATCTCACGGTCCAGGTTTGCCATGACCTGGTCTGCCATCTCGACAACGGTGACACCGATGCCGAGACCATGGAGGTTCTCGGCCATCTCGAGGCCGATGAAGCCGCCGCCGACAACCAGCGCCTTTTTCGGTTTCTTTTCAACAAGATGTTTTTTTATCCGGTCGGTATCGATGACGTTGCGGAGGGTGAATATTCCGTCGGCGTCGATCCCGGGAATAGGCGGCTTCACCGGTTCGGCGCCGGGCGAGAGGACCAGCTTGTCGTAGCTGATGGCTGAGACCTCTCCCGCCGCAAGGTCTTTGACCAGGATGGATTTTTCGCCCCTGTTTATGGAGATGACCTCGGCGCCGACGCGGGCTTCAATGTTGAATCGGTTCTTGAAGCCTGCCGCGGTCTGCACGAAAAGCCTGTTGCGGTCGCGGATAACATCGCCGAGGTAGTAGGGAAGGCCGCAATTGGCGTATGATACATGTCCTCCGCGTTCGTAAATAATGATGTCGGCTTTTTCATCGAGGCGGCGGAGACGGGCCGCGGCGGTTGCCCCGCCGGCAACACCGCCAATAACAAGGTATCGTGGCATGGTGCTATCCTTACATGATAAATTTAATAACGTCATGGTACAGATATGTGACCGATACTTCATGTCAAATATTAATTAACCCAGGTGAAGGGAACTTGACATATATCCGGCCGCATGATAGGGTTAGACATTTGCAGGAGGATGCCATGCAGCACGAAATAACCGCACCGCTTGATCTTCTTGACGGCGAAGGCCGCATCACGGAAGAGGGCTGGGCCCGGAAGCCCTTCTGGAACTACGACCGGAGCAGGATCGCCGCGCCCTGGCACCGCATCAAGGAATGGGATTATTACGCGGTGCTGTCCCATGATAAAGGTTACGGGATCACCTTCACCATTGCCGATTTGAGCTATATTGCCCTGTGCGCCGTATGCTGGCTTGATTTTAATAGTAAAAGCTATGTACAACTTGATACTATAAAGCCGTTGTCCCGGGGCAGGATAGGGTTCCCTCCTTCGTCAGTTGCAGGAGATATTTTTTATGAGGATAAAAAGATAAAAACAGCCTTTGTGGTAAAGGATTCCCGGAGGATCATCTCAGTCGAGGCTCCCTCATTTGTCTTTCACGACGGATCACGGGGCCTCGCCGCCACCATTGAGCTAGCCCAGGACCCTAAGATGGATACCATGGCAATAGCAACATCCTGGAAGGAGAACCGCAGGGCCTTTTATTACAACCAGAAGGTCAACTGCATGCCGGCGCGGGGGACCGTGACCATCGGCAGCCGGTCGTATCATTTTTCGCCGAAGACCGATTTCGGGTGCCTTGATTGGGGTCGCGGAAACTGGACGTTCCGGAACCGGTGGTACTGGGGATCCGCCTCGGGCCTTGTAAAGGGTGTCCCCTTCGGATGGAACATCGGGTACGGCTTCAGCGACAGGACGTCTGCCTCCGAAAACATGCTGTTTTACCGGGGGAAGGCCCACAAACTCCAGGACGTCATTTTCCATATTGACACGAAGGACTACATGAAGCCGTGGAAATTCACGAGCAATGACGGGCGCTTCGAGATGGACTTCGCCCCCATCATAGACCGCTCGAGTTCGATGAACCTCCTGGTCATGAAATCGATACAGCACCAGGTGTTCGGGACGTTCAGCGGCCATGTCACCCTCGATGACGGCAATCGTTTGAGCATAGAGAACTTTCTTGGTTTTGCCGAGGACGTGCTGAACTGGTGGTAGCGCCTAGGATGCGAAAAAATCATCAAGGATCCGGACGGTTTCGGCAGGACGTTCCTGGGGTATCAGGTGTCCCGCGCCGGGAACAAGGCGATACTGCCCCTTCGGAATGATTGCCGCGATACCGGGGAGGTCTATGAAGCTTCTGTTCTCGCTGGTTTCTCCCTCGACCACGAGGACCGGGCACCGCATCATCGGGATGACAGGCCACGGATTGAACCGCATTCCGCCCATGAACATTGAAGCTTCACGGCGGGGATGACATGCCAGGACCAGCCCGCCTCCTTCGCCGCTCACCATCCCGTGGCGGATATAGAGGTCAAGCATTTCATCGTCCCACGTCTCGAACATCTTCCGGGAGCGCAAATAGTTCCTCGCGTCTTCTTCGGTGTCCCAGGCGTTCCGGCGTTTGATGGATCGGGAAGCAAGGGGGTGCGTTTCCACGGTGAGTCCCGTTTCGTAAATAGATAGGGGGAGGAATATCGGCTCGATGAGGACAATTTTCTCCGCCTGGAGTCCCTCGGCGGCATGGGCGATTGTTACGACGGTGCCTCCCATGCTGTGCCCGACGAGAAACGGCTGTATCAATGAAAGCCGGTCGCACAGCGCCACGAGGTCCTTTGCGAGGATTTCCCAGCTCAGGCCGCCTTCTTCGGGTTCACAGGTCCGGTGATCGCAAAAATAGGGTGCTATGATGCGGTATTTGGGAGAAAGAGCCCGGGCGATCGGATGCCAGAGCCAGGGTAACAGGCCGGTGGCATGGAGTAATACCAGGGGAGGCCCGTCAGCCGGGTAGTGAAGGAACTGGATTTCGGTATCATCCAGTTTGACCTTGATGATTTCGGGCTGGATCTGGTTCATGTCATGGGGTGCCGCTGAGGTCTCCGGTCAAGGGTCTTGTGCCGTTTATTTTAAAATAAACCAGGAAACGGTCTTTTGCTTCGGCATCCTCGGCTGATTTTTTCTTTCTGCGGATTTCATCGATGAGGGGGCTGTTCTTTTCTTCGCTTGTTTTCTCAATATACAGCCTGGTCCCTCTGTATCCGGGTCCGTCTTCCTTGAAAAGGTAGGCTGCCTTGGGATTCGACTGGAGGTTCCTGTGGCTGAAGCTATCGGCCATGATGAATGCTATGGTGCCGTCGTCAATGCAATGGGGCCGCGAGTAGATGGCAAGGTCGACGTTCCCCTCGGAATCGGCCGTTGCCAGTATCCCGAGACCGGGGGTTTTTTCAAAATAATCTTTAAAGTCCATGGCGGCATCCTGATTGTTTTTATATAGTTAACAAGCGATACATTAAATTGTCAAGACCAATCATGGTGTTCCAAGTTATGTCCATGAATTTTTTTTGTGGCACAAGTCCGTGCCATGCACACTTTTACAGAAAGGATGTTTTTTTTATTGATGCAGGAATGATTTAATGGTACTCTGCTTCAAACCTGGTTTCATTGATAGTAGATAATACGGTACGCAAGGGGGCGAATATGAAAGAGATTTTTTCAATGGACAGCGCGCTATCCTACCAGGAACGCAACTGGAAACTCAGGAAGAAAACCGTGGACATGGGCGCTAAGAAATCATTGCCCTTTCTTACCATATCCCGGGAATACGGCTGCCTTGGGTACAGCGTCGGCGAGGCAATAGCCCGGATATTCAACACGGAATACCGCCACGATCCGATGTGGACGGTCTATGATCGCGCTATAATCGACCATCTCATGAAGGACATGAATATTTCCTTTGAACTGGCGGAAACACTGACCGACAAAGCCAGGAACGCCATGGACTATTTCTTTAAAACAAGCTTCAGGAAATATCCCCCTGAGGCCATGGTATACCGGAAACTGGTAGAGACGATCCGTATACTTGCCGCCAACGGCCATGCGATCATAATAGGCCGCGTCGGGAATGTAATCACGAGCGATCTGCCCCAGGGATATCATGTGAGGCTTTTCGCTTCTGCGGAAAAGAAAGTGGAGAACATCTGCAATCAGTTCAAGGTAAAGAAGAGCGAAGCCAGGGATATCCTGGCAAAAAAAGGCGAAGTCCGGGAGCAGTTTCTGCTCAAGCACCTCACCGTTGACTTGAACGATCCTTCCATTTATAACATCATGATAAATACGACCGATCTTACGATAGAGGACACGGCCAGTTTTATCATCAAGGGGATGGAAAACTCGGGAATTATCAAGCTGTAGAAGCGCTTTCGCAGACGTCCATTTCCCGCATTTCACGGGGATGGGCATTCTGCGGCCGCTGCGGCATCCCTGCTGACATCCCTTACTAAAACCCTGAAAGGTGGTGATGAGTTGTTTATGGGTAGATACAACTATATAATGGCGGTTTTTACTGCGATCCTCGTGATCATGCAGTTGCCGCTGCACGGCTATCCTGAAAAAGCGGAATGCGTCAGGAAAACCATCATGGTGGGCGCCACAAGCAGGAGCTACCTGGCATACCGGCCTGTCGGCGCCGTTGCCGGGAAACCGCTCCCCCTGGTCATCGTGCTCCATGGCATGAACGGAAACGGTCTTGTCATGAGCATGTTTTCCGGGTTCAATGAACTGGCTGAAAAAAACAGTTTTATCGTTCTGTATCCCGACGCATACGGGCCGCTGTGGAATGACGGCCGCGTGGACATGGATTCGATCTCTTTCAGGACCGGCGTGGATGACGTGCAATTCATCATGCAGTTGGTTGATTCGATGGTCGCCGCGTCAGAGGTGGACCCAAAACGCGTTTATGTGACGGGTTTTTCCAACGGCGGTATGATGGCCATGAGGATCGCCATTGCGGCATCGGACAGGATAGCCGCAGTCGCGAGCGTCGCCGGCCTGATGCCGAAACATCTTTCGCTGGTCCGGCCGGGCCGGATGATGCCTTTTCTCCTGATACATGGCACTGAAGACAGGACGGTCCCCTGGGGCGGCGGCGTTCTCATGAGGGAAAAGAGGAAGAGGGGCGAAGTCCTGTCGGTGCTAGATACGGTATCCTGCTGGGTGCGGAATAACGGCTGCACCTCGCAGGTGTCCGTCAAGATCCTCCCCAACCGGGAAACCAGTGACAGGACAGTGAGCTTCCTGGTGGCCTACGGGTGCCCAGACCCTGACAATGAGGTCCTCCTCGTTTCGATACAGGGGGGCGGCCATACATGGCCTGGCGCAGAAAAATGCCTTCCGGAAAAAAACGCCGGCAGGATAAGCCGCGACTTCAACGCGTCTCGATTCATCTGGGATTTCTTTTCCCGTCACAGGCTGCCGTAACGTCGCTTATTTGCACTCCGCCTCGAGCATCCCCTGGCCGCGGAACCATTCCAAGGTATCCGTGATCGTTTCCTCGATCGGCCTCGGCTGGTAACCCAGTTCCTTCGTGGCCTTCTGGTGCGAGATGTGACGGTGCCTCTGAAGGGTCTTAATGGCTATGGGGGTGAATTTGGGGGTCACTTTGCGCATCCTCGAAAGAGCGAGCACGCAGTAGGAGGGCAGGCTGCATAACCAGACAGGCGTCGCGAAACGCGGCGTTTTTTTGCAATATATCTCCGATATGATCCGGGCGATTTCGCAGACGTGATACCAGTTACCGCTGGCAAGGTAGCTTTCCCCGGCCTTTCCTTTTTTTTCCGCGGCGAGGGCGCAGGCGGCGACATCCCGTGCGTCCACCCAGTTATAACCGCCGTCTATAAGAGCCGGGTACCGGCAGTGGTATATGTCCAGAAGGGCTTCTCCCATCCGTGAAGGCTTGAAATCATACGGGCCGAGCACCGCGGTGGGATTGATCACGGTGGCATTGAGGCCGCGGTCGACGGACTTGAGGACTTCGAGCTGGCCCAGGGCCTTTGACCTGTCATAGGGAAAGTCGTTCCTGTCAAGGGCGAGTTTCCTGGTCTCATCGATCATCCCGTCTATGGGGTCATGGGAATAGGCGTGGATCGAGCTGAAATGAATGAGGCGCCTGACCCTGTTGCGGAGGCATGCTTCAATGACGTTTTTTGTGCCGCCCACGTTAATCTTTTCAACCATCCCCCCTTCGGACCCGACTATCGATATTTTCGCCGCAACGTGGAAAACGGTCTCCACGCCTTTGCAAAGCTCCATGAGGGAGTCAAGGTCGAGCACGTCGCCGTCGGTCGTTTCCACGTCCAGGCCCTGTATTCCGCGCAGGTCCTTGCGGACCAGGACCCGGACCGATCTGCCCTGGTCGAGAACCGCCCGGACAAGATTGGCGCCCACATGGCCTGTTGAACCGGTAATTGCCACATCCATGATAATGATCCTCGCACCCGATGAAAAATATTTCGTGAAAAAGCTGAATGACAGCGATGCCATCAGTTGACCGCTGTAATTGGGGTAACTATTATTGCGCGGTCCAGGAAATCAAGTGAAAAAAATGATGATGAACGGCAGGAGTATCATTGTTTTGAATGGAAACGCCGGAACAGAATAATTATTGATACCGGGAGGACCTGGATCACTCGGTTTTTATCGCCGATAAAGTCTCGGAGATTTTTCTGGAATAGCCGGTAAGTTTGTCAATTATATGCACAAACTGGTTTATGCTGTCCGCCGTTTTTTGGATCGCGCCGTTCATCTGGTCTATGGCTCCCAGCACCTCCTTGGCCGTGTGGAGCTGTTCGTCGGAGGCCACCGCGTTCTCATTGGAAAGATCGGTGAGGGCGCTGACTTCCTTGAAAACAGCATGGGCCGTCTCCATGAATGATTTGGAGTTGTATGCTATGCTGACGATGATATCAGAGGTGTTCCGGACGGACGACGTCATTTTTTGAATGGAGTCCGATATGTTCGAGATGAACGAAACGCCTTCCTGGACCCGTCGGTTGCTCTCCTGGACGAGCCGCTCGATTTCCTTCGCCTCTGAGCTGGTCTTGTCGGCAAGCTTGCCCACCTCGTCGGCGACAACGGCGAACCCCCTTCCCGCGTCGCCGGCTCGGGCCGCCTCGATGGACGCGTTGAGCGACAGCAGGTTTATCTGGTCAGATATATCCTGGATAACCGAAAGGGTTTCCGCCACCTTGTTCGAGCTTTCCCCTATGGCCTTGATGCCGTCAACGGTGGTTTTCAGCTTCGATTCAATGTCCGTCACGCTTGCATAGGACTGTTCGGCGATTTCTTCAGCCCGGTCGGTTTTAAGGGCGATCTGCTCCATCGATTCCTTGAAATGACGGATCGCGTCAAAGACACCCTGCGTTTTCTCATACTGTTTTTTGATGTTTTCAGCGATGAGTTCTATTGAAGAGGTGATCTCTTCGACTGACGCTGAAAACTCCTCTATGGTGCTGGCCTGGATGCGCGCATCGTCTGATATGACCTGGCTGGTGGCGGATACCGTTTGGGCCATCTCATTGAGGTCCGCCGAAGCTCCCTTGAGGTTGACCGAAATGCCCCTGAAGATATAGGCGACATTTTCAACGGCCTTTACCATGTCGCCGATCTCGTCGCCTACCTCATAGGTGCCGGATATCCTTGTCGCGATAAGCTCCCCCTCGGAGAGTTTGATTAAAAATGAGGACACTTCGTCAAGGGTGGCGAATTTTCGTGTCGCCGTGTAAAGCGAATACATGGTTATCCCTATGACGAAGACAATGCCGATGAGGACCATGAATACAGCGAGATTGTTGGTGGGCTGGAAGAATGACCGGGAAACTTCACCCGTCAGGATATAGAGATCGGTGCCGGGCAGAGGAGAATAGTATGAATAATATATCCGGCGTTCGTAAAAGATATCGCAGACGCCCTGCTGTCCGGCCAAGAGCTTCTTGATGTTCGAAGCGAAAAAGTCAGTGGTTTTCCAGTCTTTTTCTATATCGGTAAGGGCGTTTTTACCGATTGTATCCTTGAAGCTGGATTCAGCAATGATGCCGGAACTGTCAAGGACGAAATAAAAATTTTTATTTAACACATTGTCTTTTGTTAGCCTGCCGATGAGAAACTCGGCCTTGTCGATATCCGGAGCGTCGCGGTATTCCCGCTGGAGCGTAAGGATCTTTGTCTTAAAGGTCAGCAACATGTTGTTCTGGGTCGCCGGTTGAAAAAGACCCAGGGCCGTCTCATAGGCATAGAGGGATAGGATAATCAGCAGGATAAGAAGCATGTTCATGATCGGCAAAACGATTTTATGCTTCAGCTTGATCCTTTTAAACTGGATTTTATAACTGAAGAGGACCTTCACTATTATGGGGTACAGGTACGTGTAATACAGGTTTCCCGTGATGACGGCGATGGCAACGAGGCAGAAGTTGCCCACCGCTATATTCCCCATGGAAGCGGGCATGCCTTTGATGGTCTGGATGACCATGTAACATGCAGGGGCAAGCCCGAAGATGGCAAGGGCCATAATGTAAAGCTTCGTCATGTAGTGCTGGAGTTTTTTCTTCGTGGCTTCGTCGATTACGGCGTCATCGGTCTTTGGATAAAAAGCGGATTTAAACCTCGCGACAAGCAGCAGGTTCGTGATGATAGTGACGAGTGATATGGCGATAAAAATGCCGATGGCGGTGAGGCCGACGGTTTTAATCTTGGCCTGTTCGGCAAGTATTAATGTGACGGCGATCGCTGACAATTCACAAATTAATGTGATCGCTAGATGCGTCAGTATCAGCCGTCTGAAGGCGCTTGATCTGTCCATCATGCCTCTTTCCTCAAAAATATGCGTTACAACCGATGATTGCCTATTACGGATTATTTTTTGCCGTCGTGTCAAGCACAAACGACGGCTGACAAAAAAAATAATTGGACGTCCGACCAAAAAACTGACCGGTCATCGGCAAGTTGCATGTTGACACGGAAACCCGAAACGCGTTGTCGCGCGGCCTGTCAGCGGTTGACACTGTCAGATTCTGTGTGACCGGCGGGACTTCCTGCTGATTATAATTCCGCCTTCTTTCAAAACGAAATCCGGAGAGCGATAAGCCGTATGTCGTAATCCCATACTGGGCGGCGATGGCGAACTGACGCTTCTGGAACGCCATGTGCCGCGCAGGTCGACGGTGTCCACGGAGAAGGCCAAGGTCATGGATCGCTGATCCGGCTTTTTTCCTGCCGCTTATAACGTCTATGACATGGCGATTCCCGACGATCACATCCCGTGAATAATCTATCCGGGTGACGTTCTGTATTATGGCTGATAAACATACTGGAAGATTCGGAGCGGCAACAAAGGACGCGGCTATTCCTTTCTGTCGAATGGAATTTCTCCTGGGGATGGCATGCACTGAATCATTGCTTTTAATCATGGGGCACCCCATCCAGTTTATTTTTCTTATTTTTTTATATTCATCTTGATTATAGTTAATAAAATCCGCCGATAGATTAACAATTGTTAATCTTATAATTGCATTAGAGGCCCCTAGGGTTCACTGCTCTAGGACGGAATACCATATAACTGAAAAATGTAATGCCGGTAGTAATTTCAAGGTCCCATGTTTCAATACGCGAAACACATGATGCAATAATTTGAATCTTAATGAAAAAATTACTTGCAAATAGTGATGTGAAAAAATCTAACATAACTCAACATTTGAATCCGGAGGCACGTCATAAGCGTTCTTGAAGCAATAGGAAACACCCCGCTGGTTGGAATGAGCAGGATTTGGGACGCCGATAAGTCCGGCGTTAGGATTCTGGCAAAGCTTGAAGGCGCGAATCCCGGCGGTTCAGTAAAGGACCGTCCCGCGTATTACATGATCAAGAAAGCGATTGAATCCGGCGAACTGACGAAGGACAAGGTGATTCTCGAGCCGACGTCGGGGAATACCGGCATCGGCATGGCCATGATAGCTTCCGCCATGGGTTACCGGATCAAGCTGACCATGCCGGCGTGCGTAAGCGAGGAGCGCCGGTCGATCCTCATCGCCATGGGAGCGGAGCTCGAGCTGACGCCGGGCTGCGACAAAACAGACGGCGCCATAACCCGGGCCCATCATATCATCGATCATTTCCACGAGCAATACTACATGCCGAACCAGTTTGGAAATCCGGCAAACTGGCTGGCCCATTATGAGACAACCGCCCCTGAGATCATCAGGGACACAAAAGGGGAGGTGGACTTTTTTGTGGCAGGGATGGGCACCACGGGGACCCTCATGGGGTGTTCGAGGTATTTCAGGGAGCACAATCCCCGAACCAGGGTCGTCGGCGTCGAGCCGACCCTCAATCACCGTATCCAGGGTCTTAAGAACATGAATGAATCGATCGTTCCGGCAATCTATGATCCCTCTCTTCTCGACCTGAAGCTTGAGTGCACTGATGATGACGCCTTTGATACGACACGCAATCTCGCGCTCCAGGAAGGTCTTTTCTGCGGCATGTCCAGCGGAGCGGCCCTGTGGGGCGCCATGACCGTCGCGAAAGATCTGTCCCGGGGATCCACCGTTGTCGTTCTTTTCCCTGACCGCGGCGACCGCTACCTCTCAACTGAAGTATTCAGGTCCGTGTGCGCCATTTGCCCGCCCTGATGCGCTGATTGACCTCCAGACCGGCAACGCCGATTAGAATCCCGCCTGAACTGCTTGACATTATTGCCAGCAGATATATGTAATTAATCATATTAACGATTCCGGAGGATGACATGAAATGTGGCATTGGCGCCATCAATGACCGTCTGTCTGATGATTTCTTCAGCGAGATCGTCGGCGAGCTCTGCAGGCCGGAGTCATACCAGTCGGTATATCACCGGACTTATCATGATTTTCCCATGCCGTCGGTGGACAGTCTCAGGGAATTCGTCGACCTGGTCAAGTCGATCCTGTTCCCTGGCTACTTTGTCAACTCAGACGTGAAGCCCGAAACCATGAAATATTATATCGGATCATCGATAGATATAGCGTACCGCAACCTGGGCGAACAGGTGAAGCGCGGTTTCTGTTTTTCATGCGCCGAAGCCGGGGAAACTGGCCACGAATGCGAGGATTGCGAAAGGAAATCGAAGGATGTATCAAAGAAATTCCTGACGGCCCTGCCGCGCCTCAGGCGTCTGCTGACCCTTGACGCGCAGGCGGCGTACCGCGGAGACCCCGCGGCAAAAGGTGTGGGGGAGACGATCTTCTGCTATCCCAGCCTGTCTGCCCTGGCCAACCACCGCATTGCCCATGAGCTATACTGCCTCGATGTCCCCCTGATTCCGAGGATCATATCCGAAATGGCCCATTCGGAGACAGGAATTGACATACATCCGGGAGCGGAGATAGGGGAATCATTTTTCATTGACCACGGGACCGGCACCGTCATAGGGGAAACAGCGGTCATAGGGAAGAATGTGCGGATTTACCAGGGCGTCACCCTGGGGGCCAAGAGCTTCCCCCTGGACGCGTCGGGGAGCCCCATCAAGGGCATTCCGCGCCATCCAATCGTTGAAGATGATGTCATTATCTATTCGGGGGCCACCATCCTGGGGAGGGTTACCATCGGGAAGGGCGCAGAGATAGGCGGCAACGTGTGGCTAACCCGGGACGTTGCCCCCGGTTCACACGTCATGCAGTCCAGGGCCGAAGAAAATTATTTCGGCGGCGGACTCGGGATCTAGCCGTGTTTCCGCTTCGACAGCTTCTGCGCGGCGGCGTTCACCGGGTCCCATACCGGTGAAAAGGGCGGGGCGTAGCCGAGGTCCAGGTAGGCGACATCCTCAATCTTCATCCTGGCGGTGACTGCTGCGGCTATTACATTGGTCCTCAAAGCGGCGCCGTCCGTGCCGGCAACCTCGCCGCCGATCAGCTCGCCCGTATCCGCGTTGATGGTCAGGTTGATGGTCAGGTCGCGTGATGACGGATAGTATGAGGCCCTTGACCTCCAGAGGACTGTTGCCGAATCAGCCCGTATCTCGTTCCGCGCGGCGTCCTCGGAGTTCAGCCCCGTTTTGCCGACTTCAAGTTCAAAAACTTTAACCAGCTGTGATCCGACAGTGCCCCGAAACACTTCACCCGCCACGCCGGCCGCCTGGAGGCCGGCAACCCGGCCCTGCTTGTTGGCAATGGTCCCCAGGGGGAAATACACGTCATTTCCGGTTATCAGATTTTTGACCGTTGCGCAGTCACCGGCGGCAAAGACGCCGGGGATATTGGTCATAGATTTTTCATCAACAACGATGGCTCCGCGGTCATTCATGAGAATGCCGGAGCCCCTGAGAAAATCAGTGGCTGGAAGTATCCCTGCCGAAGCAATGACAAAATCCGCCCTGTGAACCTCACCATCGGTGATGACGGAGATGCCATCGCCGGTTTTTTCGATTTTATGTATCGCGGCCGAGGTATGCACCTTGACACGGTTGTCATGAAGGGTGCGCGCGATGATTTCCCGTATTTCCGGCGACAGCGGCATGGCCACTGAATTGAATTTTTCAATGATGGTGACGTCTATCGATTTTTTCCGGAGCGCTTCGGCCATTTCAAGGCCTATAAAACCGCCACCTATAATGATGCCGGAACCAGGACCGCGTCTGGCAATGTAATCCTTTATCTGTATGCCATGGTCAAGGTTCCTCAAATAGAAAATACCGGGAGTTTCAATTCCCTCGATGGGGGGGACAATGGCGCGCGCCCCGGTGGCAATGACAAGAATATCATAAGACAGCTGAATTGTCTCACCGGATGATTGCGCAGTTACAATTTTGCCGGAAAAATCGACGGACAGAACCTCTGTGTTCATGCGAATTTCAATGTTACGCTTGGCAATGAATTCATTGACATCAATGGCTATCAGGTTTTCCGATTCCGTCACTTCGTCTGCAATAAAGTACGGCAATCCACACGCGGCGTAGGAAACATGCCGGCCTTTTTCCAGAACAGTAATTGATAAACGGCTATTTATTCTTCTGGCCTGCGACGCGGCGCTCATTCCCGCCGCGTCGCCGCCGATTACGATAATATCATATTTTTTCATATCAAACCCGCCCTAAATTCGTGTATATGATGGATAATCGAATGCTATTTAATAATACATAGCAAATTATTTTTCAATCGTCAATGATAAAGAAAAAATATATAGAAAATTCTAAAATACTGTAACATCAGGTTGACAATAATTGAGAAAATTAGTAATTTCTAATTAATCTTGTGTTAGGGAGAATACTGTGAACATTAAAATTACTCCAAATGCCCGCGCAAAACTTCATAAGGCACTTGCTGAATCTGAATTTAACAAACCGGCTCTGAGGGTCGTTTTTTCCGGTTTTGGATGAGGCGGACCCAGATTGGGACTGGCTCTGGATGAGCTGGAAAACTGCAGCGACCAGATCGTTGAAAGTGATGATATATCAATTATTGTTGATGAGCGTGTTTCAGGCTTTCTGGAAAGCATACCTGCCTTGACAGTTAACTATATTGAATCGAACTATGGATCCGGTTTTGTCCTTGAAGGTCTCAAAACTTGCTGAAACGGTTGCTTACGTAATCTCATGATAAAAAAAGCGGCATTGCAACATGCCGCTTTCAATTATCAGTTGTTTTAGACCCGGCTTAAAAATTATCCGCAAGTACCTCGAAATATGACTTCGGGTGGAGGCATGTCGGGCAGGTTTCGGGGGCGCTGTCACCTTCATGTATGTACCCGCAATTGCGGCATTTCCATTTTGTTTTCTGCTTTTTCTTGAACACAGATCCGTCCTTGATGTTGTTCATGAGGGCAAGATACCGTTCTTCATGATGTTTTTCAACTTCGGCTATTTTACGCCAGGCAACGGCTATTTCCTTGAAGCCTTCCTGTTCGGCTATGTCGGCGAAAGAGGGATAGAGCTTGGTGTGCTCCTCGTTTTCGCCCTCGGCGGCAGCCTTCAGGTTATCGACGGTGTCGCCTATGACGCCGGCAGGATAGGAGGCCGTTATTTCGACAACGCCGCCTTCAAGGAACTTGAAAAAGCGCTTCGCGTGCTCTTTCTCGTTATCGGCGGTTTCAAGGAAAATCGCCGCGATCTGCTCATACCCTTCTTTCTTTGCCTGTGACGCGAAGAAGGTGTACCTGTTCCGCGCCTGCGATTCGCCGGCGAAGGAAGCAAGAAGATTTTTTTCTGTTTTGGTGCCCTTTAAACTTTTCATTCTTTTCTCCTGGATGTTGATTGCAGGGCGGTGACGCCCGTGCATATTTCATATCCGGCATCATGCCGGTCAGATCAGGCGCCCTGGCCCGCAAGTCCGGTGTAAAGCAAAAGGTTGAGTGCACGCTGACCGAGTTCGCGGTCTTTCATCAGGAGACCGTTGCCGTCGTTGGCTATCAGCTTGAGCTCGTCAAGTATCTCAAGAGCCGATGCCTCTTCCTCAACCTGTTTTGCCACGAACCACTGCAGCATGTTGTTCGTCGCGTGATCCTTTTCGGAAATGGAAAGGTTGACAAGGTCATTGATGAGGCCCGTCACCTTCTGCTCGTGCCTGTATATCTCCTCGAATACATGCTCGGGTGATTTCCATTCCGTCGGGGGAGCGTCAATAGCCTTAAGCATGACCCTCCCGCCCCTGTCAAAGAGATAACGATAGAATTTTCTTGAATGGGCGAATTCCTCGGCAGCCTGAACCTCCATCCAGTGGGCAAAGCCCTTCAGGCCCTTGTTCTGGAAATAAGCCGACATGGACAGATACAGGTATGCTGAATACTGCTCCGCATTGACCTGGCTGTTGATAGCATCTTCTACCTTCTTATGTATCATGATATGCCTCCCGTGACGCTACTTTTTCCAGAGACCGTGAAGATTGCAGTATTCCCGCACAGTCGAACCCTCGTCAACGCAGCAGAAATCCGCTTCGGGAGCCTGACCGGGTTTGAGAAATTTCCTGTCAGAGGCGCCGTCAGCGGAAATGACCTGTATCCATTCGATGTAATGCTTTTCTTCCATGGGATGGGCGACTTCGCCGACCTTGGCTTTGATTCCATGATCCGTTTTGCTGACTGCGGGGACATGTTTTTCCTTGGCCGCATCGGTAGTATTTTCCTTGAGCTGGGTCATTTCCTGTCCGCAGCAAACGAGCGTGCCGGCTCCTTCATGGATTATCTCGACCATATTGCCGCAGACCTGGCACTTGTAAACTTCAAGTTTCTTTGTCATGATGGACCTCCATAGTTTGATTTGTTAAGGGGCTATCCCTTTGAATGTTCTACGGGACTCAGGGTGCGACTTTTCCCTTGAATACCCGATACGCGTATATTGTGTATCCAATCACGATGGGCATTCCGATCAACGCAATGATAAGCATGACCGTGAGCGTCAACTGGCTGGATGAAGTATTGTAAATATCCAGGTTCAGTCCCCCACCGTCGATTGACCGGACCAGGTTGGGGAATTGAAGCGATCCGGCAATGCCCCACAAGCCCATGAATGAAAGGGATGAGAGTAGAAAAGCCTGGAAGCCGCTTCCCTTGCCGAGTTGTAGCGCGGTTAAAAACAAGGAAGCGAATACTATCGCAGCACAAACCCATGCAAGGATGTTGCCCATGCTCCAGGGAATGAATAGAGCCGTCAGAACACTGGATACGGCCATGAGGATCGCATATGCCACCACGATCTTTTTGCCCGCCGCGACAAGACGGTCATGGAGCCCGCCCGTGGTCTTCAGGGCGCCAAAGGTGCAGCCCTGAAGAAGTATGGCAGAAAACCCGAGAAGACCGATGACGAGCGGATAAGGGCGAAGCAGCGTAAAAAAATTGCCCGTGAATTCCATTCTGTCATTGAGGGGTATACCCAGTATCACGTTTCCCAGGGCCACCCCGAAAAGAAGCGCAGGCAGGAAACTGCCGACGCAAAAGGCCCACTTCCAGAAGGCGCGCCTGGTCTCATCGAGAGACCAGAATTCAAGCGAGACGGACCTGAAAATGAGGGCGAAGAGAACGAGCATGAGGGCAAGGTAGAAGCCGCTGAATACCGTGGCATAGACGTGGGGAAAGGCGGCGAAAAGGGCTCCTCCTCCGGTAAGAAGCCACACTTCATTCCCGTCCCAAACGGGACCGATTGCGGTAAAAAGCGCTGTGATATCCTTCTTGTCCTTTGCCAGGAAGGGCAGCATCGCGCCGATGCCAAGGTCAAACCCGTCAAGTATCGAATAACCGACAAAGAGAATGCCAATCAGGAAAAACCAGAGCATCTGCAGTAATTGCATTGTTTCCATATCATTCCCCCACGTATCCGATGGTGATATTATCCGGCCCTTTGCGAATGATGCTGAATAAAATCTTCAAGAAAACGGCGAATAGGAGGCAGTAAATTGCGCTGAACGCAATTATGGAAAGAAGAATCTGCCATGCCGGAACAACTACCGAGGCCGCTTCGGCGGTTTTGAGGACTTTGTACACGGCCCAGGGCTGTCTTCCAAATTCTGCGGCCATCCATCCCAGTTCGTTTGCGATAAAGGGCAGGGGCACAGCAACCGTCAGTACCCACAGGAACCAGCGCGTTTCAAATATTCTTTTACTGATCAGGAGTACCGCGGAAATAACGGCCAGGAGGGCGAAAAGCGATCCAAGACCTATCATGCCGTGATAGGTAAGATATGACAGCACTACCGGGGGCAGTTCCTCCTCTTTGAAATCATCGAGGCCCTGGACCCTTGCCCCGGGATCGAAATAAATGGCAATGCTCAGGAGTTTGGGCACCGCGATCTCGAGATTGGTCTTTTTCTGGGCGGGATCAGGGATTCCGATGACAGACATGGGGGCGCCGTTCTGACCCTGCCAGAGCGCCTCGAAGGCGGCCATTTTCGCCGGCTGCGTCTTTGCGACCTGGACCGAATGTCCGTGGCCGGAACCGAACTGGAGGATTGCTATTGCCACGAAGATCCAGAGTGCCGTTGTCAGCAGCGGCCTGGATGAATCCAGGTCGCGGTTCTTGAGCAGGTACCATGATCCGATTCCGGCGGTAAAGAGGGAACCGGTGATCCAACCGCCCATGACGGTGTGCAGGTATCTGATGAGGGTTGAGTCGTTGAAGGCTGCGGCGAAAAAGTCCTTGAGAACCGCCCGCCCGCCTTCAATGGCGAATCCGGCCGGGGTCTGCATCCATGAATTGGCAATGATGATCCAGAGGCCGGAAAGGTGCGATGCGAAAAATACAAGGACCGCTGAGAGCAGGAAGACCCCCCGGGAAACGCGGTTCCTGCCGAACACGAGAATTCCCAGAAAAACGGATTCCATGAAAAAAGCGAATACGCCTTCGGCGGCGAGGGGGGCACCAAAAATATCCCCGACCATCCTTGAATAATTGGACCAGTTGGTGCCGAAGGAGAATTCCAAGACGATGCCGGTGGCCACTCCCATCACGAAAACAAGCCCCAGGATTTTTATCATGAAGTTGGATATCTTTTTATAAAGCTCACTGTTATTTTTAAAATGGAACGCTTCAATAATAACAATGACCAGAGTCAGGCCCAGGGTGAGGGGCGGAAAAATAAAATGAAAACCCGCGGTTAACCCGAATTGTATTCGTGATAGAATAACTGCGTCCATAATTTGACCTCCCTATTTTTATGGTTAAATCTGGAGCTCGATGGGGAGTGGCTAGTCTTCGTAGGGTTCAAACTGGTCTTTTTCAACGCCGCACTGCGGGCAAACCCAGTCTTTCGGCAGATTTTCAAAAGGCGTTCCGGGCTTGATCCCGTTGTCGGGGTCGCCCGCTTCCGGATCATACACATAGCCGCATACTGAACATACATATTTTTTCATACTTGTAACCTCCAATTGATTTTTTGTATATACATTCTACCTGGCTGATACGGGCCACTTAAGGTTTGTTATACGGATTTTGTAAATGTTCAATCATTATACCGTATATGTTTGTTTTTGGAAACAAATTTTTTAGAACGCAATGAAAGCCAAACAAAATTATATTTAACTAACAATTGTATTAAGTATAAATTATCGACCGTGGCCAATTTGGCAAGTAAAAAAATTGGAATCGCGGTGATTTTTTGAAAAATTCCATGAAAGCATTACATTGATAACCATTCCCGCACCGACCGGATAACCGGACATTGTTTCGCTCCATGCGCCGGTGATAATCGTGATTATCTATGGCACTTTTTACAAATGCCTTTAAAATAGATCTGTCTCTCTGTGATGTGGTGGCCCTGTATTTTCCTGCCGACACACAGACGTTTGTCAATGCTCATCTGGTCAAGTTCGATGTCATAGAGCATGCCGCAATTGGCGCATTTGAAATGTCCATGGAAGGAAATGTCCGCGTCATAACGCACTTCATTATCCTCTATGGTTATGAGTGCCACCAGGCCTTTTTCCGAAAGGGTCTTGAGGGTGTTGTATATCGTGGTCTTCGAAAGAGTGGGAATCTGTTTAATGACTTCCTCATAGATCATGTCTGCGGTAGGATGGGTCTTGTTATGGGCAAGGTACTCATAGATCTTGAGCCGGTGATATGAAGGACTTATGCCGTTATCGATTAAAATATCTTTTAAGTGATTAACCACGCTACATAACCTGACAATTTGAATAGTATGACCGCAATATTGTATATGTCACACCTTCGGCATTAATATAATAAGATCAAACAGTGATATTTGTATCGCCACCTTCAGTATATGACTATTGTATTTCGTTTTCAAGTTTCCGTGTGATATTTTTTAACACATCATCGTCAGGAATGTATTTGACCTTGATGCTTTCCAGGGTGGCAAATCCGCAGGACTTCAATAGTTCCTCGATCTGCCCGATACTCTGCCCCCCCCAACCATAGGACCCGAAGGCAAGGCCGGTCCTGTTTTTAGGGGCAAGGCCTTTCATATAGGTAAGGAATGCCGCTACCGTGGGAAGCATGTTGTTGTTGAGAGTGGGCGAACCCACACAGATGTATTGGGTGTCAATAAGTTCGGTCAGGATGTCCGAAATATGGTTCGTCTGGAGGTTCATCATGATTGTCCGGTAATTGCGGTTTTCAAAGGCCTTTTCAATGGCGCCGGCCAGTTTTTTGGTCGAATTCCACATGGTGTCGTATATGATGAGCGCCTTGTTGGAGGTCTTGTTGGCGGACCACTCGGCGTAGGCGTTCAGCACTGACGGAACGTTTTTCCGCCATATGATACCGTGGCTTGGAGCAATAATGTCGATTGCAAGGCCGGATGCGGCTGAAAGGGCCTTTTTGACCTGCTCGCCGTATGGGAGGACAATGTTCGCATAATATTTGCGGGCCTCCATCATGATGATGTCGAGGGGATACTCATCATCAAAGCGCTCCGAGCTTGCTATATGCTGACCGAAGGCATCATTGGAGAAAAGAAGTCGTTCCTCAGCCAGGTAGGTGATCATGTTGTCCGGCCAGTGGACCATGGGTGTAAGGACGAAGTTGAAATTATATTTGCCGGTGCATATGGACTCGCCGTTGTTGACGGCCTTGAGTTTCAATCCTGATTTATAATGCTCGGTCAGGCCCTTGAGCCCGTTCGGGGAGGTGTAAATGGTGGCCCCGGGGGCGATCTTCGCGATTTGCGGCAGCGACCCCGAATGGTCCATCTCCACGTGGTTGGATATGATGCAATCGATTTTTGAAGGGTCCACCACGGATTTTATCCGGGTGATCATTTCTTCGCAGAGATAGTATTTCACCGTGTCGACAAGGGTGATTTTTTCGTCAATGACGAGATAGGCGTTATAGGTTGATCCGCGCTGGGTGAGGTATCCATGAAAATTACGGAGGTCCCAGTCTATGCCGCCGACCCAGTAGATATTTTCTTTAATTTGAATTGCCTTCATGAGCGTGCTCCATTGACGATTCTGAATATTTTATTGTGCGCGAAAAACAGATGGCATATGCCGATCTAGATTGTTTGCCAGCACATTAATGCGGCGCCCCTATTTGTCAACTAAACTTTTCATGGATGGATGATTTATAAATTATAATTCATACAACAATGTAATCATTACAAAGAAATACCTTGCAGTTTGTTTTGCGGAAAAAATGGTTGCTAAAATACGCGATATTGATATAATGCAAATATATTCTCATCACATGTCGCATGCAAAACGAAGAGGGCCCCGATGAATAAAGGTATGGTGGGATACACACTAACGGCGTTAACAATATCCCTTGCGATTCTTTCCTGCGGGAAAATCCAGCACTTTGAGCTGTCACGATTCATTTCTCCGGAAACATGCGGGGGCTGCCATGGGGATATATACGAGCAGTGGAAAGGCTCAATGCACAGCCTGTCCCATGTCGATCCGCTCTATAAGGAAGTGGCGTTCCATGACCTCAAGGGGCTGACCGACCCGGACGAGATTAAGGAAGCTGAACATTGCGTTTCATGCCACACGCCGGTCGGTTTTTTTTCGGGAATGCCGTCGAAAACATCTGACCATTTGAAGAAAATACCCGATCTGGCGGCGAAGGGCGTCCAGTGCGATTTCTGCCATTCAGCCACCGGCGCCGGAAAAATTTATAATGCCGACCTGAAGCTGGACCCCGGCAATGGTGAAAATGATCCCGGCACCAAGAGGGGACCCCATGCCGACTCTAAACCGGAGTTCCATAGGGCGGCATACTCGAAATTCCATACCAGGGCTGAAATATGCGGAGCATGCCATGATGTGCGGCATGTCGTGTTCGGCACAAAACTTGAATCGCCGTACGAAGAATGGAAAAAGGGGCCCTATGCCGAACGCGGCATTCCCTGCCAGGACTGTCACATGAGGCAGCGGCCCGGAATAGCCGCCACCGGATCAACGGAGAGGCCCGACAATCCGGGATCGTCGGCAGAAGGCGCGCCGGGAAGGAAGCACATCTACACCCATTATTTTACCGGCACCAACAACCTTGTCCCCGGGCAGTTCGGCAACAAGGACCAGGTATCCATGGCGGAAGAGCGGCTCAAGCACGCGGCAACCGTTTCGATCGGCGATACGCTGCAAGAGGGCACTCTGACAGTGACCGTTACCAACACGGGCGCCGGGCACAGCCTGCCTACCGGATTGAGCCATGTGAGGCAGATGTGGCTCGAGGTGAAGGTAACTGGCGCGGGGGGCAAGGTGCTCTATAAACATGGAGGCCTGGACCGGCGGGGACGTCTGGAAAAAGACACGGTGCTGTACAATACTGTTTTCGGCGACGGGAAAGGAAACATGGTCATGAATGTCGCCAAGGCACGGGAAATTATCCGGGATAAGAGGATTGAACCGCTGAAAAGCTCCCGGGAATCCTTCAGACTGCCGCGGATTAACGAACAGAGCGTGACCGTTGAAGTGAAACTCTTGTACCGGCTGGCGCCGCAGGAACTGGTGGATGCGGTGGTCGGCCCCGGGAAAATAACAATTCCGCCGGTCCTCATGGCATCGGATAAAAAAAAGGTGAAAATATGATATAGCGCGGTGAGTCCTCATGACGAGAGATGAGCCAACGGCAGGATATTCGAGTGGGTTATGCTCACGATCGGTTGCCATAATCCTGCTTGTTCTGTCCCTGGCGCTGCCCGCTTCTTCAATAGAAATTGACAGCGCAATATTCAAGGAAAAATATCCGGTGAAGCAAGAGCATGGAGCCGACCTCTACATGCTCAATTACACCCAGTATATCCATTACGGGTTCTACCTCTCCCTGGTCGGGCAGGCGGCGCACTTCAGGAAAGGGTGGGGCGGCATGATCGGCGGCAGGGCTGCCCTGCTGGTGGATCATATTTTCGCCATTGGCGCGGGATATGAGCTCTCGGTCGCGGCGCGGCGCTCATCAATGGAGAGCGGTAACTACGCTGAGCGGTTGCTTGCATCATTTGCTTCCGCAGGGCAGGTCGTCAGGACAGTGTATGGCGGCGGTTACCTGTCCTACCATATTTTCCACGATTCAATCGTAAATTTTTCCCTTGGAGCGCTGGCGGGTGGCGGGCACCTAGGCGGGGACTATGCCGGCGGCCCGGGAAAGAATTTCGCCATCCTTGAGCCCGAGTTGTATTTATTCGTCAACCTTCCGGCCCATGCCCGCATTGGCATAGGGACATCGTACCGCATATCATGGGGGGTGAGCTATCAGGGCATATCCGACCGCGACTTCCGCGGCTTCTCGATCGGCCTCCAGGTTCAGTCCGGAATAATGTAAGGGTGCCGGTCAGGACATCTTTCTCAGGCTTTCCATGACTTCGTCGGCGTGCCCGTTGACCTTTACTTTCTCCCATACCTGGCGGATAATCCCTTCCGGATCGATCAGGAACGTCGACCGTACCACGCCGTATGATTCCTTGCCGTATAGTTTTTTTATCTGCCATACGCCGTATTCCTTAACCACCCTTCGCTCGCTGTCGCTCAGCAGGGTTATGCCCAGTCCCTGCTTCTCGATAAACTTCCGGTGGCTGTCAACGGTATCCGGACTTATGCCGAGGATTGATGCCCTTAATGTTTTGAAATCGTTTACCCGATCCGTGAAATCGACTGCTTCCAGCGTGCATCCCGAGGTGTTGTCCCTGGGATAAAAATAAAGGATTAGCCAGGAGCCGCGAAAGGTGGAAAGCGATACCATGTTCCCGGAAGCGTCAGGGAGGGAAAAATCCGGTGCCGGGGAGCCGGCGGTGAGTTTTTTTTGCGCCATAATGTCCTCAAATTTGATATAGTATGTATACAACTGCAGGTTATTGCAAACTCTGCCCGTCAAAGTCAGGACAGGCGATAAAATAATAGATTGCACAATAATGAAGTATATTCCATGAAGAACATCATGTCAACTGGTAGCAGAAAAAAAAGAATCGAAGAGATACTGCTTGTGCACAATGAGATATCAGGACGCATCCAGGGCCGCCTCGATGAATTCAGGAGAATCTGGGAGACCGGAGATGACACGGCCCTTTTCGTAGAGCTCGTATTCTGCCTGCTCACGCCCCAATCGGGGGCGAGAAGGTGCTGGCAGGCCGTGGAAATCCTTGTAAAGGATGATTGCCTTTTCGGTGGTTGTTTCGAAGACATCTGCCGGGTGCTGAATATTGTCCGTTTCAAGAACAACAAGTCGTCGTATATCTTGGAGGCCCGTGATTTTTTTATGACAAAGGGGAATTCCCTGAGAAGGATCCTGTGCGATTTGAAAGACGGCGCCGGCAGGAGGGAATGGCTTGTAAAGAATGTAAAGGGCCTGGGCTTCAAGGAGGCAAGCCACTTTCTGCGCAATATCGGCCTCGGTGATTCGATCGCCATACTGGACCGCCACATACTCCGGAGCATGGAATCCCTTGGCCTCATTGAAGGGATCCCCGTATCGTTGTCTCCACGGCTCTATTTCGAACTTGAGGCTAAGCTCAGGGCCTTCGCGGTACGGGTCGGAATACCGCTTGACCACCTCGATTTTGTCCTCTGGTACATGGAAACCGGCGACATCTTCAAGTGAAAGCTGTCGGCAGTGACAGGAAGCGCTTTCTTCAAATGCTACGGGAGAAGGATTCGAACCTCCACTGCTGAGTCCAAAGCCCAGTGTGCTACCAGTTACACCATCCCGTAATGGCACAAAGCAAACACGAGACCATCCTGCTTCATGGACAAAAGTAACAGGAGGCGTACCGGGCTGCCATCAGAATTAGTCTGCGAAGGTTTCAACCGTGTAAAATTTTCGGCATGGAACGACAGGGGCTGTATCGGCGGGTAACCGCGGGATTATGATGATAGTCTTATCTTTTCAAGCAGGTCAAGGAGTAGGGCCACATGTTTGCGTTCTTCCTCTATGATGCGGTCAAGCAGTGCGGCGGTCTTCCTGTCGTTTTCAAAGAGGCGCTTCATTTCGTCATAAAAGAGGATGGATTCTTTTTCGGTGCCGAAGGCGTGCTTGACGGCATCCACCGGGTCGGCGATGCCGGCAACGACACGGCCGATATCCGCCGCCTTATTTTCGAAAATCCGTGCGCCGCCGATCGCCTTCAGGTACGCAAAGTATTCTTCGGTGAATAATCCATCCGGTTCGTCGGATCCGATAAGGGACTGAAAAATTTTCTTGTGCTCCTGTTCCTCCCTGGCAAGAAAATCAAAAACATCCCGCATACCTGCGTCTTTGAAAAGAACGGCGCACCTGGTGTAAAATTCATAGCCGGTTTCTTCTATGCCGATAGCTATATCAAGTATTTCTTTGACAGAATATTTCATGGCGGTTAGCAATTACCCCTGTTACATGCCAACTATCACTTACATGGGTTCAGGTCAAGTCAATAATAATGGCAGCGCCTTCAGTCGTTCCATTGCCGTATGGCCTCTACCAGGAGACGGACGCCGAAACCGGTGGCGTTTTTAGGGCGATACCCCCTCGGTTTTGACGACCGCGCGGTGCCGGCTATGTCGATATGGGCCCATTGCGCATCGTTCACGAAATTCTTCAGGAATATGCCGCCCATAATGGTGCCGGCGTTTTTCTCGGAAGAGATGTTGCACAGATCGGCAATGTCCGACTTGAGGTTTTCCTCGTAATCTTTGTGAATGGGCAGCTCCCAGATCAGCTCGCCGGTTGCCTCGCCCGCCTTTTCAAGGAGCGATCCGAGGTCCCTGCTGGTGGTAACATAGCCGGCGATAATTTCGCCGAAAGTGACCAGGCACGCGCCGGTCAGCGTCGCGATGTCCACGATGCACGCCGGTTTGAGTACCTTCTCGGTATATGCTATTGCGTCGGCGAGGATGAGGCGCCCCTCGGCATCGGTATTGCCGATTTCTACCGTGGTGCCATTGTACGCTGTGAATACGTCGCCGGGGCGGTAGGAGTCGTTGGAGAGCATGTTGTCGGTCAGCGGAAGGACGGCATAGACGTTCTTTTTCAGCTTGAGCTCCGCCGCTGACTTGATGGTATAGAGCGCGGCCGCTGCGCCTGCCATGTCGGTCCGCATGTCCTCGATATGGCCCGATGGCTTCAGGTTCATGCCTCCTGAGTCGAAGGTGATCCCCTTGCCGACTACGGCAAAGAATTTCCTGCTCCGTGGATTGCCGCGATAGGTCAGGACAACCAGCTGCGGCGGCCGCGTGCTTCCCTTGTTGACGGCGAGAATCAGTCCCATTTTCATCTTTTCGATTTCTTTCTTGCCGAAGACCCTGCAGGTCACCCCGGCCAGGGCGGCCAGGGAGGCGGCTTCGCGGGCAATCCCCCGGGAGTCTGACTTTTCGCTGGTTTCATTGATAAGGTCGCGGCAGAGAAGGGTGTTTCGCGCGACTATTTCGGTATCTTTCAATATTGATGACGCATTCTTGGCGCTGCTGTAGAGTACCGCGGTGGAGACAGGGTGTGCGCCGTTGTCTTTCTTGTTGGTCTTGTAACGGTCAAAGCTGTAATTGCCAAGGTAGAGGCCTTCGGAAACCGCTGATAATGCCATGCTCGCGTCCATGTTCTTCATGGGGGGAACCAGCACATGGATGCGTTCAATGGACCTGTCACGGCACTGGGACACGACAGCGGCGGCGCAACGCCGCATCGATTCAGCATCCCGTTCCTTGTCATTGCCGGTGCCGCAGAGAATGAAATTCGGCTTGTCGGCAAGGGGCACAAAAATGATCTCTGACCGCTTGCCCTTGAAAAAGGACAGGTCGATGGTCTCTTCAATATGGGAAAAGGTGCCGGGCATTTTTTTACCGCGTGACGCGGCTTCTTCTTCGCCAATGAACAGAACGACCGTGTCGCTTTTCTTGAAAGATGGCACTTTTTGTTTCGGAATGAGCTTCATCACACACCTCGCATGTACACCTTTTTACCATCGACGCGTTTTGATTCAACAATTTTTTAAAACGGATCGCCGGTTAAAATGAAATCGTTCAACGCGGGGACGGCTTGTTGGCCCTGCTTCTGACATAGCGCAGGCTGTATCCTTCATCCGCCTTTAAAATGTGAAGGGTGCCGTAGAACTGGCGGCCGGCGATATGGACAATGTACACCGGATGGCTCCATCGTTCGATAGCGCACAATCCGCTGTCGAAAAGCCGCACAGTGCCGCGTCCGCAATCGACCGGTCTTCCAAGGTCGCCGCTGCCGCCGTTGTCGACGCTTTCCGCCTTCACCTCGGTGCCGTCCTGGAGCGCAAGCATGTCAAATTGGACAATGCGGAATGTCGCTACCGAATCACCGCGGTCGATTATAATGTTGTAAAAAGCGGGGGGATCGGGATAATGATGGATGGCAAATGTTGCGCCCATGGCTACAGCACTTCAAAATCAATTACAATGCGGTCAAGCTCGACGCTGGTGAGCTTGACGTTCACCCGGTCGCCCATCCTGAAACGCCTGCCGTGCTTTCTGCCGATCACGGTATATTCGTCTTCATTCACCAGGTAGAAATCGTCGGTCAGAGTCCAGAGGGGGACCATGCCGTCAATCGGCGTTTCCGTCAGGGTCACATAGAAGCCGTAGCGGCTGACGCCGTTGATTATGGCGGTGAATTTCTCGCCCACCCGGTCCATCATGAGCCGGCAGGTCTTAATTTTCCTGAAGTCGCGTTCCGCCGATTGAGCGACCCGTTCCAGTTCGGAGCTCTTGTCGCCGATTTCGACGATCTCGTCGAGGCTGTACGGCGGGGATGTCCTGTCGATGATGCTCTTAAGACAGCGGTGGACGACCAGGTCGGGGTAACGACGGATGGGGGATGTGAAATGGGTGTAATCTTTGAAACCGAGGCCGAAATGCCCTTCGGGATAGGCGCCGTAAAAGGCCTGCATCATCGATTTCAGTATAACCATGTTCACCACATGCTCGATGTCAGAGCCTGCGACACGGGCGAGGACCTTCTGTAGATTCGCGGCTGTGTTGCCGGCTATCTTGAAGGGGATCCCGAGCTGACGGAGGAACTCTTTCAATGAGACCAGAGAATCCGGGCTGATCGGCTCATGGTTCCGGTAGAGTGACGGTACGCCGCTCTCGCGTATGAAGCAGGAAACCGCTACATTGGCGCAGAGCATGGACTCCTCGACCATCAGGTGGCTTTTCAGACGCTCGACATACTGTATATCGGTGACAACGTTGTTTTCGTAAACCAGGGACTGGTCGGTAAGGTTGAGCTCGAGGCTGCCCTGGCTGACGCGACGGTTGTGCAACAGCATGGCGCACTCATGCAGCATCCGCAGCATGTCCGTCACCCGGGCTTCTCCTCCTGCAGACAGGATTTCGTCGGCCCCTGTGTAGGTGAGCCTCCGGTCGACGCGTATGAGACCGCGGTAACAGCGGCTGCTTTTGACCGCGCCGTGCCGGTCGATGTCCATCTCCACTGACATGGCGAGTCGATCTATGCCTTCCCGGAGGGAGCACAGGTCATTTGAAAGGACTTCCGGGAGCATGGGGATGACGGTATTGCCGAGGTAATAGCTGGTGCCGCGCTTAAATGCCTCGCGGTCAAGCTCGGAGTTCTTCCGGACGTATGAGGAGACATCGGCGATATGGACGTACAGGGTATAGCCGTCGCCTTTGCGCTCGATGGAAAGGGCGTCATCGAAGTCTTTCGCGTCGGCACCGTCGATGGTGACGGTGAAGAGATCACGGTAGTCCCTCCTCGGCCCTGCGTCAGGACGAATGGCCTGCATGTCCCTCAGTTCATGATAGTCCCTGTGGGGACCGGGCAACGAATGTTTGACCACAATGCGTTCAAGGTCGTAACGTTCATCATCGGGCGGGAAGGTCCTGATGACCCTGCATTTCTCGCGCTTGTTGTGAAGACCTTCTTCAAGCTGTATGAGTGCCATGTCGCCCCTGTTGAAGCTGCCGGAAGGTTTGGGCGCGCAAACTTCACGGTTGCCGGGGACATCCATGAGATTGTAAATAACGGAGTCGCGCGTCGCATGGACAACCCTGGCAAAATAGGCGTGTTTTTCACGGTGTACTATCTTTTCAACAGCCCCGTATAGTATACCCTGTTTTACATCGATGATCTTTACTGCGACCAGGTCGTTGAAATGAGCACCGACAGTGTCATCTTTTTTTATTAATATCTCATTGTCCAGAACTTGAAGCAGGCCATCCCCTCTGGAATTGATGCGGATTTTCCCCTCGACGGCAAAGGCGTGCACTTTAATGTAATTGTTTCTTTTTTTCCGGATGAGTCCGACGGCAACCATTCCGTCAAGAGTTTCGTCAATGATCGACAGATCCCGGGCGGCTGCCGGCTGTTTTGATTTTCTTCGCGATTTCTTTCCGCCTGTATCAGACCTGTGGCCGATCAGGTCGTTGACAAGATCTTTCCTGGTGAACTCGCCGCTTCGGGCATTGATGTAAGCTACTATTTTTCTGGAGGTTACAGGCATGAACAGGGCTATTGCGAGCCGCCCTCGGGCTTTTTGTCGGATTTTTGTTCTCGTGCTTCCAGTTTCACTTTTTCGATGTCAGCTTTCTTTTCTTCGATCTTTTTCTTCAGCTCGACCACTTTTTCATGCAACTCTTTCACCTTCGCGTCGGAGACGTCAATGGATGAAGCGCCCTCGTCGATGCGGGAAATGACATGCCTGCCAAGTTCTTTCTCCACGATGCCCTGGTCTATTTTCATTCTTTTTATGTCAAGGTTGAGTTTTGCTATCTTCGCGAGCTCCTCGGTTTTGTTGACGATGATTTCACCGTATTTGACTATGGTTTCACCGGTTTCTTTGAGTATTCCCATTATAATCACCCCTTAAAAATGATATTATGTAAATACAAAAAAAACTGATAAAAGTCAATACAAATTGTAAAATAAAAAATAACCGCCATTCACCGTAAAAAAAGAACGCCGCAAAAATCATGTAACATTTTTGCCGTTGAACGGCGGTTGTTTTAGCGGCGAAGTTATATCTTGGAAGCAAGCACCTTCTGGGCTTCTTTCGCCTCTTTCGCAATACGCTCGATTATCTGCTTGACCGTCGGGGTGTCATGGATGATACCCGTGACCTGGCCTATGGGGAGAACGCCTTTCACATTGTCGCCGTCAATGGTCCCGACCTTGAAGGCTTCAAACCCGATGGCCATGCGGGCCATCTGCATTGATTTATTGAAACCCATGAAGACGATACCCATTGCGAGCTTCAGCCAGGGGAAGCCGAGCAGCTTGGCGATTTTCCTGGACATTATAAGGGATGTCAGCGGGTTCAGCTTCTTGTTCATGAGCCGCAGGGAGCCTTTTGATTTCATGAAACGGGCAGGGAGTCCGTCGACCTTATCGGTATAGACGGTGCTGTATACGTCGGTTTCGTTGCTGATGGCTTTCTGTGAGGGATGCACCGGGCTCTCCACCGAGTTCATGAACCGGGTGCCCATGGAGATACCGTCGGCGCCGAGAAGGAGGGCGGCCGCGAGGCCCCGTCCGTCGGCAAAACCGCCGGCTGCGATGACCGGAATTGTGACCGCGTCGACGATGCTGGGAATGAGCACCAGCGAGGTGACCGCGCCGCCGTGTCCGGCGGCTTCATGGCCGGTGACGATGAGGGCGTCTGCGCCGTCCTTCTGCGCCGCTAGAGCATGCTTGAGCGTTGTAACCGTGGCGATGACCTTGCCTCCGTAGGCGTGTACTTCCTTGCAGATCCAGTCCCCCTTGCCGAGGGCGTAATTGACCACGGGTACCTTTTCCTCGATAATGACCCGGGCGTTACGGTCAGCGCCGGGGAAATAGAGTGTCACGTTGGCCGCAAAGGGGTTCTTGGTGAGCTTTCTCGTCCGCTGGATGTATTCCCGCGTTTCCTCCGCCTTGAGAATGCCCGTCGCCAGGATCCCGAGTCCGCCGGCATTGGCGACCGCAGCAACCAGTTCAGGAGTGCTGATCCAGCTCATACCGGAAAGGATGATGGGATACTTGATGTTGAAAATCTTGGTAATTTGTGTTTTCATTGTATACCTCGCTGAGGAAATGTATGGGAAAGAGCTGAAATGAAATCCGCCTGGCATATGTATGCCGGGCGGATTCAGTATCAATCAATTAATATTCGCGGATGACGTTGCTGGCAATGACAAGACGCTGGATCTCGGATGTGCCTTCGTATATCTCGGTAATCCGCGCGTCGCGGTAGTGGCGTTCAACCGGGTAGTCCTTGACGTATCCGTATCCGCCGAAGATCTGTATGGCCTTGTGGGTCACCCGGTGCGACATCTCGGAAGCGTACAGTTTGGCCATGGCGGCATATTTTGAATACCGCTGGCGCTCGCCGGTCCCGATCAGCATCGCGGCCTGGTAGACGAGCAGGCGGGCTGCTTCTATTTCGGTTGACATGTCGGCTATCATCCACTGGATCGCCTGGAAATCGGCAATGGACTTGCCGAACTGTTTACGGTCCTTGGCGTAGACGATAGCGGCGTCAAGGGCGGCCTGGGCGATGCCGACGGCCTGCGCGGCGATGCCGACCCGGCCGCCGTCGAGGGTGTGCATCGCGATCTTGAAGCCTTCGCCGCGCTTGCCAACCAGATGGCTTTCCGGTATCTCGCAGTTGTCAAAGACCAGCTCGGTCGTGGAGGAGGCGCATATGCCGAGCTTGTCCTCCGTCTTCCCGACGCTAAAGCCAGGGGTGCCTTTCTCGACCAGAAAAAAGCTGAGTCCCTTATGGCCTATGCCCTTGTCGGTCACCGCGGTAACGACGGCAACCTGGGCAACGCCGCCGTTGGTGATGAAGTTCTTTGTTCCATTGAGGACCCACTTGCCGTTTTTCAGTTCGGCGGTCGTTTTGGTCCCGGAGGCGTCTGACCCGGCTTCGGGTTCGGTAATCCCGAAGCAGCCGATCCATTCGCCGGTCGTAAGCCTGGTCAGGTATTTCTGCTTCAGTTCCTCGGATGCAAAATAGTATATCGGCGAGAGGCAGAGGGAGTTGTGGGCTGAAACGATGACCCCTGCGGAGGCGTCTCCGCGGGAGACTTCCTCGACGGCTATGGCGTAGCTCAAATAGTCCATGCCGGCGCCGTTGTATTTTTCCGGATACACGACCCCCATGACGCCCATTTCCCCGAGCTTCTTGACGTGTTCGAACGGGAATTCATGCGTCCTGTCGTAATGCTCGGCCTTCGGCTTCAGGTCTTCTTCGGCGAATTTACGCAGCGTATCTTTAAGCATCTGTTGTTCTTCTGATAATGTAAAGTCCATGATGTACCCCTTTTGTATTGTATATGTATGTGTGTTGTACCATGATGAATCGACGAGAACCCGATGCCTTTCAGCTTTTTCACCCGGAATCGGGACAGGCTGAAGGGCATACCGACTGCAGGTACTATGTATTCTTTAATAAATGCTATTTTTTAAAGCTTCAATTATTTGTCAAGGCGAATAACATACCGGAAAATGATGATTAGTCGACTTGCTGTAAAAATCATTAAACAAACATGGATAACCTGCCCGCAGGGAATCCATGGGGCGTTTTAAAGGGCTTTTTTATAATAAACAGGGTAAAATTATCTTGAAAAATACGGTGCTATTGATTCTAATCGCAAAGAAAGCGGGTATATTTCTATCATGCGTTAAATTTGCGTGACTGGTGACGTGCCCGGCATATCACGAGCAACCGATGAGGCTGTATGAAGAGAATAGTCCCCCTGCTTCTGGCGGTGCCTTTTATCATGACCGATTGCGCCTTCTGGAAATCCACCACGCTGAGCCCCACGCGTTTCGCCTTTGTCCCAAACGGGTCAAAACCCGGCCAGGTGATGGTAAAGACAGATGAATACGGCCTTGAAGACCTCACCATCGGAATCAGCGTATGCAAAAAGATGATTTGTGTCGCCGATAACGAATTGCACCGGGTGCAGGTCATGAAGCCGAATGGCGAGGTTGGGTTGATGATCGGCTCCCTGAAGAACGTGAAAACCGGTGACATCCCAACGGAGAATTTTAATTTCGGCACCATCGGGTACATCGTCATGGATAACGACGATAATGTGTACATACAGAACAAGTTTTCAAAGATACGGGATACCGGCAAGGAAAAGGACGGCGGCAGCGACAGTATTGATGTTTCGCCGTCGTATATCGTCAAGTTCAACAAGAGCGGCGAGCTGCAGTATACCCTCGGCCAGAAAGGAGCCCCCGAAACCCCGTTTTCCCATATTGAGCGCCTCTATGTCGATTCCAACGACCGGCTCTTCGTCATATCCCGTTCGATGGATTCGTGGAGCGTCTTCAGGTTCAACGGCAAGAACCGCGACTATTATGTCAACCTGGGAGCCCTGAACCTGCAGGAGCGGGAGGAGGGCAATGTCTACGAGGGAAAGATCGACAATGTCAGGGTCTTTTCATCAGGTGACACCCTTCTGATCTCTGTCTCATACTACCACGGCCTCCGGCTCAAGTACATCAAGATCTTTGAATTTCCTATCAACCAGGGGAAGATCTCCAGGAACATCATGACAATACCCGATCCCAAGAACGTGCTGTTCGATATCGTCGACGACAAGTATATCTACCTCTGGAATGTCAGCAACGACCAGGTAAAGTTTGAAGTAGCCAATCTTGACGGGACCATCGTGAACAACGTATATCTTAACATGGAAAACAAGCGGAATTATTATTCACGGATACTGCTGGATGATTCCGGAAGGATATATTCATACAACATTGTAAGAAACGGGGTCGACATACTAAAATGGGAATGATTCCATGAAGGTTGTGACTGCCTCTGAAATGCAGGAAATCGACCGGGTGACCATCAGGGAGCTGGGACTTCCCGGGGAAGTGCTCATGGGCCTGGCAGGAAAGGCGGTTGCAGAACGCGCCCTGGCGGCGTGTCCCTCGATGAGGAAGGCGGCTGTGTTTTCCGGCACCGGCAACAACGGCGGTGACGGTTTTGTCGCCGCGTACTTCCTGGCCATGCAAGGACTGCAGGCGGACGTCTTCCTCGTGGGAGACGAGGACAGGATCTCGGAAACATCCCGCGTCTATTTCAGTCTTTGTAAAAAATCCGGCATACGGGTGACGGCCTTTGATAAGACCATTGATCCGGAAGGATACGACTGCATTGTCGACGCCATCCTCGGGACCGGGTTTTCCGGGGCGGTCAGGGGCCCTGCCGCTGACGCGATACGGGCCATCAATGATGCCGATGCCTTCGTGGTTGCCGTTGATGTGCCCAGCGGACTGCCTTCCGACGGCGCGGCCCCTGAAAGCGAGGCCGTGGCCGCGGACTGTACCGTCACCATCGGACTCCCCAAAATATCCCTCGTCACCTATCCAGGGAGAGAATACGCCGGCACGCTCCATGTCGCAGACATCGGATTTCCCGGGGCCTTGACCGGGGCCGACGGATTGTCGGCAGAGCTGATCGACGACGAATTTTTCGAGAACAACGCGATATCTGCAATAGAATCGGAATATTGCGCGGCGCCTGACCTACACAAGGGCGCCCGGGGACACCTGCTGATACTGGGCGGGTTCGACGGCATGGAGGGGGCGGCGATGCTGGCCGCCTCGGCCGCCTTCGAAACCGGCGTCGGCCTGGCCACGCTGGCGACCACGGAGAAGGCGCGCAGCTCCGTCGCAGGCCGTATCCCGGAGCTCATGACGATCTCTCTCGGAACTGATGCAGCCGATGCGATGAAGGATGTTGATGCGATTCTCCGGTCGAAAAGATGGGACTCGCTGATCCTGGGTCCCGGACTCGGCCGAAGCGATTATTCCCGCCAGATTGCGGAAGCGGTGATCAACACGGCTCCCGCGTGCGGGATCCGGAAAGTCCTGATTGACGGAGACGGCCTGTTCCACCTGGCTGGGCTCCTGAAAGAGGGACGCCTTGACCAATCTGTTTCATGGGTCATCACGCCGCATTTCCTGGAAGCATCAAGGCTCCTCGGCCTTTCTGTTGATGAAATAAAAAGCAACAGGTATAACGCCGCATCTCTCCTTTCGGAGAAGCTGCGCTGCACGGCCCTCTTAAAGGGACCCGGAACTATCGTCGCCGGCGATGGGCGCCGCTATATCAATACGACCGGGTCCCCGGCGCTGGCTACCGCCGGTTCCGGCGATGTACTCGCCGGCATAATCGGGGCGCTGCTGCTGAGAAAAGCGCCGGCGGTTCACGCCGCAGCGTGGGGAGCCTGGGTCCATGGCAAGGCGGCCGATCTGCAGACCGCGGCCCAGAGCGGTCCCATCCTGAAGTCGTCCGATCTTATCCCTTATATCCGCAAAGCTATGAATCACAAGTGAAGAGAAGATCATGAAAAAAAAGAACAACCAATTTTCGCCTCCCTGCGATGATTGCGGGGGCAGGTGCTGCCAGTATACGGCCATCGAGATAGACCGACCTACTTCAAAAACGGATTATGACAACATCAGGTGGTACCTGTGCCATAAGAACGTGCATGTTTTCATCGACCATGACCGGAAATGGCACGTGGAGTTCCGCAGTCCGTGCGACAATCTCGGGCCGGATTACCGGTGCGCCATCTACGATATGCGGCCCCATATCTGCCGCAACCATGGGAACCTTGAAGAGGAATGCGAATATTTTGACTCGCCCTATCTTCATTATTTCCATACCCGCGTTGAATTCGAAGACTATCTGAAAAAAAGGGGCATAGACTGGCGTTTTAAAAAGAAAAAACCACGGTAAGCGCGAGGGGGGCCTGCCGCCCGGAGTAATGAAATATTTATTCGCGACCAATTTTTTACTTGCTCTTTTTTTTGTCATGGCTGTAAGATCTTTTAACAAGGAATTTGCCAGGCTAAACAAAGTATTACCCGGTCAGCAAAGATAACTTCAGATCCAGGAGGCCTTTATGATGCGGAGAGTAATTGTTGTGTTAAGTCTCATGGTCATACCATTCAGCCTTGTCCCCGCCTTCAGCCAGGAAATTACAAAAACAGAATTCAGCGACATGATCGCAAAGGAAAAGATCAGGGAATACAAGCATGTCCTTGTGCTGGGTGTCAACCAGCCCTTCAGCAAAGGATATAACAAGTATTCGCCGCTGTTCTTCTATGGCTGGTTCGGCGATGACTTCAAGAATAAAGACCTCTACATGCAGTTCACGATGACAACGACCAGGATTTATTTTATCGCGGCCATGAAAACCGATAAAATATTTGCCGGAGTAAAACCGCTCCTCGAGCATTCGACGTATTCAGCGTGGAAATCATATAACAGAGGTTACAATGACAAGTTCCGCGAGTTCGGCGGAAATAACGCCGGGGCCGGGGTTTTCTTCCAGTACAACTGGCTCCGCATCCTGTCCACCAAGGCGACCTTCCATGCCTCATACCATTTTTACAGGCTGTTTCTCCTCGCATCCAACGAACATAAGTATGTGAATATGCCTAAGCGCCACTGGCAGCTTAAGCCGGGGATAGAACTTCTGCTCTCGGACGTGAGGGAAAAAAGCCTTGCGCGGGTCAAACACGGCTACCTGTTCAGGGTGGAATACCAGTATGCCCGACGCATCGGCTACGGCACCTGGTATGATTATGACCGTCTCTGGTTCAGGGAAAAGCTCAACAACGTCTGGGTGCCGCCAACAGGCACCACGGAAGGTCTATGGTACAAGTCCACAGTACATGCCACGCACCGGCTCTATTTCAACGTTGGCGGCTACTATAATTTCGATAAGGATATCAATCTTTTGATGGATTTCTACGGCGGCTATTTCAAGGGCGTGGACAGAAACAACGCGGAGCAGATCGGTTACATGCAACAGGACCACGCGATCATGCCGGGTTATGCGTCAACGGAGTTTATGCACAATCTTTACCTGATTTCGCGGCTCCAGATAGGCTTTCCGATTCCCTTCTGGGATGCCAGGATTCAGCCGGGATTCAATGTCATGTACATGCCGAAAAAGAACGAGGTCGTGGGGCAGGGACGCGGGCTCTACTACTACGGAAGGGGCGCCGTGCTGACGGATATTGTTTCCGGCGGGAAGATTGCTTACCATGGATATCCGAAGCTCTCTTGTGTCAACATAGTTGACCCCTGAAAAATTCAGGAGAGAGCTATGAAATACAGCAAACGCATGAAGGAGTCGGTTTTAAGAAAGGTATTGCCGCCTGAA